>Ga0302347_1004693_pt1 | contig 10677 bp, 8 predicted proteins | sample PhyWR1_FD_202178 | JGI IMG/M metagenome (GOLD analysis project Ga0302347, IMG submission 202178) | Leaf surface microbial communities from wheat plants in UC Gill Tract Community Farm, Albany, California, United States - DLSL W.R1 (v2)... | ecosystem: Host-associated > Plants > Phyllosphere >...
GCTATCTTGGCCTGGCGATACTGGTTTTTCTGCTGGTGCTCTCCCTCACCGGCAGTCTTCTGGTGTTCGGGCCTGAAATCGACGCCTGGCTCAACCCGCACCTGTTGCGCGTGGCGCCGTCGGCGTCGCCACTGAGCGCGCAGGCGCTGACCCGGCGCATCGAGCAGTCCGACCCACGCCTGCGCGTGAGTCTGATGCCATTGGGCGCATTGGCCGGTGCCTCCTATGAAGTGCGGGTCGAGCCGCGCATCGATGCAGCCAGCGGCAAACCCCATGCGCTGGGTTTCGACCGGCTCTACGTCGATCCCGGCACCGGGCAGATTCTCGGGGGGCGCCAATGGGGCGCGTGGAAGTCCGACCGCGTGCACCTGATCCCGTTTGTCGATGTATTGCATCGCCGCCTGCACCTGCCCGGCAAATGGGGTATGTGGGTGACAGGCGCGGTCGCCATCGGCTGGCTGCTGTCTTCATTGCTCGGCGCCTGGCTCACCCTTCCGCGTCCCGGAGCCTGGCGGCAAGGCTTCTGGCGCAAATGGAAGCCCGCATGGGGCATCAAGCGCGGCGCGTCCGCGGCCAGAACGACGTTCGATCTGCACCGCAGCGCCGGCCTCTGGAGCCTGCCATTCGCCGTCGTTCTGGCCCTGTCGGGCGTCTATTTCAGCCTGGCCGATGAAGTGTTCAAGCCCGTGGTCGGCTGGTTCTCCACCGTGCACCAGCACCCGGTGCGCGCGCTGCCCGCGGTAGCGGACCCGCAGCGCCAGCCCGCGTTCGGCATCGACGAAGCCGTGCAGCGCGCGCGCGCCCAGCTTGCCGCAGCAACGCAGCACTACCCGCCCTGGTATGCCAATCATCTCGGCAAGCAAGGCGTGTACCGCATCGCTTTCAAGGAGCCCGGCATGCTCGAGCGTGCGCTGAGTCTGCGCTACGAGCAGATCTACATCGACGACCAGACCGGGGCGCTGCGTGCGCGCTACGGCTACCACGACGCAACGCGGGGCGAGCGCTTTGTGATCTGGCAGTATCCGCTGCATACGGGGCGGGTGCTGGGCTGGTGGGGGCGCGGCGCGATGCTGCTTGCCGGCCTTGCCACCTGCGTGCTGGCCGCCACCGGCCTCATGGTCTGGCGCCAGCGAGCGCGCTCGCGCGCGCGCAAGCTGCCAGGGTGTGACGCCGTGCACGCAGCGCCCGCAGATCGAAGGCGCCTGCCATGGCCTGCGCGGGCCCGCGGATTGGGCGACGCTGCAGCGCGGCGCTGCACGCCTGACAATAGGGGCGCATGAAAACAGACAACACCAAGCGCCTGATATCGCGGCGCAATGTAGTACTTGGCGCGCTGCTGGCGACCACTTTGGGCGCGCGCGCCCAGGACAACAAGGCCGATCTCTTTGGCGTCGAAATCCGCGGCAGCGGCGGCCCCGATGTTCTATTGATACCGGGCCTGGCTTCGAGCCCCGAGGTCTGGACTTCGCTGGCCGCCCAGCTGTCTGCGCAGCACCGTGTGCATCTGATCGACATCGCAGGGTTCGCCGGTCGCGCACCGGTCGCGGACGCGGCGCCGCTGGCGTCCAGCCTTGCCGAAGCCCTGGCCGCCTATATCGCCCGCGAGGGGCTTTCGCCGCCCGCCGTGGTGGGCCATTCGCTGGGCGGCGAGGTCGCCCTGATGCTGGCGGCGCGGCATCCGGCGAGGGTAGGGCGGCTGGTCGTGGCCGATGCGCTGCCGTTCTACAGCCTGCTGTTCAATCCGGCGGCGACTGTAGAAACCGCTGCGCCCGGCGCGCGCGCGTTGCGTGATGCATGGCTCGCGGCCACGCAGGAACAGCTCGCCGCCATGCAGGAAGCCGGCGCCGCGCGCCTGGCCACCGGCGCCAGCAGCCGCGCAGCCGTCAGCCGCTGGGGGCGCGACTCCGACCGCCTGACGGTGGCGCAAGCCGCCTACGAATTGGCGATCACCGACCTGCGCCCCGAATTGGCCAGGATCACGGCGGCTACCACCGTCATTTACGCCCATCATCCGTCCTATGGGCCGGTGGAGTCGGTCGATGGCGTGTTTGCGGCCGCCTACCAGGGCCTGGGCCATGCGCGCCTGGTGCGCATAGACCACAGCCGCCACTTCGTGATGCTGGACCAGGTCGAGCGCTTCAATGCGGCGGTGGTTGAGGCGCTGCGCTGAATTTTTGAACCCAGCCGAATGTAGGCCAGAACCGGCCTGCGGCGGGTGCAGCGCAACGCGCCACATCGAAATGTTCCGACCGGCAGTCAAGACCTTGATCGGTAGTGCGCCGCTTTGAACCAAGCCGTTGTTGGCGTGACGACGCGCTTCTTCACCGGCATGCTGGTCAGGCCTATGCAGGGTCACGGCGCATGAGTTCGAACCAGGCCATGCGGAAGCAGCTAGTGGTTCTTCCCTTGTCCGTGCCTTGCCGGCTATCGACAATGCCAGCAGAGGGAGACAAGACATGAATCTTTTAGCAGCTGCGTCGCGCGGATTCGCATTGGGAATCCTGTTGCTGGCAACCAGTTGGGCCAGTGCCTTTCAAATCGGTCCTCTGGGGACCCAACATGAGGAACGCCTGACCAACGAGCCCAATTCCACTCTGGCGCGCATCGCTGGAACCTTGGGCGTTCTGATCAAAACCCCTGTCCATGAAGAGATAACCCATCTTGGCAAGTGGTGCGGTGGAGAGCACATCAACCTCGCCACCGATACCTACTGCAGCGGCCGCGACGTGGGAGTGGCATCGCCCTATGTCATATACGGGGTGCGCTGGAACGACTTGCCGCCGTTTCGGCTGGAAGAGGGTCAGGGCAATTGCGACTACATGGGACACAAGAACGTCTGTAAACCGCAGACCATCCGCTTCTCCACCCAGCCCGCATGCTGGCACTGCCTCTTCAAGGATGCGGAACGCAAAGCCCGCACCAAGGCCATTGTGGGATGCCACAAGACCGCCAACAGCATCCAGGGAAACCTGATGACCCGGTCGCATTTTGGTGACTTGCAGTTTCTTCACGGCATGGCGCATGCGGCGGATATCCACCCTGTAGACACGCGGGCCGAGATCCTCGACTGGCTGGAGTTCGCGTGGAAAGTGTCGTCCAAGGAAATACTCCCATCCACCTATCTGAAGAACATCGACAATCCGACCATCCAACGGCATTTCGGCTGCACCGAATGGAAGGTCGTCGACCTTTATCTTCTGGGCCGACAGGATTCCGCCAGTGGTCTGATCCACCAGATTCGCGATATCGCTTTTGGCTCGGTGCTGCATACCGTCCAGGACTCGTTTGCGGCCGCCCATGCCGAGCGCGAGCCGCAGCCTGGAGCCGAGCAATGCGAAGGCTCGGCTTTTGTGAGCCCCGCACCTATCGTGGAGTTTCATTCCTATGGTGCACAAGATGGTGCGCTGCATGATCACGACGACAGTCGAGAAGCCATGACCGCGGTGGCGCAGGACCGCTGGCCGGAGGCTGTGCAGGTGACGCGCAATCTGTTCGAACTGCAATCCGACGGGGCAAAGTGGGCCGATGCGAGCAGCTATCTGCAATGCGTCTTTACGTTGAGCGAGCGGCGCAGAAGCTCCTCGCCAGGCGAAACCTACCGTCGTATCGACAAGCATTGAGCGTAGGCGCCACCCCATCCCTTTACGTGGACCGGCCCACCGTCTTGGCTTCAAGCTTTGGATAGCCGTCCACGGCAGCCGGCACCAGCAGCGGCAGCGCCACCAGCGCGCAGGCGCTGGCGGCCAGCCACACCAGGGTCCAGCCTTGCAGCGTGAGCAGATGCGGAATGGAAAAGGGCGTGACAAAGCACACCAGGAACACGCTGGTGTTGGCCATGCCCAGCGCGGTGCCGGCGCGCGCCGCGCCCGCCAAGGTGGCCAGTTCGGTGTAGGCGACGCCGTGCCAGGCCGAGACGCAGACCCCGCTCAGGCCCAGCAGCACGACCAGCGCGGTGCGCAGCGCCCATGCGTCGGCGGCCTGGCTGCCGGCAGTCAGCACCAGCGCCGCGAGCGCGGCAAACAGGCCGGCGCTCAGCAGGCTGCAGGCGCGCAGATAGGCCGGCCGATTGCGCCGGCGGTCGGTCCAGCGGCCGCTCCACACGCGCATCACCATGGCGCCGATCTGGGTGAAGACCATGGTGGCCGTGACCAGCCCCAGGCCCACATGGCCGAAGTCGTGCAGGAAGACGGTGCCAAAGGACAGCACGGCAAACTGCGGCGCGCACAGAATGCCTATGCCCAGCACGATGCGCCAGACGCGCGCGTCGCGCAGCGGTCCGCCCTGCGGGGCAGCCGCCGCGCCGGCGCCGGCGCGCGGCGCGTTCGCTGCAGGCTCGTGCACCCAGGCCCAGGCCAGCAGCGCGCCCAGCGCGCACAGCGCCGCCAGCAGGCAGTAGAGCGCCGCAAAGCCCCAGTGCAGCGCGACAAACGGCAGCGCCAGCGCACCGATGGCGCCGCCCAGCGGCACGGCGGTCTGGCGCAGGCTCATCGCCAGCCCGCGCTCGCTGGCGTCAAACCAGGTCATCACCGCCCGGCCGCTGGCGCCGTTCACGCTGCCGCCGAGCAGCCCGACCAGCAGCAGCCCGGCGGCCAGCATTCCCAGGCCGGGAACCTGGCGCGCGCCCGGCGCCGCCCACAGCGCCATGGCTAGCAGCGCCAGCGCGGTGCCGCCCAGGCCGGTGAGCAGCACGGGCCGGTCGCCCCAGCGGTCGGTCAGCATGCCCCAGGGCAGCTCGCTCACGGCGATGCCCAGGCCCATCAGGCCCAGCACCAGGCCGAGCGTGGCATTGTCAAGCTGGTAGCCGGTGCGCATCAGCACCGCAGTCATGGGAATGCCGCTGAAGGCCACGGAGAACGCCGTGTTGGCGGCAACTCCCGCAGCCAGCACTTTCCAGCGGTGGCGGGGTGGATACGGTGAAGAAGAAGTCGATGGGTTCATGGTGCATCGCAGTCTCCGGCGTTTCGATGGTTTTGAAAATCAGAAAGTAATTGACCTATCATCCTGAAAAACAGGACTGTCAACAGGACCCGCAAATGAGCCAGGTGATGTTCGATCTCGACGTGCTGCGCACGTTTTCCACCGGCATGGCGCTGGGCAGCTATGCGCGCGCGGCCGACAAGCTGGGCCGCTCGACCTCGGCCGTGAGCGCCCAGCTCAAGAAGCTCGAGTCGCAGGCCGGCACGGCGCTGTTCCGCAAGCAGGGCCGGGGGCTGGCGCTGACCGATGCCGGCGAAACCCTGCTGGCCTACGCGCACCGCATGCTGGAGCTCAACGACGAAGCCGGCGCGGCCCTGCGCGGCGCCGACCTGCAGGGCTGGGTGCGGCTGGGCCTGCAGGAAGACTTCGGCGAGACGCTGCTGCCCGCGGTGCTCGGGCGCTTCGCGCGCGCCCATCCCAAGGTGCGCATCGAAGCCTGCGTGGCGCGCAGCAGCGAGCTGCGCGAGCGCCTGGAACTCGGCCAGCTCGATCTGGCCCTGGCCTGGGACGCGGGCGACCAGCCGCTGTCGCCCTATGCCGAGCGCGTGGCGCGGCTGCCGCTGCTGTGGATAGGCCCGAGCGCGCCCGAGCGCGTCGACGCCCCCTGGTGGACCGAGCGCGAGCACCGCGCCCCCGGCAGCCGCAAACCCGCAAGCAAGGAGCCGCTGCCGCTGGTCATGCTCGACGCCCCATGCCCGCTGCGCGAGATCGTCACCAGCGCGCTGGACCGCGCCGGCCTGCCGTGGCGCCGCGCCTTCGGCAGCGCCAGCCTGGCCGCGCTCTGGGCCGCGACGTCGGCCGGACTGGGCCTGACGGTGCGCACGCCTTTCGGGCTGCCCGCGCAAGTGCGCACGCTGGATCGCAGCGTGCTGTCGCTGCCCGCGCTGCCGCAGATCTCGCTGGTGCTTTACCGCGCCCAGGCGCACTCCGAGGCGCCGGCAAGCCGGCTGGCGACGCTGCTGATGGAAGCGGTGCGCCAGCATGTGGGCCCGTTGGCAAGCCAGGCCGATTGAGCCGGGCTGGGGATTTGCTGCTGGCGCTGGGGGGCGGTGCTGGCGCCGGCTGCAGGCAGTTGGGCAACGAGTTGTTCAATGCCCGATCTCGGCCGCGTTGCCGCTGCGCGCTGCGCCCGGAAATCCATGGCGGCGGGCAGACTTGGCAATCGCCCACGCCACCATCGCCAGGCAGACCAGGGCCCAGGGAAACGCCTGCGGTCCCCAGCTGCTCAGCAGGACGCCGCCCAGCATTCCGGCCGCGGCAATGGCGCTGTTCCACACCACCACATTCATCGACAGCGCCACATCGGCGCCGTCGCCCGCGGCGTCGGCCAATGCGGTCTGCAGCAAGGTGGCCGCGCCGCCAAAGCTCACACCCCATGCGGCCACGCCGAGGTAAATCGCCAGGGGCACGTGAGCCCAGCCGGCGAACAACAGGCCCACGGCGCCAAACGCCGCCAGACTGACCAGCACCGAACGGCGCAGATGGCGATCCACGGTCTTTCCGGTGATGGCTATGCCCAGCAGCGCCGCCGCACCGAACACCAGCAGCACCAGGTCCACGCGTTCGCCCAGGCCGGCCTGGGCGACGAAAGGCGCGACATAGGTGTAGAGGATGTTGTGGGCCAGCATCCAGGCAAGCACCACTGCCAGCACCTCTCGCACGCCCGGTGTCGCGAGCACCTTGCGCAGCGGCAGACGCTGCGCTGCGGATTGGCCGGGGTAGTTCGGCACCTGGGTCAGAACCCAGACGACCAGCACCAAAGTCAGGCCCGACATGATGCCGAAGGCGCTGCGCCATCCGACCAGGGCGCCCATCCATGTGCCCAGCGGCACCCCCAGCGACAAGGCAATGGGAGTGCCCAGCATGGCAAGCGCCAGCGCCTTGCCTTGCTGGTGCGGCAGGACCATGCGGCGCGCATAGGACGCCAGCAGGCTCCAGGCAAGTCCGGCGGACGCACCCGCGAAGAACCGTGCCAGCAGCGTCAACGCCACATGCGAGGACAGCGCGGTAACGGTGTTGAACAGGAGAAAGCCAACGATGGACAGCAGCAAGGCGTTGCGGCGCTGCCAGCGCTGGGTGGCAATGGTCAAGGGAATGGCGGCAATCACCGAGCCCAAGGCGTAGGCGGTGACCATCTGGCCGGCCATGGCCTGCGAGATGCCCAGGCCCAGGCCGACCTGGGGCAGCAATCCCGCGGGCAGGGTCTCGGTCACGATGCAGATGAAACCGGTCATGGCCAGGGCCAGGAGCGCGGCGACAGGCAAGCCTGCCGCAGGTTGCTGCGCCGGCAGGGCGCAGGGGCCGGAAGGTGACAGGCGGTTGGAATCCATGGAAAGTCCTACATATATAACGATCGGTACAAATGTAGTCGCAGGCAAATCGGCTTGTCAACGACTTTTGTACCGATTAGTATTGAACGATGTTTTCAGGAGATGCCACATGGCCCAGATGGGACGCCCGCGCACGTTTGACCGAGACCGGGCCATTACCGAAGCCATGCACCTGTTCTGGGAGCATGGCTACGACGCGACTTCGCTGGCGCAGCTCAAGGAGGGCCTGGGCGGCGGCATTTCCGCGCCCAGCTTCTATTCCGCCTTCGGTTCCAAGGAAGCGCTTTTCCAGGAATGCGTGACGCGCTACCTGTCCACGCACGGGCGTGTCACGGCGCCGTTGCAGGATGCGTCACTGACGCCCAGGGTGGCCATAGAGACGGCGCTGCGCCAGTCCGTCGCCATGCAGTGCGAGCCAGGCCATCCGCGCGGCTGCATGGTGGCCTTGGGGGTGCTGAGCGCGCCATCCGTGGCCAGTGCGGACGTGGCACGCGCGCTGGATGCATCGCGGGCACGCACCCGGGCGGGGTTTGTCGAGTGTGTGCAGCGCGGCATCGCCAGCGGCGAGCTGCGCCCGGACACCAGCGCCCTGGCCCTGGCTGCGGTGTTTGACAGTTTCCTGTCGGGGGTCTCCATCTCGGCAAGGGACGGCGTGGATGCGGCGGTGCTGGTCGCCGCCATTGACCAGGTCATGCGCTTGTGGGATGGGGCCAGGCAACAGTGAACGCCGCCTGCAGCCCTGGGCGCATCGCCCGGAATTGCTGCCCCTGGAAAGATGGCGCGTGCGCCGCACTGGCACCCAGGCGTTGCATCGCAGTAGCACCTTCAAATAGCCAAGTCCGCAGCCAGGCGCTTGAGCCGGTCTTGGTGCCCGCAGCCCACGGGGCGTCAATTCGTCGGCGCCCGCTGGGCGAATAGGAGGAGGGGCTCTCGCCATCACTGCGAACCGAGCCTGGCCGTTGATGGAATTCCGTCTCAGAGTTTGTCCCTGACTAGCGCCCAACTCCCGACACCCTGCGATCGCGCCTCACGCCCTTGGCATCCCCCGCCCCCCACCCCATAATTTGCGGATACAGCCTCGCTCAACCTAGCCCCACTTGCCATGCAACTTCCCCTGCACATCATTGACGCCTTCACCTCGGAACGATTCAAGGGCAACCAGGCCGCGGTGGTCTTGCTGCAGGCATGGCTGGCCGACCCTTTGCTGCAATCCATTGCTGCCGAGAACAATCTGTCCGAAACCGCATTCCTGGTCTGGAGCGCCGAGCGTTCTGCATTCGAGATCCGCTGGTTCTCGCCGCTCAAGGAGATTGCGTTCTGCGGCCATGCGACGCTGGCCAGCGCGTTTGTGCTGTTCGAGGCCGATCCGGCGCGCGGCGTCATTGCATTCTGGGCCGCGGCCGTGGGCCAGGTCAGCGCCACGCGGGAGCCCGGCGGCCGCATACGCATGAGCTTCCCGCGCCGCGATGCCCGGGTGCTTGACGAGCCGCCGGCCGCGCTGCTTGAAGGCCTGAGCCCGGCGCCATCGGCCTGGCTCGTGAACCAGCAGGCCTATGTGGCGGTGTACGCAACCGAGGCCGAGGTGCGCGCGGTCACGCCCGATCTGCAGCGGCTCAAGACGCTGGGCCCGCTGGACGTGGTGGTCACAGGGCCCGCGGCTGCGGGTGCGTCCCATGATTTCGTCAGCCGCTATTTCTGGCCGGCCAACGGGGGCGACGAGGATCCGGTCACGGGCTCCATCCATGCGGCGCTGGCGCCTTACTGGGCCGTCAGGCTGGGCCGCAATGAACTGGTCGCGCACCAGGCGTCGCGGCGCAGCGGAACGCTGTTTTGCGAAGTCACCGCGTCCAGCGTGGAAGTGGCCGGACATTGCGTGCGCTATCTGACCGGCACCATCACCCTCTAGCCACGCCTGCCGGCGCGCTCAGCTGGCAAACTCCGCGAGCACCTGCAGCACGCTGTCCACCGCCAGATTCGGAGCCTGCCAGTAGCGGTGCGCGACGGCCATGGGCCGCATCAGTTGCGGCGAAAGATGGCGTATCTGCACATCGGCGGCATTGCGCTGGTCCTTGACTTCCTCGAGCGGCAGTATGGCCGCGCTCTGGCTGGCCGCGGCCAGGCTCTTGAGCGCGCCAGGGTAGCTCAGCGTCAGAAAGGGGCGCGGGTTGAAACCCGCCTGGCCGAACCAGGCGGCAATCAGCCCGTGCATTTGCGTTGCCGGCGCAAACGACGCCCAGCGCCGGCCGGCCAGCCATTCGGGCGTGACCAGCTCGGGCGCATCCCAGGAGGAGGGCAGCAGCACCACCATGGGATCGTTGCGCCAGGGGATCAGCCGGATGTTCGCCACCGCGGGCTGCGGGCTGGCGACGATGGCGATATCGAGCGTTGCGGCCCTGAGGCGCTGCATGGCTTCGGCCGAGCCCACGGCTTCAAGCTTGACTTCCACGCCCGGGCTGCGCTGCGTCAGCGCTTCGAGCATCAGCGGCAGCAAGCGCGTGCTGACGCCGGCCGAGACGCCCACTTTCACCAGCCCTTCAAGGCCCATGGCGCGGCGCTGCACCAGGTCGATAAGGTCGTCGCTGGCGGCAAGCAGCTTGCGCCCTTCGCTCACCAGCGCGTCACCGGCCAGAGTCAGTTCCGCATGCCTTCGGCCGCGGATCAGCAAGGCCGCCTGCATGCGCGATTCCAGCTCCTTGATATGCAGGCTCACGGTGGGCGGTGCCAGATGCAGGGCCTGGGCGGCGGCGGCAAAGGTGCCCAGATCGGCAATGGCAATGAGGGTCTGCAGTTGGTCGAGGTTCAAATTACGCATCAGGAATTATGAATTCAAGCGTCATTCAATTCAACTTTACAGAGGTCAGGTGGGGCGCGAGCATAGCGCCATGCCCGATCAAAACCATTGCACCGATGCCAGCCCCGTACCACCACCGCAGGGGCCCGCAGCCCGCCTGCGCAACGGGTGGCAGCGCGCGCTGGACGTTCTGGCACGCGCGGAAAAACGCATCCTGGAGAACTTCCGCGTTCCGCCCCATGGCGGCTGAAAGCCTGCGTCCTGCGCTGGCGCTGTCAACGAAAGATGAAAACATGACCGATATGAAAGAACTGCTCAGAAGCCTCCCCTCCCTTCCCGGTCCCTATGTGCCGTTTGACACGGCGCAGGCGCCCGCGCAGCCCGAGCCGCTGTTCGCGCAATGGCTGCAGGCGGCAATCGATGCCGGCATACGCGAGCCCCATGCGATGACGCTGTCCACGGTGGATGGCGACGGCTGTCCCGATGCGCGCGTGCTGATTCTGAAGAACGTCGATGAGCACGGCTGGCATTTCGCGATCAGCCGTGCCAGCCCCAAGGGCCGCCAGATCAGCGATTCGC
>Ga0302347_1004695_pt1 | contig 10674 bp, 11 predicted proteins | sample PhyWR1_FD_202178 | JGI IMG/M metagenome (GOLD analysis project Ga0302347, IMG submission 202178) | Leaf surface microbial communities from wheat plants in UC Gill Tract Community Farm, Albany, California, United States - DLSL W.R1 (v2)... | ecosystem: Host-associated > Plants > Phyllosphere >...
CTCCTCTCAATCATGTCGCTTGAGATTTCGTCCACACACAATAATATTTAAATGATCGAAAACCGGTCGGATTGTCCTACAAAACAACGTTAACTTCTGCGATTTAGCCTATAGCGCTTAAACAAAAATGTTGGTAGTTTTCGTCCGGTGATCAAAAGGAGTTCTAATAATGAAAAAAGTAATGCTCAAGACCACACTTGGCCTCGCCGTAACCTTGGCTTCCAGCCAGATTTTCGCAAGTGGCTTCGCCCTCAACGAACAAAGCGTTAGCGGTATGGGGACCGGTTTCGCAGGTCGTTCATCTTCAGCCGACGATGCAAGTACCGTATTTGGTAACCCTGCCGGCATGTCCCGCTTGAATGGTCAGCAAGTAACCGGTGGCATCGCTGTTATCGACGCTTCGACCGATATTAAAGATGCGCAAGGTAAATACCCTGGCACCAATAAAGGTGACATGGTGCCGTTCACTGGCGTTCCAATGGGTTTCTATACCAACAAGCTCAATGACCAGTGGGCTGTAGGTTTCGGTGTTTACGCACCTTTCGGTCTCGTTACCGATTATGAAAGCGGTTTCCAGGGCCGAGCTTTCGGCAAAAAGAGTGAAGTAAAGGTTATTACGCTGCAACCGACAGTCAGCTATGCCTTTAACGACAAGGTTTCGGTGGGTTTCGGCCCAACCATTAACCGTATCTCCGGCGCACTTGAGTCTGACCTCACGGTCCTCAACCCGGCTTTCGGCGATACCAATGTAAAAGTTAAAGGAACTGATACCGCGTTGGGCTTCAATATCGGCGTTCTGGTGCAAGCGACAGACACCACCCGTATTGGTCTTACCTATCACTCCAAAGTGAGCTACAAGCTTGAAGGCCACACCAATGTTACGGCGGGGGCAAATACCCCGGCTTCATTGATGAAAAGCAATCGCTATGACGCCTCGCTGTCCATCGACACTCCAGAATCCTACGACCTGTCTGTCACTCAAGACCTGTCCGATGCCTGGAAAGTCTATGCAGGTTCGACCTGGACTCGCTGGAGCCGCCTGAAAGACATCACCATCAATAACGACGGTGTTAGCCCTGCAGCTTCGGGGGCGGTAGGTTCGCAACTGTTCGGCTCGATCAAGGAAGAGCAGAACTGGCACGATACCTGGGCCTATGCGATCGGTACTTCATACCAGTTGAACAAGCAGTGGGTACTGCGTACCGGCTTGACCTGGGATCAGTCGCCAACCAACAACGAGAACCGTTCTCCACGCATCCCTACCGGCGACCGTACAATCTTCAGCTTGGGTGCGGGTTATGCAGTTAATGAAAACCTGGCCATTGACGTTGCTTACTCTTACCTGAAAGAAGAAGCAGTCAAAGTTAATGACTCGAACGCTCTTAACAGCTACAGCGCCAAATATGAAAACAGCGCTAACGGCTTTGCAGTAGGCGCAACCTACAAGTTCTGATTCATCGCGAGCCTGAAGGGCTCGCCGACTGAATTAAAAAAATCCCCGTTCTCGTTACCGAGACGGGGATTTTTTAATGAGTGACATTCAGGGTGTAGAAGCAATGGCTTTTTCTATCGCCTCAATCAATTCGGGGCTGTCGGGTTTACTCAGACTCGAAAAGTTGGCAATGACATTGCCTTTGCGATCTACAACATATTTGTAGAAATTCCACTTCGGCGCACTGCTCTGCTCAGCCAGCACTTTAAACAAATGCACAGCGTCAGGACCACGAACATGTTGCGGATCAATCATGGTGAACGTTACACCGTAATTAACGTAACAGACCTTGGCTGTTTCTTCGCCGTCCTTGGCCTCTTGTTTAAAGTCATTGGACGGCACGCCAATCAACTCCAGCCCCTGCCCTTTAAAACGCTGATGCAATGCCTCAAGCCCTTTGAACTGAGGGGCAAAGCCACAAAAGCTCGCAGTATTAACGATCAACAGCGGCTTTGCGGCGAAGCGCTGGCACAGATCGATAGATTCTTTGGCCCGCAACTTTGGCAATGAGCCTTCCAGTAGCGGCGGACACTGCGCCGCCCATACAGAACCGGTGCAAACCAACAACAATACGGGCATTGCAATCCAGCGCTTTAGCATTATGAAAGTCCTTTAAATAGAGACAGACACAGAACTTACTCGCCCCGACAACCCGCTAGCAAGCACCCATGCCCAACTGCATCAGTGCCAGCCCGCCTTGATGCCAGCCCCACCACGCCAGGGTCAGCAGTAATAAACCGCCGCCCAAACCCACCCACCATAGCCATGCCGGACTCACGCAATACTCCCCTGCGCCTGCAACCGGGCGACAGGACGCTCGCGCACCGGCCAGTTCAGGGCAGCCGCCAAAAGACTCAACAAGATCGATACCTGCCAGATCAAATCGTAACTACCGGTTCGATCATAGACCACACCCCCCAGCCAGCCGCCGAGGAATGCACCCAGCTGATGGAACAGGAACACGATCCCGCCCAGCATTGACAGGTTACGCACACCAAACATGGTAGCGACCGTGCCATTGGTCAGCGGCACTGTCGACAACCACAAAAAGCCCATGCTCATACCGAACAGGTAGGCACTGAACTGCGTCACCGGCGCCCACAGGAACAGCACGATAACCACTGCTCGCGCCAGGTACAGACTGGTCAGCAAGCGCGGCTTTGACATACGGCCGCCCAGCCAGCCGGCAGTGTAGGTGCCGAATATATTGAACAGACCAATCAGCGCCAGCACCGTCGTACCAACGGTGGCAGGCAAATGCTGATCCACCAGATAGGCCGGCAGGTGAATCCCGATAAACACCACCTGAAACCCGCAGACAAAAAAACCGAAGGACAACATGGCGAACTGACCGAACGAACCCGCCGCACTGGCAATCCCCATGCCCATGCTGCGCTTTTGCGCAGGCAAGGCGCGCCCCACCACACCCAGAATCACTGAGAAGGAAGTGCCGGACAGCCCGATGCCGATCAACAAACCCGCACTCAGCGATAAGGTCATCAACGAGTCAGACATGCCCATCAGGATCAAACCTGCGGCATACAAAATGCCACCCACGATCACGACTCTGGCGGCGCCGAAGCGATCAGCCAGTGCACCGGTGAACGGTTGCGCCAAGCCCCAGATCAAGTTCTGCAGAGCAATGGCAAACGCAAAGACCTCGCGCCCCCAACCAAACTGAGCACTCATCGGCGGCAGAAACAGCCCGAATCCATGCCTCACCCCCAAAGACAGCGCCAAAATCAATGCACTGCCCAAAAGCACCCACCCGCTGGTACGCCACACCGATGTCATTTTTATTCTCCTGATGCGGGTATATACCCATTTTTATTCGTGTAAAGGGCCCTTAATCCGGGCCCGCCAAGTCATCCAGAAGCTGCAGCAGTTGCTCGCGCCGGTCTTCACCCAAACGATCAATCAATCGCTGCTGCGCAGCCTCCCAGGCCGGCAACGCTGCCTCAAGCCGCTCCTCCCCGGTCCTGGTCAGGCATACCAGGCGATTACGGTGGTCCTCGCCCTCAGCCAACTTCACCAGGCCTGCATTCTCAAGCACCCGCAAGTTGCGCCCTAACGTACTGCGGTCCAGCCCCATGGCTTCAGCCAGGCTGGAAATACTCGGTTGATCCAGACGCTTGAGATTGCACAACAAGGAATACTGGGCAACGTTGATTCCGAAGCCATCAAGAGCGCCGTCGTAATGCCTGCTGATGCCACGCGAAGCGCGACGCAGATTGGTGCATAAACACTGGGTTGGTAACATTTTGTATGTATATACCCGCAATAAACTGGAATCAAGATTTAAAAAATACGCCGCCGCCCTGGCGGGAGCCAGCTTGCCATCGCGAGCAAGCACGCTCCTGCAGAGCTGGTCACGCTGAAAGAAGTGCCAACCCCACCAATACCAGCACCTCAAGCAATTCAAGCAAGGCCCCGGCAGTATCACCTGTGGTGCCGCCCAAGCGACGCATCATCACTCTGCGCAGCCATACAAACCCAAGGGCAGCCAGCACCAGCGCCCACAAACCTGCATAACCGGCCACCACTACACACGCCAGCGCACTGAGCCCCAGCACCTGCCACCCGGTCTTGCGCGGCAAGTGGTCCGCCAGCGCTTGCCCCAGGCCACCCGCACGCACATAAGGCGTGGTGAGGAACACACCGAGCAATGCACTGCGGCCGATCAGCGGCACAATCAGCAAGGCCATCCCCTGTTGCTGCTCAATCAGCGCCAGCAGCGCGCAAAATTTGAGCAATAACACCAGGACCAGCGTCACGACGGCAATCGGTCCACTGCGCGGGTCTTTCATGATGCTCAGGGTGCGCTCACGATCGCCAAAGCCGCCCAGCCAGGCATCGGCACTGTCAGCCAGACCATCCAGGTGCAACCCGCCACTGAGCAGCACCCATGCCGTCAGCAGCAAGGCCGCATGCAGCATTAAAGGGGCATTGCCCAGCAAGCCATTGAGCCCCCAAAGCAGCAGGCCGAACAGCGCACCTACCAACGGATAGCACAGCAGAGAACGCCCAAGCTCTTGAGGCGCAGGCATACCGGAGAGGCGAATCGGCAAGCTGCTCAAAAATTGCAGGGCGATCCAGAATGGCAGCATGCTCAGCCCTCTTCGCTTACTACGCCGTGGGCTGCAACACGCAACCCGAACAGCGCACCATTGACCACCGGCACCTGCAACAATTGCTCGCGGGGCAGCCCCCGGGCCCGGGCCAGCAGCAGCTTGATCACCCCGCCGTGGCACACCACCAGTACCCGTTCCCCGGCAAATTGTTGCTGCAAACGGCTGACTGCCGACAATACCCGCGCCGAGAACTCCGGCACGGGCTCACCTTGCGGCGGAGTAAAGCCGTAGGGGTCAGTCCAGAACAAGCCCAGCGCCTCGGCGTCGGTTTCCATCAGCGCAGCCGGACTGCACCCTTCCCATTCGCCAAAATGCAGTTCCTGCAGGTCCTTGTCGAAAGACACCGGTAACGCCAGCTGCTGGCTCAGCTCCCGTGCGAACAGGGCACAACGCTGCAACGGCGAGCTGACGATACGATCCCACGGACCGCGGCCTTTAACCGCTTCACGCATCTGCTCCCAGCCCACGGCCGTCAGCGCATCATCGAGACTGCCACGCAGTCCGCCCCCCAGCTCGGTTTCGCCATGGCGCAACAGATCCAGTTGCACCGTCATGCAGGTCGGTCCGCCACGGCGGCCTCGGCAAAAGTCGCCATCTGCCCGTGCAGGTCGCAGGCCAGACGCACCAACGGCACCGCCAGTGCGGCACCGCTGCCCTCGCCCAGGCGCAAGCCGAGGTCGAGCAACGGCTGTGCCTGCAAGCTTTCCAGCACATGGCGATGCCCCTGCTCGGCACCGCGATGGGCGAAAACCAGCCACTCGCGGCACTGCGGGTTCAAACGTACGGCGACCATGGCTGCAACCGTGCAAATAAAGCCATCAACCAACGCCACGATGCCTTGCTGCGCGCAAGCCACATAGGCGCCGGTCAAAGCTGCAATCTCAAAGCCGCCCAGGCGGAACAGGGTCTGCAGCGGGTCATCCAGCAGCCCGTCGTGAAACGCCAGCGCCCGGTCAATGACTTGCGCTTTATGACTCACACCCGCTGCGTCCAGACCGGTTCCCGGCCCGGTCAGGTGCGAGGCCGGGCAATCCAGCAAGGCACAGGCCACGGCACTGGCTGACGTCGTGTTGCCAATGCCCATTTCGCCGCCAATAAATAACTCACTGCCCGCTGCCAGTGCCCGCCACACACTGTCACGTCCCGCCTGCAGGGCTTTTAAGCCCTGACTGTCGGTCATCGCCGCGCCCGTCGCAAAGTTGGCCGTGCCTGCTCCCAGCTCCAGGTGCCGCACCCCCGGCAGATTGAGCATGGGTGTCACAGTGCCCAGATCTACTACATCCAGTTGCGCGCCCAACTGGCGGGCCAGCACGCTGATTGCCGCGCCGCCGCTGACAAAGTTGTGCAACATTTGCCCGGTGACCGCTTGCGGGTAGGCCGATACGCCCTCTGCCACCACACCGTGATCGCCAGCAAAAATCGCAATCCACAGTTGATCGACACGCGGCTTGAGCCGCCCCTGCAACCCGGCCAGCTGCACGGCCAGCGCTTCCAGCTGGCCCAACGAGCCTGCCGGTTTGGTCAATTGCTGCTGACGCCCGGCTGCCGCCATCGATATTTCATGATTAACCGGCTTGCACGGGGTCAACCACCACGGGGTATTCATAGTGCAGTTCCTTTCAACGTCAGAGGCAGGCCCGCCACCGTCAGCACTACTCGCTGACAGCGCTCGGCCAAGGCTTGATGCAACCAACCGGCTTCATCGACATAGCGGCGAGTCAATTCGCCCAGCGGCACGACACCCATTCCGGTTTCGTTGCTGACAAATACAATTTCACCCGGCAGTTCAGCCAGGCACGCCAGCAGCGCATCACGCTCGGCGTCCAGGCGCTGCGGGTCTTCAAGCATCAACAGGTTGGTCAGCCATAACGTCAGGCAATCCACCAACAAAAAAGTCTCTGCCCCGGCGTTATCGCGAAGTACCCGGGCCAGCTCCAGCGGTTCTTCAACCAGCGCCCAATGCCCGGGGCGGCGCTCACGATGGTGGCGCACGCGCTCGTTCATCTCACCGTCCAGCGGCTGGCTGGTGGCGATGTAGGTGACGGCGAGAGCGGACTCGGCCGCGAGCTTCTCGGCCAGGCGGCTTTTACCCGAGCGCGCGCCACCCAGAATCAGTTGCAGCATGTTTTAAAACCTCTAGAAGGCGGCTTATCTGTGTGGAAACCGCAAGAGCGGCCCGTATGACAGGGGATCAGAGCCCGCATAATTGACGCAGCAACCCGGTATCAAGATGGTTTTGCACCAGGTCCGCCAGGCGCTCGATGTCCCGCTCACGCAGGGCGTGGTAGTCCACCGATTGCACGTCCTGCAAACCGGCCCAGCGCAGCAAGGCACTGCAGGCCGCAGGTGACTCGAACAAACCATGCAAATACGTGCCGAAGATTTGCCCGTCGCCACTCTGGGCGCCATCACACCGGCCATCTTCCAACTGCACCGCCGGCCTCTCCAGCGCCACGCCGCTAGTCACGCCGGCATGGATTTCGTAGCCACTGACTGCAGCGTTTTCCAGGGTCAGATGCCCGCGTACATTGCGCAGTTGCTTCTCGGCGGCAAGCTCGGTGCTCAATGCCAGCAACCCCAGACCGGGGCTCGAACCCGCCGCGCCTTCGAGCCCCAGCGGGTCGTGAACCTGTTCGCCGAGCATCTGCAAACCGCCACAAATCCCCAGCAACTTGCCGCCATAGCGCAAGTGACGGTTGATTGCCGTCTCCCAGCCATTGCCGCGCAAATAGGCCAGATCGCTGCGCACGCTTTTGGAGCCCGGCAGGATAATCAAATCCGCATCCGGGACAGGCTGGCCCGGCCCGACAAACTGCAAGTCCACTTGCGGGTGCAAGCGCAGCGGATCGAAGTCGGTGTGGTTACTGATACGCGGCAGCACCGGCACGACCACCTTGAGCACTTGATCTGCCTTGTCGGTCTGGCGCTGGTCAATGCCGTCTTCAGCCTCAAGATGCAAATCCATCACATACGGCAATACACCTATCACCGGCTTGCCCGTGCGCTGTTCAAGCCAGTCGAGACCAGGCTGGAGCAAGGCAATGTCGCCCCGGAAACGGTTGATGATGAAGCCTTTGACCCGTGCCTGCTCGGTCTCTGACAGCAATTCCAGAGTGCCGACAAGATGCGCAAACACGCCGCCGCGATTGATGTCGGCGATCAGGATTACCGGACAATCCACCGCTTCGGCAAAGCCCATGTTGGCGATGTCGCCGGCACGCAGATTGATCTCGGCAGGCGAGCCCGCACCCTCGACCATCACCACCGGGTACTCGGCGCTCAAGCGTTGGTGCGAAGCCAGCACCGCCTGCATGGCGATGGCCTTGTAGTCGTGATAAGCCACCGCGTTCATGCTGGTCACGGCACGCCCATGAATAATCACCTGCGCGCCCGTGTCACTGTTGGGCTTGAGCAACACCGGATTCATGTCTGTGTGGGGCGCAAGACCGGCCGCCTGAGCCTGGACTGCCTGGGCCCGACCGATCTCGCCGCCCTCTGCGGTGACGGCACTGTTGAGCGCCATGTTCTGCGGCTTGAACGGCACCACACGCACACCCTCGCGGGTCAACCAGCGGCACAATGCAGTGACCAGAGTACTTTTACCCGCATCGGATGTAGTGCCCTGCACCATCAGCGTACTCATGAATTTTCCTTGGTATACGCCAGCAACGCTTGTTCCAGCCGCAGCCAGTCAGCGTCGGTAGCAGGCAGGCCAAAACGTACGCTGCTGTTATGGGCAAACAGACGCAGCAAAATACCGCGCTGGGCCATAAATTCGTAAAGACGGTCAGCGTGGGGGGTAATCAGCCACTGAAACAGCGCGCACCCGCCCTGGGGCGGCAAATCATGCAGGCCCAACAATCGCTCCAGCCGGCCGCTGGCCAATTCGCTGCGCTCGCGCTGAAGCTCCTGGGCGGCGGTGTCGAGCAGACAAGCCTGACCTACCACTCGGGTCGGGCCGCTGACGGCCCATGGGCCGACCTGGTCGGCCAACAATTTAAGCAACTTAAATTCCGCCAGAACAAAGCCAAGGCGGACACCGGCCAGACCAAAGAACTTGCCGAAAGAACGCAGCACAATCAGCCCGGTACGCCAGCTCTGGGCCGACAGGCTCAAATCTGGCGTGTTGTCCATGAAGGCCTCGTCCACCACCAGCCAGCCTCCGCGCGGGGCCAGTCTTGCGTGCCACTCCAGCAGCCGCTCGGCAGTCAGGCTCAAGCCGGTAGGGTTATTGGGGTTAACCACCACCAGCACATCCAGCGTATCGAGATAGAAATCGACTTCCTGCTCCATGATCTCGCGCACGATGTGCCCGCTACGGCGCCACGCCTCGGCGTGCTCGGCGTAGCAGGGCGACAACACACCGACCTTGCCCGCACGCCGCAGGCGCGGCAGCAACTGAATGGCGCACTGCGAACCCGGCACCGGCAACACGTTCGGTGCCCCGTAGTAAGCGCAAGCTGCGTGCTCAAGCCCGTCGTCGGTTTCCGGCAAGCGCGCCCAGGCCCGCTCATCAATCGCAGGAATCGCAAACGGCCAGGGCGCCAGGCCACTGGACAAGTCCAGCCAGTCCGCCTCGGCAATGCCGTAGTTCAGAACCGCCTGACGTAAACGTCCGCCGTGCTCAAGCATAGAATTCACTCCCTACACACAGGATCAATAACCACAGCCATACGCCACGCTGCACCAACTGCCAGCCGCGATCAATCGCGTCGGCATCCGCCTGGGGACCTTCGCCCAATTGCGTGCGTTCATGCAGTTCGCCGTGGTAAATCGCCGGGCCGCCCAACTCCACCCCCAGAGCCCCCGCGCCCGAGGCCATAACCGGGCCCGCATTGGGGCTGTCCCATTGCGGCGCCTGCTTGCGCCAGCACTTCAAGGCCAGCCGGGTATTACCCAACACGGCGTAGGTCAACGCCACCAACCGTGCCGGAATATAATTCAGCACATCGTCGATCCGCGCAGCCGCCCAGCCAAAACGCTCAAAGCGTTCGTTGCGATAGCCCCACATCGCATCCAGGGTATTACTCAAACGATAGAGCACTACCCCCGGTGCGCCGGCTACGACAAACCAGAACAGGGCGGCGAACACGGCATCACTGCCGTTCTCCAGGACCGATTCCGTGGCCGCGCGGGCCACTTGCGTCGAGTCCAGTTCGCTGGTCTGGCGACTGACCAGGTAGCCGACCCGGGTACGGGCCTCTTGCAGGTCATTGCTGCGCAGGGCTTGCGCCACCGGCTGCACGTGCTCACCCAGACTGCGCATGCCCAGCGCGCAATACAGCGCCAGAATGTCCACCAGCCAGCCGATATAAGGCAGCCATGACAAGGCTGTTGCCAGAATCGTCAACGGCAGCACTGCCAGTACCCAGGCTGTCACGCCATGGCTGCGCCAGCCACGACCGCCGGAATTGAAACGTTGCTCGATACGGTCAGCCATCCGGCCAAACGCAACCAGCGGATGCCAGCGCTTGGGCTCACCGAACAACGCATCCAGCGCCACCCCGGCAACGCACAGCAACGCCACACTCATGGACTCACTCCCCAATAATTCTCATAAACCAGTTCACTCAGTGGACGCGCTTTCGCCCATCCCTCCATCACCAGCATAGGTGCTGGATAAAAGCGCTCGACCGGGCCCAGACACAACACGGCCAGCGGCTTGGCACCAGCGGGCAAACCCAGCAGGTCGGCCAGCGCCAAAGGATCAAACAGCGACACCCAGCCCATGCCCAGCCCCTCGACCCTGGCGGCCAGCCACAGGTTTTGGATCGCACACGACAACGATGCCATGTCCATTTCCGGCAGCGTCCGGCGACCGAAGATGTGCTTCTCGCGATCGTCCATCAACGCGGCCACCAACACCTCGGCACAATCGTTGATGCCCTCGACCTTGAGGGTCATGAATTCATCGGAACGCTCGCCCAGCGCTTGGGCGGTGCGCACCCGCTCCTCTTCGACCAGAGCCTGGACCTTGCCGCGCAACTGGCGGTCGCTGATGCGAATAAACCGCCAGGGTTGCATCAGGCCCACACTGGGCGCCTGATGCGC
>Ga0302347_1004698_pt1 | contig 10666 bp, 10 predicted proteins | sample PhyWR1_FD_202178 | JGI IMG/M metagenome (GOLD analysis project Ga0302347, IMG submission 202178) | Leaf surface microbial communities from wheat plants in UC Gill Tract Community Farm, Albany, California, United States - DLSL W.R1 (v2)... | ecosystem: Host-associated > Plants > Phyllosphere >...
GCTCAAAGGAAGAGGTGCCTGATAATCCGCCGAATGAAATCTACGCGACCGCCCAGCAAAAGCTGCAGGACGGTAACTGGAAACAGGCAATAACGCAACTGGAAGCGTTGGATAACCGCTACCCGTTCGGTCCTTATTCCCAACAGGTACAGCTGGACCTGATTTATGCGTATTACAAAAATGCCGATCTGCCGCTGGCTCAGGCAGCCATCGACCGCTTTGTTCGTCTGAACCCTACGCATCCTAACATTGATTACGTCATTTATATGCGTGGTCTGACGAATATGGCGTTGGATGACAGTGCGCTGCAAGGATTCTTCGGGGTCGATCGCTCCGACCGCGACCCACAGCACGCTCGCGATGCCTTCAACGACTTCTCCAAACTGGTACGCGGCTACCCGAACAGCCAGTATGCGACCGACGCCTACAAACGTATGGTGTTCCTGAAGGATCGCCTGGCGAAGTACGAACTGTCAGTGGTTGATTACTACACCGACCGCGGCGCATGGGTTGCCGTCGTGAACCGTGTCGATGGTATGCTGCGCAGCTACCCGGATACCCAGGCGACTCGCGATGCGCTACCGAAAATGGAAAACGCCTACCGCCAGATGCAAATGAACGCTCAGGCAGACAAGGTGGCGAAAATTATCGCCGCTAACGGTAAAAACACCTGATCGTTTTCAGATAAGCAAAACGGCAGCCATGAGCTGCCGTTTTTTATTGCTCAGGCGCCAGAGCTGAAGCGTTTTAGCGCCGAGTCATCCTATCAAATATGACTCCCTTTCCCCTTTCCGACAAGAAAAATCTCACCTGTTCCTGCCCTGCCTCACAAAATGAATTCGTTGACAAAAAGTGACATTAAAATGTGATACAGATCACACATCTTGACATTGGGAGAGGTATGCTGGGTTCACCAAGACGGGAAAGACAAGAGGTAAAATTTATGACAATGAACATTACCAGTAAACAAATGGAAATTACTCCGGCAATTCGCCAGCATGTCGCAGACCGTCTCGCCAAATTGGATAAATGGCAAACCCACTTAATCAACCCGCACATCATTCTCTCTAAGGAGCCGCAGGGTTTTGTCGCTGATGCAACCATTAATACGCCAAACGGGCATCTGGTTGCCAGCGGAAGAAGTGAAGATATGTACGTAGCAATCAACGAATTGATCAACAAGCTGGAACGGCAGCTGAATAAAGTGCAACACAAAGGGGAAGCCCGCCGCGCCGCAACATCGGTGAAAGAGGCAGGCTTTGTGGAAGAAGAAGAGTAATCCTTAACTTAATATTGTGTAACGCCACGCGCCTTCGGGCGCGTTTTTTATTGACAGGATGAAAACAGTACGGGTACTGTAATCTCAACTGAGCCAAGGAATTCATCGTGAAACGACTAGCGTTCTTCTTCGCATTCTTTTTTACCTTCCCCTGAACGGGAGGCGATTCGTCGTGTGATAAAGAATGCGAAGACGAACAACAAGGCCTCCCAAACGGGAGGCCTTTTTTATTGATAAATCAATAACAAGAAAGGCAACACATATGACCGAGGAAAACCCGTTACTGGCTCTGCGCGATAAGATCAGCGCACTGGATGAAAAACTGCTCGCGCTGCTGGCAGAACGCCGCGGACTGGCTGTAGAGGTCGGTAAAGCGAAGCTGGCATCACACCGTCCGGTTCGTGATATCGACCGCGAGCGCGATCTGCTGGAGCGTCTGATAACGCTGGGGAAAAGCCACCATCTGGATGCCCACTACATCACCCGCCTGTTTCAGCTGATTATCGAGGATTCCGTTCTCACCCAGCAAACCCTGCTGCAGCAGCATCTGAATAAAATCAATCCGCATTCAGCGCGCGTGGCTTTCCTGGGACCAAAAGGGTCATATTCGCATCTGGCCGCCCGCCAGTACGCGGCGCGCCATTTCGAACAGTTCATCGAGAGCGGCTGCGCAAAATTTGCCGATATCTTTAACCAGGTGGAAACCGGCCAGGCCGACTACGCGGTCGTTCCTATCGAAAATACCAGCTCCGGTGGCATCAATGATGTCTACGATCTGCTGCAGCATACCAGCCTGTCGATCGTCGGTGAGCTCACGATCCCAATCGATCACTGCGTTCTGGTCTCGGCGTCAACCGATCCGCAGCACATTCAGACCGTATATAGCCACCCGCAGCCGTTCCAGCAGTGCAGCCAGTATCTGAGCCGTTATCCGCACTGGAAAATTGAATACACGGAAAGCACCTCTGCAGCGATGGAAAAAGTGGCTCAGGCAAACTCACCGGGCGTCGCCGCGCTGGGTAGCGAAGCCGGTGGCGCGCTGTACGGCCTGCAGGTTCTTGAACATTGCCAGGCCAATCAGACACAAAACATCACCCGTTTCCTGGTGCTGGCACGTAAAGCGGTGAATGTTTCCGAACAGGTACCGGCAAAAACCACGCTGCTCATGGCAACCGGACAACAGGCCGGTGCGCTGGTTGAAGCGCTGCTGGTGTTGCGCAATCACAACCTGATCATGACCAAGCTGGAATCTCGTCCGATTCACGGCAACCCGTGGGAAGAGATGTTTTATCTGGATATCCAGGCCAACCTGGAATCAATGCCTATGCGTAAGGCACTAAAAGAGCTGGCCGAGATTACCCGTTCCATGAAAGTTCTGGGTTGCTACCCAGGCGAAAACGTCGTGCCGGTCGATCCTATCTAACGCTCTGTAAATACGGGTTTCTTCATCCCTGCCACCGTCACCGGCAGGGTGAAGATAGCGCCGGAAAGCGGATATTGCTGGACTTCGTCGGCAGACATATTTTCGCGCGTGGTCGTGATGTATAACGTGCGCATATCCGCTCCGCCAAAACAGACCATTGTCGGGCAGCGCACCGGTAATCGATGCTCTTCCAGCTGTTCACCGGTCGGTGAAAAACGGGCAACACGCCAGCCATCAAACATTGCGCTCCAGTAGCAACCCTCTTCATCCACGGCCGCCCCGTCTGGAATACCCTCTCCAGGCTGAAAACGCCGAAAGACTTCGCGTTTACCGGGCTCGCCCTGTTCATCCAGCGGAGTGCGGTAGATAACCGCGTTTGGCGTATCCGAGGTGTACATCCAACGCTTGTCTGCGCTAAAGGCCAGACCGTTGGCGCCATGGATATCGCATTGAATCACCCGCGGAGTGAGATCGTGGTTGATGCGCATCAGCAGCGCGCCGTTATAATCTCCTGGCCCCCAGAATGTACCGGCATAAAAACGCCCGTCGCGATCGGTGCCGCCATCGTTAAAGCGTGCCAGCTGCGGGTTGCTTGGATTATCACAAATTTTGCGTCGCAACAGACCATGGGCATCGGTAAGCCAGATAGCGCTGCGTAGCGCCACAATAAAGCCCCCTTTCTCGCGCAGGGCAAAGCAGCCCACTTCTTCGGGAAACTGCAGAACCTGATGTTCGCCGCTGCGGATGTCGTAACGGTGAATTTCGCACTCCAGAATATCGGCCCAGTAGAGCGCCTGCTCGGCGTCACTCCAGGTCGGACATTCCGGCAGATGTCCTGCGTAATCAAACAGCGGTTGTGGTTCAGCCATCGTTTTCATCCCTATAAAAAAAGCCAGCGGGTTTCCCCTCTGGCTTTGATTATATACGGTTTTCCGTTACTGCCGGTTATCATTCGCCTGACGCAGCAGCGTCCGACTTTCGCTCTGGAAGCGCTGGGCATAATCGCCAAACCAGTGCTCCACTTTGCGGAAGCTGTCGATAAACGCCTGTTTATCCCCCTGCTCCAGCAGGCCAATCGCTTCACCAAAACGCTGGTAGTAGCGTTTAATCAGCGCCAGATTGTTTTCCGATGACATAATAATATCCGCATACAGCTGCGGATCCTGCGCAAACAGGCGGCCAACCATCGCCAGCTCAAGGCGGTAGATCGGGGATGACAACGCCAGCAGCTGTTCGAGGCGAACGTTTTCTTCCGCCAGATGCAGGCCATAGGCAAAGGTCGCAAAGTGACGTAGCGCCTGAATAAAAGCCATATTCTGATCGTGTTCAACGGCGCTGATACGGTGCAGGCGGGCGCCCCAGACCTGAATTTGCTCAAGGAACCACTGATATGCCTCCGGCTGACGACCATCGCAGTAAACCACCACCTGCTTCGCCAGGCTGCCGCTGTCCGGCCCGAACATCGGGTGCAGACCCAGTACCGGACCACGGTGCGCGGCCAGCATCGCCTGCAAAGGTTCCGCTTTCACCGACGCCAGGTCGACCAGGATACAGTCCGCCGGTAACGGCGGCAGCTGACCAATTGTATCGACCGTCGCATGGATAGGCACGCTAACGATGACCATTCCGGCATCAGCAACAATGTCCGCTGCCCGCGCCCAGTCGTCTTTCTCCAGGATACGTACCTGGTAGCCTGAAAGCGTCAGCATTTTCTCAAACAGACGCCCCATCTGCCCACCGCCGCCGACAATCACCACCGGGCGCAGATTCGGACACAGCGTTTTGAAGCCTTTATCATTCTCGCTGGAATATGACTCGCGCATGACGCGACGCAGCACGTCCTCGATAAGATCGGGCGGAACGCCCAGCGCCGACGCCTCTTCCCGTCGTGAAGCCAGCATCGCCGCTTCCCGTTCCGGGACGTAAATCGGCAGCCCATACTGGCTTTTGACCTCTCCGACTTCGGCAACCAGCTCCAGGCGGCGCGCCAGTAGCCCCAGCAGCGCCTTATCGACTTCATCAATTTGATCGCGTAACGCGGTCAGTTCAGCAACCATACTATCCTCTTACCCCAGACGAGCCGCCAGATGACCGCGCAGATCCTGATCCAGTTCGCGCAGCAGTGCATCAGTCGTTTCCCAGCTGATGCAGGCATCGGTGACGGATACGCCGTATTTCATATCACAACGCGGCTGCTCAGAAGACTGATTACCTTCGTGGATATTACTTTCGATCATCAGGCCAATGATGGAACGATTACCATCTTTAATCTGTGCGACGACGGATTCCGCAACCGCAGGCTGGCGGCGGTAGTCTTTATTAGAATTCCCATGGCTGCAATCTACCATCAGTGACGGTTTCAGTCCCGCCTGAGCCATCTCTTTTTCGCACTTCTCGACATCTTCCGGGCCGTAGTTAGGGGCTTTACCGCCGCGCAGAATAACGTGGCCGTTCGGATTGCCCTGGGTTTGCAGCAGACAAACCTGGCCGGCCTGGTTAATTCCGACGAAACGGTGCGGCATCGCCGCGGCGCGCATCGCGTTAATTGCCGTCGACAGGCTACCGTCGGTACCGTTTTTAAAGCCAACCGGCATTGACAGACCTGACGCCATTTCACGGTGAGTCTGGGATTCGGTCGTGCGTGCGCCGATAGCAGACCAGCTAAACAGATCGCCGAGGTACTGCGGGCTATTTGGATCCAGCGCTTCCGTTGCCAGCGGTAACCCCATGTTAACCAGCTCTACCAGCAAGCGACGCGCAATCTTCAGACCGCCTTCAACATCAAACGAGCCATCCATATGCGGATCGTTAATCAACCCTTTCCAGCCCACGGTAGTACGAGGCTTTTCAAAATAGACGCGCATGACCAGGTAGAGGCTATCGCTGACCTCTTCGGCAAGTGCTTTAAAACGATGAGCGTATTCAATTGCCGCCTCTGGATCGTGGATCGAGCAAGGTCCACACACCACCAGCAGACGCGGATCGCGGCCGGCAATAATGTCAGATATCGTCTGACGGGACTGCGCAATTTGCGCTTCTTGTTCGAGGCTCAGCGGGAATTCAGCTTTCAGCTGATCCGGCGTGATCAGAACCTGTTCGTCGGTAATATGTACGTTATTCAGCGCGTCTTTTTGCATGATTGCGATCCTGTGTAGCTCGTTTGCGATAGTTGGTTCCTCGGTGAGGAGTGACGTAACGATACCACACAAAGTAAAGATTTCAATCCATAATCCGTAAATTTTACTTTACACCAGCAAATTAAATGGCCCTTTATTTCGCCATAAGTGTAAACTTATTGGTACAACACCATATTTACCCCTGCTGACGCTCACCTTTCCCCCACCTTCGTTTACGAATAATCCTGGTCAGAATTATCTCAAAGCAAAGTGGGCGGTTAATGACGCTCCCCACCAACAATGGTATCCTGCGCCCGGGCATCAGCGATCTGCAATTCATGCACCCGACGAACCTGACGGATCCGTTAATGAAAGAGTTCTACCGTCTTTTTTTTATTTTTTTGTTATTTATCGTGGGCTACCCCGCTTTTGCCGCTGACGCACCTAAAAATGTTCGGGCTATTGTTTCGGGTATTGTCACCTATACCCGCTGGCCAGCGTTATCTGGCCCACCGAGGCTGTGTATTTTTTCTACCTCGCGTTATACCTACAGCCTGGCTCAGGAACATCCTGAGGCTTTGCCGTACAAACCGGTCATTGTGCGTAATACAGAAGAAGCGTTGAATACGGTTTGTGATGGATTTTATTTTGGCAGCGAGTCGCCCTCTCAACAGGCGAAGCTCACGGCAGAATATCCATCACGCCCCTTATTACTCATTGCGGAACAAAATAGCGAGTGTGCAATCGGCAGTGCTTTTTGCCTGATCATAAATGACAAAAGGGTCAGATTCTCCGTGAATCTGGATGTCCTGACACACAGCGGTGTGCGGGTTAATCCAGACGTACTGATGCTTGCCCGGAATAACGCACATGAATAAGGATTTCTCTCAGGCTCCGCGCCCCACCTTTAAACGCGCACTACGCCGCATCAGCGTAATAAGCGTAGTGATCTCTATGACCCTGGTCTGGCTATTGCTGAGTACCGCGTCAGTCTTTACCTTGAAACAGTATGCGCAGAAGAATCTGGCGCTGACGGCCGCCACGATGAGCCGTAGTCTTGAAGCCGCGCTGGTTTTCGATGACAGCGCTGCGGCAGAAGAGACGCTGGCGACGCTCGGCAGGCAGGGGCAGTTTTCCGAAGCGCTGGTGCTGGATAACCAGCAAAATCACTTCGCCGTCTGGCGTAATACGGACCTGGTTCGGCAGGAGAAACTCAGCGGCCTCATCAGCAAATGGCTGTTTCCTGAACCCACAACCCAGCCAATCTTGCATCTGGGGAAGGTCGTCGGCGAACTTCGGCTGACGGCGCTGGACAGCCTGATAAGCCACTTCCTCGGCATATCTATTATTGTTTTGACCGGCAGTATTCTGCTGGCCTCATTTATCGCCTTATTGCTGACGCATTCTCTGCACCACGGTATCGTCACCGCCTTACAAAGCATTACCGAGGTGGTACATGACATCCGGGAAAACCGCCACTTCTCCCGTCGGGTCCCTGAAGAGCGTATCGAGGAGTTCCATCTGTTCGCCCAGGACTTTAATAGCCTGTTGGGTGAAATGGAGGACTGGCAGCAGCAGCTGCAGGCTAAAAATGCCCAGCTGTTACGCACCTCGTTACATGATCCCCTCACCGGACTGGCCAATCGCGCTGCGTTTCGCAACGTTATCAGTACATTAATGAAAGATGAGGCTGCCCGACGCAGTTCGGCATTGCTCTTTCTTGATGGCGATAACTTTAAGCTGATTAATGATAACTGGGGCCATGCGACGGGAGACAAGGTCCTCATCGAAGTCGCCAGCCGGCTGATGAATTTTGTCAGCAAGCGCCATCAGGCCTGGCGTTTAGGCGGTGACGAATTCGCGATCTTGTTGCGTGACGTACACTCAGAGGCGGAAGTCAAGACGCTCTGCACATCGTTATCCAGCCAGTTTCTTGAACCGTTTAATCTGCATAACGGCCATACTGCGACCCTGTCGCTCAGCATTGGCTATGCGCTGGCCTGGGAACATGCGTCAGCGGAGAACCTGCAGGAGTTCGCCGATCAACATATGTATCGGATGAAACACCGGCGTATTCCTCAAGTACAAAAATAAAAGGAACAACCATGCTCAGGAAATATTTTGCTCCCGCACTGATGGCCGCAGTTTTACTCACCGGCTGTCAGGCCCCGCAAGGGAAATTCTCTCAGGAACAGGTTGCTGCCATGAAGTCCTACGGCTTTACAGAAAGTGATGGCGACTGGTCGCTGGGTTTGTCCGACAGCATCCTGTTTGATAAAAATGACTACCATCTGCGCAGCGATAGCCAGGCGCAAATCCAGAAAATGGCCTCTCGTCTGGCTTCTACCGGGATTACGCACGCCCGGTTAGACGGACACACCGATAACTACGGTGAAGACGGCTATAACGAAATGCTGTCGCTTAAACGCGCCAACATCGTCGCGGATGACTGGGCGAAGGGGGCCAATATCCCGCGTAGCAATTTAACGACCCGCGGGTTAGGGAAAAAATATCCTATCGCCAGCAACGATACGGCGAAAGGGCGTGCTGAAAACCGTCGCGTTACGGTGGTCATCAGCACGCCGTAGGCACTTAGTCGACCGACTTCGCGAGCATGACGGCCGTTGCCGCCCGCCAGCGCAGATAGTCAATCACCAGTCCTGCCGCGAGGCTGGCGCCCATTAACGGTAACGCCAGCCCCAGCATCACTGCCATCGCCAGCGTGAGCGCGCGGGCGGGCCATCCCAGGTTGAACCACGCCTGAATCAGGGTATTCGCCGGGTTAAACGCCGCATGAGCCGGCCGCCGGATCCACCACAGGCGATACCCCACCACAATCATCACGCACAGCGCGATCCCAAACGCGATCAGCAGCAGTTGATTGGCAAGACCAAACAGAATCCCCATATGGAAATCCACGCCCCAGCGGGTGAGCTTCGCCATTAACGGGAAATCGACAAAGCGGGTGCGATCGACAACCTGCATGGTCTCCCCATCAATCGCCACAGCATCCACCTGCGTGGGCCAGCTTCGGTCAATTTCATTGACCGTCCACGCCCGCCCCGCCGCAGCCGGAGGGCGGATTTCCAGCTTGCTGGCAGCGAGACCCGCCGCACGCGCGATCGTCAGCACCCGATCAAACTGTTCGCCTTTCGCCGCCGGCGCCGCATCTGCCCGATGCCCCATATGGTGTTCGGCATGCGGATCATGCGGCATCGGCATGGCACTATGCAGCTGCGTATTCACCTGCGGGGTCAGCCAGCCGAATGCCGCGCGCATTTTATCCACATTGCCGCCGGCCCACTGCGACCAGGTCAGCCCGGTGGCGGAGAAAAGCAGCATACCTGCCAGTAGCCCCCAGCCCAGAGAAACATGCAGACGACGGCTATTCTGCATACGATTATTTATCCGCCTGCGGGGACGAGTCATCGCCCAGAGGACAATGCCACCGAGAGCCGCAACCCACATCCATGATGCAGCCAGCTCGCTATAAAGCCGGCCGCTATCCCCGAGCAGCAATGATTTATGGGCGTAATCGATCCACTGGCGCAGCGGTAAAATTCCGCTGGTACCATAGACCGTCATATCGCCCTTCACTTTCAGCGTTACCGGGTCGATAAAGATCGCCCGGGACTCAGACTCTCCCAACTGCGGATCGGCAAACATCACCCGCGTGGTCTCCCCGGCCTTAATCGCCGGGCGCAACGCCTGTAAACGAAGATTCCCCTGAGTCGTCTCTTCCGCGACCGCCAGCTGGGCGCTAAGCGGCTGACGATCGCCGCTCAACGAGCCACGAAGGGCATCCTGATAGAGCCAGTTCTCCAGCTGTGGAGTGGCCACGTACAGCGTCCCGGTAAGGGCCGCCACGAAGATAAACGGCCCGATAAACAGACCAATATAGAAATGGAGGCGTCGCAGCAGGTTCAGCCATGCCGCGCGCGAGGTGCAGGTAGTCATACTTTTCCTTTCTGAAAGCAAAAAGAGAACGTGGCGCTGTGCGCCTTGTTATTTTAGAAAGCAGAAAAAGCAGACCGATGCGGCGGCGCGCGGGTTTCGGGGTACAGCCAGGGGAAGAAATGCCGGCGCTTCAGCACCAGACAGGGGAAAAGCACGCGCACGCGGCGCAGGATAACGGAGATAAGCAGCGCCAGCGCAAACAGCAGCCCCGGAACGTGAGCCAGCAGCACGCAGTAGCCACAGGCCTCCGCATGGTCGAGCGGCATCGTGTGCGTCGACTGGGGCGCAGGAGAATCCACCGGGTGGGACATCATCTGCTCATGCGGCATATCCGCCATCATCATGGCATGATGCATGCCGGGCATAGCGCTCATCGGATCTTTTTGCAATGAGACCGAGATCAGCGGCGCAATCACAATCAGCAGGATCGAAAACAGCGCCAGCCATGCGGCCCGCCGTATAAACGCTGAGTGTAGAGAAAGTTTGCTGACCACCGCCCCTCCGAAATGAGAGCGATATTGTAAATGATTTACATCAGAATGGTTAAATTGAAGATAAAAAAAGGGCCGGCCCAACGGGCCAGCCCTTTTCATCAGGATGTCGCGAAAGCGAATCTTAGTTAAGACGCTCTTTGATACGAGCAGACTTACCGGTACGCTCACGCAGGTAGTACAGTTTAGCTTTACGTACAGCACCACGACGTTTAACAGCAATGCTGTCAACTACCGGAGAGTGAGTCTGGAAGACACGCTCAACGCCTTCGCCGTTGGAAATTTTACGAACAGTGAATGCAGAGTGCAGACCGCGGTTACGAATAGCGATAACCACGCCCTCGAATGCCTGCAGACGTTTTTTGGAACCTTCAACAACCCATACTTTCACTTCCACGGT
>Ga0302347_1004700_pt1 | contig 10663 bp, 9 predicted proteins | sample PhyWR1_FD_202178 | JGI IMG/M metagenome (GOLD analysis project Ga0302347, IMG submission 202178) | Leaf surface microbial communities from wheat plants in UC Gill Tract Community Farm, Albany, California, United States - DLSL W.R1 (v2)... | ecosystem: Host-associated > Plants > Phyllosphere >...
TCACGGTGTTGCTGCCCGAGTAAGGGCCGAAAACCACTTTGTCACCCACTTTCACGGCCAGCGCGCGAACTTCGCCGTTGTCCAGGATGCGACCGGTGCCGACGGCAACAACTTCGCCGCGGTTTGGTTTTTCAGCGGCCGAACCTGGCAGGACGATACCGCCAGCGGTTTTCGATTCTTCTTCGCTGCGACGGATAACGACGCGGTCATGCAGAGGACGAAGCTTCATTGTCGATCTCTCCCAAATTATGGTTTTCATCGGCCGGTATCGACACCGGCGGGTTGATGCTGTCCGGCGGAGCCGGAAGGTGGCCCGCAAAGGGCGAACCACCTGTGTAATGTCTGGCGTTGCCACCAGAAACCTTGCGGTGACCACATACATGAGGCCGGCATATTCAATTACAAGGCTTGAGATACAAAATTTTTCATCGGGCTACAAAAGACCGGGGCCGCTTGCGCGGCCCCGGTGGTGTTACTTGTCGCGGCGCTCGTACTCGCCTTCGATCACGTTCGGGCGGTGCCCGTCATCCCGCGGCTGCGCCTGGAACGGGGCGTCCTGGAACGCACGCTGGCGCATGGCCTGGGCCTCGGCACGCTCACGCATCTTGCGCGCGGCCAGACGGCGGGTGAACGGCAGCAGACACAGCAGGCCCAGCACATCGCTGATGAAGCCCGGCAGCAACAGCAGGCCACCACCGACGGCCAGCATCATGCCCTGGAACATGTCTTCGGCGGGCAGTACGCCACGCTGCAGGCTTTCACGGGCGCGCAGGGCGGTGGCCAGCCCGGCCACCCGCATTACCAGCACACCCAGGGCGGAGCCTGCGATGATCAGCAGCAGCGCCGGAAAGAAACCGATGGCCGCGCTGACCTTGACGAAGACGAACAGCTCCAGCACAGGAAAAATCAGAAACAGCAGTAGAAAAGCACGCATCAAAGATTCCTCAGCGGAAGAGACCTTCCAATAAGACCTCAGATGGATGCGCGCGCTCCGGATTTCAACCCTCGACTTCAGTCGCAACCGGCCACTGGTCGGCGCGCGCCAGCAAAACCAAGGCTTCGCGGACTTGTGTCGGCGTGTTGCAAGTACTTGGGAAAGGCAGCCAGTGCACCCCCTGGCCGATACGCAGGTGCATGCCCTCGCTGTCCACTCCGGCCATCTGCGCCGGCACATGGCGCGGCAGATCGGTCAGCGCCACGTAGTGGGCGATGGCGTCGGCGTGGTCGCTGTTCATGTGCTCGACCATGCTCGCCTCGGCCTTGCCCGCGAACGGGTTGGCCAACGTCACCTGGTCAAGCCAGTGGATCGCGCCGAAACCGCCAATGTAGCGATGGCGCACCGGCTGCAGCACCCAGAAATCGAAGTCATGGGCCTTGTGGTAGTTGGCCGCTTCCGGGAAGTAGCGGTAATAGCGCTGGGCAGCAGCTTCGACAGTGGCCTCGTCGACCAGCTTGTGCGCCTCGGCCATTACCGTCAGGCGCCCCACCGCCTGCACATCCTCGGCCTCGCGCTCACCCACCAGCAGCGAGCACTTGGGGTCTTTCTGCAGGTTGTGGGTGTGCTGGGCGATGCGGCTGATGAGGATCAGCGGGTTGCCGTGGGCGTCCAGGCAGTACGGCACGACCGAGCCGAAAGGATAGCCGGGCATCGACTTGGAATGGGTCGACAGCACGCCGCGGTATTCCCTGAGCAGCAGTTCCCGGGCGGGGCGGATGGCGTTGGTACTCACTTGGGGACGACTCCTGGCTGTGGACTGGACAACAGACAAGATAATCATTATCAGATCCAGTGCCAATGGGGCTGCTGGGCAGCCCGCAATCTACCAGGTGACGCCGAACCCAGCAGTATAGCGAGTCTTGTCCAGGTCACTCTCACGGGTGCCGGTGATGATGTCCTTCTCCGCCTTCAGGTTCAGCGAAGCCCACTCGGTGACCTTGTAGCGCAGGCCAACCTCGGCATCCAGGGAATAGTCGGCCACGCCGCCCAGCGGCTTGGCGAACTCGCCGTTGGTGAACAACTGCACATTCTTGCCGATCAGGTAGCGGGTGTAGTCCCACTTCACGGCTGCCGAATAGAAGTTGTCCTTGCCGCCGTCCTGGTACTCGAAGTCGGTGCGGTTGATCAGCGATCCCAACGAGAACGCGCCCAGTTCATCGTCCCAGAACTGGTAACCCGGGCCGGTACCCACCGTACGCTGGCGGGCCAGATCCTCGATGCGGTCGCGCTTGTACTCCGCACGCCCCTGCCAGAACCATTTCTCGGTGATGAAGCGGTCCAGGGCGTACTCGGCACTCCAGTTGTCGGTGGTAGTGACCTCGTCCTTGGTCTCGCGGTTGTATTCGCCCTCGGCGTTATGCCGCCAGCGGCCGTGGCGGGCCGTGGTCTTGAAGCCGACATCATAGTCGTCGGTGTCGTTCTCGGCGCGCTTGTAGTCCAGCGCGACGTCGACGTTGCCTTTCCACACGAAGTCTTCGACCAATGGCTTGGGCTTCATGATCTGCTCGATGCTGGCCAGCTCCACGGTCTTCGGCGCCTCGCCGTTGGCCAGGATCACCTTGCCAGCCTCCGCGGCCTTCAGTGACTTGGCTTTCTCACCGCTGTAGGCGTCCTGCTTGACCAGCAGCTCCTGGTCGCTTTCCAGGGTCTGGACCTGTTTCCAGTCCAGCGCGATGGAGCCGCCATAAGGGGTTTCCAGCAGCAGCTTGCCGCCGTCGAAGACTTTGATCTTGCCGCTTAGCCGGTCACCGTTCTTCATCCACACGGTGTCGGCGAACACCGGGGAGGCGCACAGGGAGGCAGCAAGGAGGCACAACAGGGATCTAGAATTCATAAACGGACTTTGGATTGCGGACGATGGGTTCGGTTTGACGAAAAAGCCGGGCATTATCCAGATACCGACAACCAGAGCAAGCACTGACCGGCAGCCTGCCGTTGAGTTCAAATCTCATTTACCGGACCACCGGTCCGGTTTCACCTGCAGCCCAGGGGGGGCGTGATGTCTGATGGTTACGAGCACGCTCTGGATTCGGCCGAGGGCCGACGAACGGCGCTGTATTCGGTACTCGGCCAAGTACCAGTCGGCAAGGTTGTGAGCTATGGCCAGCTGGCCGAACTGGCCGGGCTGGGGCGCGCGGCACGCTGGGTCGGGCGTACCCTCGGGCAGTTGCCGGCGGATACCCGCTTGCCGTGGCACCGGGTGCTCGGCGCAGGTGGCCGGTTGAGCCTGGCACTGGGCACCCCGTCGGGTGATGAACAACGGGCGCGGTTGCGCGCGGAGGGGATCAATGTAGCCAATAATCGTGTGGATATGACGCGCCATGGCTGGCGCCCAATGGAGCACAGCGGTTAGAGTGCGCGCTTTGTTTTCTGAAACTTGAGGCAGATGTTGGCCCATGCCCCGTAAAACCTGGCGCGCTGCGCTCGCTGCCTATGCCAGCCCGTCAACCCTGGTACTTTTACTGCTCGGTTTCGCCGCCGGCCTGCCCTACATGCTGGTGTTCTCGACCCTGTCGGTGTGGTTGCGCGAAGCGGGCGTGGCCCGCGAGACCATCGGTTACGCCAGCCTGATCGGCCTGGCCTACGCCTTCAAATGGGTGTGGTCGCCGCTGCTCGACCAATGGCGCCTGCCGCTGCTCGGCGGCCTGGGGCGCCGCCGTTCATGGTTGCTGCTTTCGCAGTCGCTGGTGGTGGTCGGGCTGGTCGGCATGAGCCTGTGCGACCCGCAGCAGCACCTGTCCTGGCTGATTGCCATGGCCGTGCTGGTGGCATTTGCCTCGGCCACCCAGGACATCGCCGTCGACGCATACCGCCTGGAAATCGCCGACGACCAGCGTCAGGCCGCACTCGCCGCCAGCTACATGGCCGGCTACCGGGTCGCTGCCCTGCTCGCCACGGCTGGCGCCCTGTTCTTCGCCGAGTGGTTCGGCTCCACCGGCTACAGCTACCTGCACAAGGCGTGGGCCGGCACCTACGTGATGTTCGGGGTGATGATGCTGCCTGCCCTGTTCACTACCCTGGTCATGCGTGAGCCGCCGGTCCCCATGCGCACCCAGCTTTCGGCTGCGCGCTACGGCCTGGTGCATCAGCTGGCTTCGGTGTTCGTGCTGATCATCCTGCTGGTGTCGGTGCCGGCCAGCTTCACCCAGATGTTCAATACCGGCTGGTCCAGCGTCATCGCCGGTGACGCCACCCCCCTCGACCTGCTGCTGGAGGACCGCGCTTTCCTGCGCCTGATCCTCTACGTACTGCTGAGCTGGGCGTGCCTGTCGAGCCTTGGCCGCCGCGGCCTGGCCCCGGTACTGACGCCGGTCAACGATTTCATCGCCCGCTACCGCTGGCAGGCCCTGCTGCTGCTCGGCCTCATCGCTACCTATCGCATGTCGGATACGGTGATGGGCGTGATGGCCAACGTGTTTTACATCGACATGGGCTTCACCAAGGACCAGATTGCCAGCGTCAGCAAGATCTTCGGCCTGATCATGACCCTGGTCGGCGCCGGTGTCGGCGGCCTGCTGATCGTGCGCTTCGGCATCATGCCGATCCTGTTCATCGGAGGGGTGGCTTCGGCGGGTACCAATATCCTGTTCCTGATGCTGGCCGACATGGGCCCCAACCTGGAAATGCTGGTGGTGACCATCTCGCTGGACAACTTCAGCTCGGGCATGGCCACCTCGGCCTTCGTCGCCTACCTGTCGAGCCTGACCAACCTGAAATTCTCGGCGACCCAGTACGCGTTGCTGAGCTCGATCATGCTGCTGTTGCCGCGACTGATCGGCGGCTATTCGGGAGTGATAGTGGAGAAGTTCGGCTATCACGACTTCTTCCTGATCACCGCGCTGCTGGGCGTACCGACGCTGATCCTGATTGCCCTGCAGTGGCGCCAGGAAGCTGGGCGGGGTACGCCGGTGGCGGAGGACAGCTCAGCGGCCGAGCGGCCGTGAGAGGTTTGCATCGCCTGCACCGGCCTCTTCGCGGCGGTTCGACGCCTCGATGAGACCGGTACAGGCAATAAAAGCTTACTGAGTAACAGCCCCTTCCCCAGGCCGCCCACCCACTACGAACCACAGCGGCCACAGCGCCAGAGCCCCCGCCACCCCCGCCGCCAGGGCAAAGTGCAGCAAGCTGGCACCGGCACCGATCATCGCCAACAGCGCCCCGCCCAGCCCCAGCAAGGCGATGGTGATCATCCCCAGCATGGCCGACACCAGGCCCTTGCTCTGTTCGCTGGAAAACAGCGTCATGCGGTACAGCACCGCGTTGGCCACGCCCAGGCCCAGCGCGTACAGCGACATGCCTGCCACTACGCTGGTCACGCTCGGCCAGTACCAGGTGGCCAGCACCATCAGACAAAGGCCGGCGAGGTACGGCCACAACGCGCCGCGCACCAGGGCCGGCAGCGGATAGCGGTCGGCAATGCGGTTGATGATCAGGTTGCCGAGTATCAGCCCGGCAAACACGGGAAGCTGCCACAAGGCGTATTCCAGGGTGCTGAGCCCCTCGTCGTGAATCAGCAGCACCGGCGACAGGCCGATCCAGCCAATCAGCGGCAGACCGACCAGGCCCAGGGCCGCGCTGCCAGCGACAAAGCGGCGGTTGGTCAGCAACTGGCCATAGCCCGCCAGCAGCGGCAGCAGGTGAATCGGCGTGAACGCCAGGCGCGTGCCGTCCCGGCGTTCCACCCCCAGGGTTTCCGGCATCAGGCGGTACAGCAGTACCCAGACCAGTACCGCCCCCGTGGCGAAGGCCACGAACAGCCAGCGCCAGTCCAGCCACTGCAGCAGCAAGGTGCCCAGCAGTGGCCCGAGCAGGGGCGACAACAAGGCGATGTTGGCCAACAAGGCCATCATGCGCACTGCATCCGCCTCGCTGAAGGCTTCGTTCAGGGCCGGGTAGCTGACCGTGACCACAAAGCCCAGGCCAATGCCCTGCAGCAGGCGCAACAAGTTGAACAGGCCGATGTCATGCACCCAGAAGGTAGCCAGGCAGGCCACCCCGAAGAACGTGCAACCGATCAGCAGCAACGGGCGCCGGCCGTAGCGGTCGGCCAGCGGGCCGATCAGCCATTGCAGGACCACGCCACCCAGCAGATACAGGTTGAGGGCATGGGGGATGTATTCAGGGCTGGCGTCGAGGTCGCCAACCACCACCGGCATGGCCGGCATGACGGCGTCGCTGGCCAGGTAGGTCAGCAGCTCGAACAGTGCCAGGGTCAGGCCGAACAGCAAGGCGCGCAGCGGGGTGATGTACAGCAATGGCTTCATGATGGCGTATCGGGTGTGGCAGGAGGGGTCAGCCTATATGCCAGATATGCCGGGAAATTGCTGTGAACAAGTGTAAAAACGGGGCCGTTTGGGCCCCGGTTTCACTACGGTGTTACTGCGTTGCAGTCTCCTGCACCACGCGAATCACCCGTTGCGGAAACGGGATATCGATCCCTTCCGCCTTCAACCGGTCACGGGCATGCTCGTTGAGCATGAACATCACGTCCCAATAATCCGAAGTCTTGGTCCAGATGCGCAGCGACACGGTTATCGAGCTGTCACCCAGCGTCGAGATCACCGCCTGCGGTGCCGGGTCTGCCAGCACGCGTGGATCCTGCGCCAGCTCCAGCAACACGTTGCGGGCCTTCTGCAGGTCGGCCTCGTAGTCCACACCCACGTCGAACACCACCTTGCGCGTAGGCTGGCGGTTGGTGTTGGTGATGATACCGTTGGACAGGCTGCCGTTGGGCATGATCACCGTCTTGTTGTCACCGGTACGCAGCACGGTGTGGAAGATCTGGATGCTGTCGACGGTGCCGGCCACGCCCTGCGCCTCGATCCAGTCACCGATGCGGAACGGGCGGAACATCAGGATCAGCACGCCACCGGCGAAGTTCGCCAGGCTGCCTTGCAGCGCCAGGCCGATGGCCAGGCCTGCAGCACCGATGGCCGCGACAAAGGAGGTTGTCTCGATGCCGATCATGGAGGCGACGCTGACCATCAGCAGCACCTTCAGCACGATATTGGCCAAGGTGCTGATAAAGCCCTGCAATGCCAGGTCGGCATTGCGCAGGCCAACCAGCTTGCCCAGGCGCGCGCTGACCTTGTTGATGATCCACCAGCCGACCGCCAGGGTCAGCAGCGCAAGCAGCACACGGCTGCCGTATTCCATGATCAAGGGGACCCACGTCTGGGATTGGCGGACCAGCTGATCGACTTCAGCGTTCAAATCCATACTCATCTCCTGATGCCGAGCGGCAAGTACACGGTAAAACAGGCCGCGCCTGTTTGCGCAGCCCCGGCCCCCATGGACATCATCAGGCCATCAGGGTTCCGGGTAGCACCTGCATCAGTCGCGGAAGTTGTTGAACTGCAGCGGCATGTCGAATTCCTTGGCGCGCAGGGCTGCAATCGCCTCTTGCAGGTCGTCACGCTTCTTGCCGGTGACACGCACCTGCTCGCCCTGAATGGCGGCCTGCACCTTCAGCTTGGCGTCCTTGATGTGCGCGACGATCTTCTTCGCCAGCTCTTTGTCGATGCCCTCACGGAACTTGGCTTCCTGCTTCATTTCCTTGCCGGAGGCATAGGCGTCCTGGGTTTCCAGGCATTTTACGTCGATCTTGCGTTTGACCAGTGCACCGCGCAGGATCTCGATCATGGCCTCGAGCTGGAACTCGGCCTCGGCGGTCAGCAGGACGGTCTGGTCCTTGTCCTTGAACTCGAAGCTGCCCTTGCCTTTGAGGTCATAGCGGCGATCCAGCTCCTTGATGGCATTGTCGACAGCGTTTTGCACTTCGTGCTTGTCCAGTTCCGATACCACGTCGAACGAAGGCATGGTGATTCTCCAAAAATGAAAGCGCGCTCAGTCTGAAGATGGAGCGCGTCAGGGTTAGGCGGTTAAAATGCGGACTCATTATAACGGGTTGCGAAACGCATATGAGCAGCACCTGGCATATTCTCGGCGCCGGTAGCCTGGGCAGCCTGTGGGCCTGCCGCCTTGCACGCGCGGGCAAAGCGGTACGGCTGATCGTGCGTGACCAGCAGCGCCTGCGCGGCTACCAACAATCGGGCGGGTTGACGCTGATCGAAAACGAGCAGCCCCGGCATTACGCCATCCCCGCCGAAACCGCACGGGCACACGGGCCGATCCACCGCCTGCTGGTGGCCTGCAAGGCCTATGACGCAGCGCCGGCCATCGCCAGCGTGGCCCCACGGTTGGCTGAAGGTGCCGAAGTGCTGCTGTTGCAGAACGGCATGGGTAGCCAGGACGAAGCCGCCGACCTGGTGCCGCACGCGCGTTGCGTATTCGTGTCCAGTACCGAAGGAGCGTTCCGCGAAGGCGACTGGCAGGTGCGTTTTGCCGGCCACGGTTTCAACTGGCTGGGCGACCCGCGCAACCCGGCGGTCCCGAGCTGGTTCGATGACCTGCAGCAGGCTGGCATCCCTGCCCAATGGACGGTGGATATCCTCACCCGGCTGTGGCGCAAGCTGGCGCTCAATTGCGCCATCAACCCGTTGACCGTGCTGTACGACTGCCAGAACGGCGGGCTGCTGGGCCACCTGGACGAGGTCGAGGCGCTGTGCGCCGAACTGGCCAGGTTGCTGCGCCGGTGTGGCCAGCCCGAAGCGGCGGACGGGCTGGATGAAGAGGTGCAACGGGTGATCCTTGCTACCGCAGCCAACTACTCTTCCATGTACCAGGACGTGCGTGCTGGCCGGCGTACCGAGGTGCATTATCTGCTCGGCCACGCCTGCCGCGCCGCTGCTCGTCATGGCCTGCAGCTGCCGCAGCTGGAACACTTGCTGCAGCGTCTGGTCGAAAACCTGCGCCTGCGTGGCTTGCCCTGCGACTGACGCGGCCCCAACAACCGGATACGGACATTGCCTAGCCCATGACCTTGCGCCAACGCCTGGAAAACCTCCCGGTCGGGCAGAAGCTGCTGGCCGCCCTGCTGGTGTTGCTGGTGACCATCCTGCTGGTGGCCAACCTCACGTTCATCAGCGCCGCCTACTGGATCACCCAGGAAAGCATGGCGCCGCAGGCGCTGCAGACCATCGGCCGGCTGGTGGCCAACCCACAATTGGCGGCCCGCGCGGGCGACACCCCGGAAACCGCCAGCGCCCTGCTCAAGGAACTGGACAGCTACACCCCGCTACGCGCTGCCGCCGTCTACGGCGGCGATGGCCGGATGCTGGCGCAACTGCAGCATGGTGACCCGCTGGCCCTGCCCAAGCGTTTTCGCAACATCGACGGCTGGCGCCTGATGGAGTTTCGCAGCACCCAGCTGATCCGCATCCCGCGCGAGGCCAACCCGCCGGCGCACCTGCTGCTGGTGGCCAGCAGCGAACTGCCCACCGCCTTCTACACCGGTACCCTCAGCGCCAGCCTGGGCATTCTGGTGTTCAGCATCCTGCTGTGGATCGTGATCGCCCGGCAGATCAAACGCCTGATCACCCAGCCGATCAACCAGCTGGAAGAGCTCAGCCGCCAGGTTACCCGCGAAGAGAGCTACGCACTGCGCGCCCAGCGTGGCAACGATGACGAAATCGGTAGCCTGGCAGAAGCCTTCAACACCATGCTCTCGCGCATCGAAGCCCGCGAACACCAGCTCAAGCGCACCCGCGATGAATTCCAGGACGCCTATGATCAGGCCCAGGGCCTGGCCGAGGAAACCCGCCATACCAACCGCAAGCTGGAGCTGGAAGTCCAGGTGCGCAGCAAGATCGAGAAAAAGCTCACCGGTTTCCAGAACTACCTCAACAGCATCATCGACTCCATGCCCTCGGCGCTGATCGCCCTCGATGAACAGCTCTACGTGACCCAGTGGAACCACGAAGCCACGGTACTTTCAGGCACACCACTGGACGAAGCGCTGAACCAACCGATCTTCATCGCCTTCGAGCCGTTGAAGCCGTTTTTGCCACAGCTGAAGGAAACCGTGGAAAAGCACCGGGTGGCGAAGATCGAGCGGGTGACCTGGCCCAAGGGCGATGACCTGCGCCACTACGCCCTGACCTTCTACCCGCTGACCGGCGGGGGCGGCCGTGGCGTGGTTATCCGCATCGACGACATCACCCAGCGCCTGTCGCTGGAGGAGATGATGGTGCAGTCCGAGAAAATGCTCTCCGTCGGCGGCCTGGCTGCCGGCATGGCCCATGAGATCAACAACCCGCTGGGTGCCATCCTGCATAACGTGCAGAACATCCGTCGGCGCCTGTCGCCCGACCTGCCGCGCAACCTGGAGCAGGCCCAAGAGCTTGGCATCGACCTGTCCACCGTCAACCGCTACCTGCAAAGCCGCGAAGTGCCGCAGCTGCTCGATGGTATCCAGCAGGCCGGTGCCCGCGCGGCCAAGATCGTCACCCACATGCTCAGCTTCAGCCGCCGCAGCAACCGCCAGCTGGCACCATGCGACCTGCCGGCACTGATCGACCAGGCGGTGGACATTGCCGGCAACGACTTCGACCTGGCGATCGGCTTCGACTTCAAGGGCCAGGCCATCGTGCGCCAGTTCGACCCGGCGCTGGGGCCGGTACCGTGCACCGCCAACGAACTTGAGCAGGTGCTGCTCAACCTGCTGAAAAACGCCGCCCAGGCCATTCACCTGAGGCCGCAGCCGAGCGAGCCCGGGCGTATTACCCTGCGCACCCGGCTGAACCCGCCGTGGGCGGAAATCCAGGT
>Ga0302347_1004704_pt1 | contig 10650 bp, 9 predicted proteins | sample PhyWR1_FD_202178 | JGI IMG/M metagenome (GOLD analysis project Ga0302347, IMG submission 202178) | Leaf surface microbial communities from wheat plants in UC Gill Tract Community Farm, Albany, California, United States - DLSL W.R1 (v2)... | ecosystem: Host-associated > Plants > Phyllosphere >...
AAGGTTTGTTCACTGATATGTTCATTATTCCACTGTAGAACATCAATTAGCATCATTCCTGAATTAAAATAACGCTCATTCTTGAGACCAATATTATTGGCAAGCCTGGACTGCTGACTATCACTGTCGCCGACAACGAGCGCAATGACGCCTTGCTCCATTGGGATGGACCAGAGTTCTGCGGGAGAGTTGAGGCACACCATATCTGCATCAAGATAAAGAACTCTCTCTGCATCCGGGACCAGCATCGGTGCTAACAGGCGATAGTATGCCGCACGAGTGAACAAAGTCGTTGTCGGAAGAGAATTAAAAAGATTATCCCCTGCATGGTGAAAGATTAATCCGTGTTGTGTTCCGGCAAGGATTTTTATAAATAGCTTTGCATCAGTATCGTTGAGTTCAGATGAAATGATATGGAACTGATATATTGACCGATCAGCATTTTCGCTCAATGACATTATGGTGATAAGCGAGTGATAAATATACTTATTGTCTATACCAAAAAATATGTGCTTATCACCATTAGCGGAGACTATCTGTGAACTGACTGCATTAATGTTAAAGAGATCCATATCTGCTCACTACCTGAATAATATAAAAATAGAATGCTTATTTCACACAGTCTCTATATTGCTGACAGATGACCTGAGTACTGAAACGTTGCAGTGTGCCTGGATCTATTGGTGGCGGATTATCGTAAATATCTTTCATTGCTATAGCGAGTGAGGTGCTATTGAGGTCGCAGAGTCCACGGGAGAGCTCGCCAACCAGTATCTCAGCGGGCCCGCCGGGGCAGCGAGTACTGACAACCGCTGTATTCAGTATTAAGGCTTCAACTAAAACGTTGCCAAAACCTTCACTATCAGAGCTGCAAACTAATAACCTGGCTGATTTTATCCAGGGTAATGGGTTGGCCTGAAAACCTTTAAAAATGACGCGGTCGCTGATACCGAGCTCTCTGGCAAGTGCGGTAATTTTCGCTTTTTGTTCGGCATTACCCTGGCCTAAGAGTAACAAAGGTGCCTTGATATGACTTTGCGCATAAGCCTGGAGCAAGCGATCGTGACGCTTAGCCTCGTGGAATCGGCCGACATGAATAATGTAGTCCTGCTCTGAGATATCACAGGGTTGCTCAGCATTCTGTCTGATAGCATCGAGATCAAAAGGATTATAAATCGTGCGTAGTTTCGAGGGCGTTACACCGCAGACCTCAATGAGATCTTTGCCAACGGCGGCTGAGACGGTAATAACATTACGGTTCTGATAAACCTGTTTGATCTTCTGTTTTTTGAGCCAGCGGTTAAATCCTGTTCGATGCCCTAAATAGGAAGTTGAAAATACGCCGTGCAGGCAAAACCAGAGTGGGCGTGACTTAAGCATTTTGCTGCGCGCAACAATGCGATCTGTTTTATGAAGATTCGACAGGATAAGGTCAAACTTATCCGTTTTTTCAGCCTGTTCCAGCGCTTTATCCAACAAACGAGCGCGACGTGACAGTTCTGTGAGCTTCCGCCAGGGGGATTTGTCTGTGTCATTAATCACCTGGTAATGCAATCCCGCTGGAATAGGGTATTCGCAAACATCTCGCAATGAAAACAACGAAACGTTATCCCCTTCCCGAATAAAGCTCTCGGCAAGCGTTAATACCACTTTTTCAGCGCCGCCGCCGGGAAGCCCATCGATAATAAATAAGATATTCATATTACGCATCCATTACTTTTTGATACAAATCAATTAGTTGGGATGATAGCTTGGTTGAGGTACAAGGCATGACTTTTTCTCTGGCGCGTAACCCTTGAGTGGATCCCAGGGCCTGAGCAGGGAGAGCCATAATAGCCTCTTGCAGTGAAGCAATATCCAGGGCATCACAAACATAACCATTCTGACCCTGAGTGATGAACTCAGCCCCCCCACAGCGGGTAGACGTTATTACGGGCAAACCACAAGACATGGCTTCAAGAATGACATTAGGGAAAGGGTCATAGAGTGTGGGTAGCAGTAAGCCATCCGCCATTTGATAAAAGGGCAGAGTATCATGCTGCATACCAAAGAAGTGTATCCGTGCCTCACAGCCCAGAGTTTTAGCAAGATTCTGATAACGAGAGGCTTCTTTATCTTTACCAATAACAATAAGGTGACGGTCGCTTGGCGCAATGGCCTTGATAGCTTGTGCAAGCCCCTTGCGTTCAAAACCTGAACCGACGAAAACAAAGCAGGTTGCATCCAGTGGGATCTGCCATTGTTGACGTAGTGCGATGAAATCTTGATGAGAGGGGGGAGCAAAGCGCTGCTGGTCTACCGCGTTGTAGATAACGGTTATTTTGCTGGCAGGGACTGCGAAGGTATCAATGATTTCCTGTTTCACCATTTCAGCATTACAGATAACCCCCTTCAACGCCGGTGATGCGTACATTTCCCGCTCAGCATTCATCACATAGCGATGATAACGGCTCTTTAGTAGATGCTTCCCCTGCCATCCAGGTAAGATACGTTGACGTTGTTCCAGCCAGCACTGGTGAACACCATCCCCTGCACGATAAATATCGCATCCGGCAATACGCTCATGGCTCTGAACTAAATCAAATTGCTGTTCTTCCCAGAGAGCTCTGGCTGCGTGGGCGAAACCCCGTTCACGGCTGATTCGACCCCATTTAAAAGGATTACAGATATGGATATGCCATTCTGGTTTAGAAGCTCCCTGCCATTCACGTGTGATGACATTGAGCTCCAGGTCATGTTCACCCAGAGCTTCGAGCGCACGTGAAACAAAGCGTTCAGCTCCGCCATCAGGACGATATTTTTGCCTGACAAGCGCTAAGCGATATTTTTTCATGGCAGTAACCTTTTTGCTGCGGCAATAACCTGGTCAACAGGGATCGCGTCAAGATAGCGTTCCTGAGTATGGGTATCGATATCATCTGGATCGGGTAACGGCCCATAATCGCCGGCCCATAACACTTCCCCTTCTGCCTGCCAGGGGCGCCAGAAAACTAATTTTGACGGGCCGAACAAGGCAACTAACGGCGTTTTTAACGCTGCAGCCATATGCATTGGCACGGAATCGACGCCAATAAAGAGCTGGGCATGATCAATCAGCGCGGCGAGCTGTCGGAGCGTCAGTTTGCCGGCTAAAGAGGTAATGTTAGGTGAAGTGCAACCTGAAAGAATTTTATCAATCATCTCAAGTTCTTTCTTGTCCGGGCCAGAGGTAAAAATAATATGCTTACCGGTGAGAGACAGTTCATTCGCGACCTGACTCATATTTTCTTCACGCCAGCATTTAAAAAACCAACGAGAGGTTGGCTGAATGACAATATAATTCTGCTGTACCTCTTCGGGGATTAGTCGCTGACAAGTTTGCCAGTCTTCCGGGGCATAGCTCATTGTTGTATTGATATTTTCGGTGCTAAGGCCTAGTGCTGCCAACGCGGAAAGGTTTTTTTCAACGGTGTGTTTTTGGGCGTGATCGTCAGTTGAAATCCGGTGAGTGTGGCACCATCGCCAGAGTGCATTTTGCCGTTTAGGAAAATCAAAACCAATACGGACTGATGCGCCAGTGAGGGCAGCGATAATCGCACTGCGCCACTGGTCAGCCAGATTAATGACAACGTCATAACGACGCTGCCGTAGAGTGCGCAATAATGCTGACTCATGGCGCAACTGCTGACGTTTTCCCAGTTTTTTCCAGCGACGATCGATACCGTGAATCTGTGTTATTTCAGGATTCGCCAGCAGCATATCCCGGGTTTCTTCATACAGCAGGACATCAATTTCTGACTGTGGATAGTTTTGTTTCAACACTGAAATGACGGGCGTTATCAGCAATATATCGCCATGGTGACGGAGTTGAATCACCAGGATACGAGAAGGCTTTACCTGTTTCAGAGAGGATATGGTTGAAATCATAATATATTTATCGCTGGAGACTCATCCTCTGATTTTAGGTGATGAGATGGATTGAGAGAAGCTTTGTCTTACTCTAAAATGGCACGAGATATAAATATGGGGATAAATTCTAGTGTCGAAGCCTGCATTTTTGATAACGATCGATACCGAAGGTGACAATCTTTGGCAAAAGAACAGCAATCTTACAACGGAAAATGCACGTTATCTTCCCAGGTTTCAGGCGTTATGTGAGAAATATGGCTTTAAGCCCGTTTATCTGACCAATTATGAAATGGCCATTGACCCCATTTATATCGAATTCGCCAGGGATGTGATTGCGCGCAATACTGCTGAAATTGGTATGCATTTACATGCATGGAATAGTCCACCGCTGACAGCACTCACTGACGATGACTGGCGCTATAAGCCTTATCTTATCGAGTATCCTGATGATGTTATGAAACAGAAAATCAGTTTTATGACGCAATTATTGGAAGAGACATTTCAGACCAAGATGATCAGTCATCGCGCTGGTCGCTGGGCATTCGATGAACGCTATGCAGCACTGCTTATTGAACATGGCTACCAGGTTGATTGCTCGGTAACCCCCAAAGTCGACTGGCGTGGGGCGAAAGGAGCACCTGATGGAAAAGGGGGGACAGATTATCGTGCTTTCCCGACCCAGGCCTATTTTATGGATATAGAGAATATCAGCCGGCCAGGAAACTCTTCATTGCTGCAAGTTCCGATGAGCATTCAGTATAAGCACTCGGCGTTTTTGAACACCGTTAAAACAGGCTACGATAAGCTCAGAGGAAAAACACGCTCTCCTTCAGTGCATTGGTTACGCCCGATGGGTGGTAACTTGGCAACGATGCAGCAAGTTATTGAAAAGACGCTAGCGGGGGGCAGTGATTATATCGAGTATATGTTGCACTCATCAGAGTATATGCCGGGTGGAAGCCCAACATTTAAAACAGATGAAGACATTGAGTTGCTGTATCAGGACCTCGAAAATTTATTTATTTGGCTACAACCGAAGGTGACTGGCATGACGTTAGCTGAATATAATCATATAAAAAGAGCTCAAATTTAAGTGAAGAAAAAAAAAGTAAAATATATAAAATGGTTAATGTCGATTTATCATTTTTTCAAACCCTCTCTGCAGAAAGGGGCGACACTTAATCCTGATATGCAATTTCAGCGCATTGCTATTTACTCGACAACAGCGCTAGGCGATTTGATGTTCAATACGCCTGCGATTGTTGCTTTAAGGCAGCGTTATCCGAATGCGGATTTTCTGTTGGTCTCCAGTAAAAAAAATAGTCAGCTGGTTGAAAGTAGCCCTTGGTTTAGTCGCGTTATTTACTGGGATAATAAAATTCGCGATGCCTATCCTGTTATTGGTGAATTAAAAAAATTTAAGCCACAACTCACCGTCATCCTCCATTCATATGCACCCTATGACGTGTTGTGTGCCGTATTGTCAGGTAGTCAATATATTATAAAAGATAACTATAATATTGATTCGGATGATATGAATGGTTGGTTAAACCATTATCAAAATGAATATGACGGGCATTTAATTCAGCGTAAATTGGATCTGCTTTCTGCTCTTGGCTGTGAAAATCATGTGATTGACATGAAAATTCCGGTCGCCTTTGAGCATGCTACCGATGAGGGTATTTTTAAAATTGGTTTTCAGTTAGGGGCTTCGGAAGCAAGCCGCTGCTGGCCTGTTGAGCGGTTTGTCGAACTCTCAGGACAGCTGGTTACCTGCTATCCTTTATGCCAGATTATTTTGATCGGTGGCGCTAAAGAAAGGGATTTAGAGCAACAGTTTTTAGCCTTGTTGCCTCAGAATATTAGCCAGAATGTTGTCTCGACAGTCGGCAAAACGAATCTGTTAGAGTTACTGACAGTGCTTGATAGCCTTAGCGTTTTAGTGACGGGTGATACCGGGCCGCTGCACTTGGCAGTCGCTCTCAAAACGCCGACGGTGAGTTTATATGCAGAGGCCCAGCCGGAATATACCGGGCCCTATCAGGATAAAGATTTACATCATATCTTAAAGGTGGCACCTGAGGCGTTGGTACATGCGCGGCCGTTAAGTTCTCTCTCTGCAGACCAAGTGTTCCAGGTAGTTACGCAGGCCTTAGAACCAAAATAAAACTGAGAACACAGGGGTATAGAGACAACCGATAAATATACAATGGGATATTTATCGGTTGTCTGCGAGATCAGTTCAAACGGCTGTTTATCGTGCTATATATGATGGCAACGGGTAGCCAGAAGAGCATCCATGAAGTATCAGGGTTAGCGATAACGAACATCCCTTGTGTGGCATAAAATAGCAGTGAGAAAATAAACAGAGAGCATTCAAGCGCATAGCCTTTTCTAAAAGCGGAAAACGCTATTTTCAGGCTGTAACCCACCATCAGTAAGAATGTTATCATACCGACAATTCCGCCTTTTAATAACACCGCGAAATAGACACTATGCGTAGTCGTAATATGTTGCTTAAGACTATTGATAAAATCCAGGTTTTTGCCAAACCCCCATCCGAATAGAGGTTTCTGCAAGAACAGTTCAAAGGCATTTTGCCAGATACCAAAACGAACAAAACTTGAATTATAGCTTTGACTGATACGTGAAAATAAACTGCTATTATAATACATGAAAATAACAACTACGCTGATTGCAATCAGTATTGAAATGATGGTTTTTATATGATGGCAATTGATTTTTTTAAAGGATAATAGCAGTGGCAGACTCACCAGAATAAGTGAGAATAATGGATTGCGGCTTTGCGTTAGCAATAGCCCAATAAACAGAACCAGCGCCGGAAGATAAAGCCATTTCTTGCCGGTGTCACGTATTATCATGAAAATCAATAAAATGCCGATGGCGAAGTAACCACCAAGATCGATAACATTCGAGGGTGCCCAGGCAAAGCTTCTATTTAGCCGTGATGAGAAAATATGATTTTTATCAGCGAAGTATAGTGTTAATAAACATAAAATGGTAATTGAAGTAGCAAGGATGCTGTAAATTCCAACGCGATTTAAACGTTCGGTAGCAATTTTAAATATAACAATGAATGCAATGATATATAAACTATGTGAAATTTCGCTGGAAATATTTAAGGGTTCTTCATTCCATAGTCCACTTAGCGAAAAATAGAGCAGGAAAATAGAAATGAAAATCATACCATTTTTATATGGCTGATAATCTTTATTCTTTATTATTTCGCTTATCCTATTGCGATAAATGGGTAAACAAAAAACAAATAATGAAAATATAAAAACCATTAAAAATGGTACTGGTTTTTTATTAAAGGTCATAAGTGTTCAACTTTTGAAAAATAGATGAGTCTATTGCACTGTTTTTTGATAGGTTTATTACGGATATATTATTTTCTTTAAAAGTATTGCTGGCCAGACTGAAGGCAGGAATAATTAATGAGTCAACTTTATTTTCAAGAAATGAAGGAAGCCGATCGTTAGCGTTTTCGTAGAATCGAGGTTGATTAAAATTATTCATATCAAGGCCAGCAATAATAATTCTCTGAAAGCCCAAGTAGAAAATAATTTGTAATGCCCAATAAACTACAGTACCAGAGTCAAATATTCCTTCGCGGATATCTTTGTTAAAAGCAATGTACTCATTGTTTTTATCAAACATAACATCAGGTGAGTTCTGGAATTGTTCTTTTATTTCACAGTCAGAGAGCGAGGGTTGATATATTTTATAGCAAGCATCTTCTATCAGACAGATATTACATTTTATTTTATGATGACCAAATTTATTAACAATTTTTAAAATGCCATGAGCCGTTGTAAAAAAATAAAGGTCTTCACGAGAGATAATATCTTTAATGATAGACTGACGCTGATCGATAAACGTCATATCGATGACAACATAAAAGTTAAAATTGATACCCGCTTGTAACGAGATAGCCCCGTTGACCCCCATTGCCGGTGTCGTGGTTAGCGTTGAAAAGTCGGTTTCTTTAACTGAGGGGCCAGAAGCAACCAGTAATAAATCCCCCTGGAATTTATGCTGCAGCGCGTTGATATCTGAGATGGCTATCGGTTTTCCATTGATATTCAGCTCAGAAATATGCCCCTGCTCGGCCCTTTTTATCTTCAAATAGGGCCATAAATTTTCATTATGTCGGTATGCTCTTGGATGAGTATACCGATAAATTTGTTTTAACAGACTTTTCATCAATGAATTTCATCTTTTAATAATTTTAAGACGTCTTCGGGAGAATTATCCGTCATTTTATCTCCACGCCGTAAGGTGAACTGATTTTTCCCATAACCACCAATTAAACCCGGATCGGTGGGGCCATACAGGGTGACATTTGGACGGTCAAGCGCCGCAGTGAGATGACTGAGTCCGGTATCTACAGATACGACAAACCTGGCACCAGCCAGAACTCTGGCAACCTCTTCAAGGCTCATTCGGGGTAACACTTCAACAAAGTCATAGCCTTCGGCGAGTCTTTTCGCTCGGGCTTCTTCGTGAGGGGCACCCCATGGAAGCTTAATACTTAAACCACTCTTTGCCATTAATCCCAGCAGATTTCTCCAGTATGTTTCTGGCCAGTGTTTATCATCTCGGGTGGTGGCATGTAAGAATACAGCATAGTTCCCGGCGTTCTCATTCAGAGGAGTCGGAAAATGGCGCGCAATGGCATAGTCGCCAAGCTGTGTGGGTTTGTTATAGCCCAGACTTTTAGCGAACAACTCACGAGTTCGTTCGACGGCATGTTGTTGCCATAGAACAGCGTGACGGTGATTGTAAAACAGACTGGCTAAGGGTTCTCTGGCGCTGTGCCAGTCCAGCCCATGCTTACTACCCTGTGCTTTACGAGTGACCAGAGCTGCACTTTTCACCAAACCTTGCGCGTCAATGACACAGTCATAATTTTGGCGGTGTAACTCCTGGTAAAACCGTTTACGGTCAGCGCGATTTTCTGCAGAAAACCAACTCTTCCGCCAGCGACGGATAGCGACGGGTATGACTCTGTCTACCGCTGGATGCCAACCTGGAATTTGTGCAAAGCCTTCTTCAACGACCCAGTCAAAACGGATATCGGGTATGGCCTGCATCGCATCAGTCAGTGCGGGGAGCGAATGCAGAACGTCACCCATTGACGAGGTTTTAACGATAAGTACCCGCATTAGTTATCCTTACTGGAATTCAGCAAATCCGTTAACGTAGCCAGCACGCTGTCTGGGGTAATATCAATCAAACTCTGGTGATAACCTTCAGCCCCGTCACCTTTACGCACTTTATGATAGCCGTCAATTAAACGAATCACCTTGGCATGATGCGAGAGAGGGGGGGTGAAATCAGGACTACTTGGGCCATAAAGGGCGACTAATGGGCGACCCAGTGCGGCGGCGATATGCATCAAACCAGAATCGTTAGTGACGACACCCTGACAGGCCGAAAGCAGGATAACCGCTTGCTCCAGTTGAGTATCACCGGCAAGGTTACGACACCAGGCTTGTTGTGAAGAGGTCAGCGTTGCCAGAATATCGTTTCCTGCTTCTTTATCTTTAGCTGAGCCAAAAAGAACAACCTGATAGCCGCTATCAATCAGTTTTCCGGCAAGAGTGGCATAGTGATAATGCGGCCAGCGCTTCGCCGGGCCAAATTCTGCACCGGGACAAAAGCCGATAATCGGTCGGGTTCTGTCGAGTGAGAATGCGCTACAGAGGCGGGCTTGTTCATCTTCCGTCACGCTAAGTTTTGGCCATAGCAACGGTTGTGGCAAATCTTTAGCGGAGGCGACCTGTGACTTATCATAGGCCAGGGCGACATAGCGCTGCACCATCAAGGGGAAGGCAGGTTTATCTAAAACGCGAATATCATTTAACAGCCCATAACGCATTTCGCCACGCCAGCCGACACGCTGACGAATACCGGCAAAAAAAGGGACCAGGGCTGATTTAAACGAATTGGGTAAAATATAAGCTCGGTCATAGCCTTTGTTTCGCAGGCGTTCGCCGAGTCGTCTGCGTTCGCCGAGCTCCAGTGCACCATGCCCCAGCGGCATAGCGATAGCTTCATTAACTTCAGGCATCCGTGCTAACAGAGGACGGCACCATGCAGGTGCCATCACATCGATTATCGCCTGGGGATAACGCGCCTTGAGCGTGCGGTAAAGACTTTGTGACATCATCATGTCACCCACCCATGACGGGCCAATCACCAGAATTTTCATGCGTTATTTAACCTGCTCACACACCAGGGTTTAGCCATTTCATGTATTCCGCAACGCCTTCGGCTACGGTTTTAAATGGTTTATCGTATCCAGCAGCACGCAGGTTTGTCAGGTCAGCCTGGGTAAATGCCTGGTAACGCCCTTTTAATTTATCCGGGAAGGGAATGTATTCGATGCTGCCTTTCTGATGAAAAGCGAGGGCGGCGTCGGCTACGGCCTGGAATGATTCTGCGCGTCCGGTTCCGCAGTTATAAATGCCAGAGACACCGTTTTCCCAGAACCACAGGTTAACCGCAGCGACATCACCCACGTAAACAAAATCACGTTTGAAACTATCACTGCCTTCAAACAGCTTTGGATTTTCGCCGTTCGTTAATTGGGTATTTAAATGGAACGCGACGCTCGCCATACTTCCTTTATGTCCTTCTCGTGGTCCATAAACATTGAAGTAACGGAAACCGGTAATCTGAGAGTTGGCTTCAGGTAAAATTTGACGCACATATTCGTCAAACAAGAACTTCGAG
>Ga0302347_1004706_pt1 | contig 10648 bp, 8 predicted proteins | sample PhyWR1_FD_202178 | JGI IMG/M metagenome (GOLD analysis project Ga0302347, IMG submission 202178) | Leaf surface microbial communities from wheat plants in UC Gill Tract Community Farm, Albany, California, United States - DLSL W.R1 (v2)... | ecosystem: Host-associated > Plants > Phyllosphere >...
CTGCCTATCAGGGGCTCCGCGCTAAGCTGGTGTTGGTAGTGCCCAATGGCCCGCACTGGGCCGGCGATAGCATCGCCGAATGGAATGGACTTCATCCTGAGCTGCCGATGAGCGTGATGTACATGGATAAGAGGTGGGCGGCTTTTGACCGTCAGCAGACTCCGGTCTTTCACCTTGTTCGCGAGGGTCGGATCATTGAAACTGGAACCGGTTGGCGAGGTGCGGGTGAGGAAGTTTCTCCAATCATGCGCGCTCTGCGCCTTGCCTCTGACTGATGGTTGCATTTGACAGCATCGTGCACCACGGGAGTGGGCTGCCCTACACTCCGGCGATGCGCCCCGATTCCATCCTCACTCTCTTCTGTCCCGACCGTACCGGCATCGTCTACCGCGTGTCGGGCCTGTTGTTCGACCACGGCTGCAACATCCTCGACGCCCAGCAGTTCGGCGATGAGGAGAGCGGTCGCTTCTTCCTGCGCGTGCACTTCGACCGCGATGCGGGCCTGCCGCTGGACACCGTGCACGCGGCGATGGCCGCACTGGCCGCGGACTTCGGCATGGACTGGCAGCTGCATGATGGCCGCCGCCGGCCGCGGCTGCTGGTGCTGGTCAGCAAGCAGGGCCATTGCCTGAACGACCTGCTGTTCCGTGCCCACAGCGGCCAGTTGAAGGTGGACATCGCTGCGGTGGCCTCCAACCATGCCGACTTCGCAGCACTGGCAGCGTCCTACCAGGTGCCGTTCCACCACCTGCCGGTGAACGCCGACACGCGCGCGGTGCAGGAACAGCAGATCATCGATCTGGTCGAGCGCGAGCGCATCGACCTGGTGGTGCTGGCGCGCTACATGCAGATTCTCTCACCCACGCTGTGCCGTGCGCTGGCGGGCAGGGCGATCAACATCCACCACAGCTTCCTGCCCAGCTTCAAGGGCGCGCAGCCGTACCACCAGGCGCACGCGCGCGGGGTCAAGATCATCGGCGCCACCGCGCACTACGTCACCGAAGACCTGGACGAAGGCCCGATCATCGAACAGGACGTGGCCCGCGTGGACCACGCGATGACCCCGCGCGAGCTGGTACGGCTGGGCAGCGATACCGAATCGCAGGTGTTGGCGCGGGCGGTACGCCGGCATGTGGAGCACCGCATCCTGCTCAACGGGCACCGCACGGTGGTGTTCAGGTAACGCGGGCAGTGCCCGCGATGGCGCCCGGCAATTGCCCACGATGCGCCCGCTGCTGCTGGACTGGCCTGGGACAGGTGGAACGCACGCCATCGATATGTTCCATCAGCCCTTTGGGAATGGATGACCACATCGGATCCAATACAAAATCGACCCCTTCACGCCGGGCGAGCTTCGCGGCGGGCACGAAGTCGGCATCGCCGGCCATCAGGATGATCTGGCGGACCTGGCGCTTGAGGGCGAGTGAGGAAATGTCGATGCCGATGCGCATGTCCACGCCTTTCTGTCGCACATCCGGTTGCAGCTCATCGGCTTGAAGATCGCCGAAGGTCCGCTTGCCCTTGAGCAGGTCGTCGAAGGTTCGCGATCCGGTCGTCCACGAACTGAAGTCGGTGAGGTGGCCAAGACGCAGGGCGACCTTCCGCTTCTGCTTCAGCGCCTCGTGCAGGCTGGATCTGAACAGTGCTTCGTCGGATCGCGAGTAGTCGATGCACAGCCCCGAAATCGGGTTGTGCATCTTCTTGCGCAGCGGCGGGCAATCGTAGAAGAAGATGCGATAGAGATCGCGTTGCTCGCCACTTGCATGCTTCAGATGGGCGATGGCCCATCGGTGAGCGACCTCGGCGGCGCGTTGAGCGTTGTAGGCGTTGTGGGGCTCGATGCGGCGAAAGCGTTTGATGAAATAGCCGCCATCAATGAGAAATGCCGTCGGCATACCGTTGCCCTCCTGGCTTCGTCCAATGAAAAAGCCCTCGGTTCGGCCGTCCCGCGATCTGTTGGGGGGCGTACTTGGAGGGCTGGATGGGCTCGATTCTGCAGGGGGCGAATCAGGCGCACAAGCGGCAGAGGCGACACGCTGCCTACAGGATCGCGATCCTCGCCTTCGCCAGGGCGTCGCGCACCATGCCGTCATTGGCCTCGGTCACCGGCCGGGTCAGCTCCCACAGGAATTTCACCCGGAAACCCGACTTCACCGCGTCCTGCGCGCTCCACAGCACGCAGTAGTCGCGGGCCAGCCCGCACACGTGCACCTCGCGGATGCCGCGTTCGTGCAGCCAGCCGGCCAGCCCGGTGGCCGGGCGCGTGCCGTCCGGGCCGTGGTTCTCGCGGAAGGCACTGTAGGAATCCACCTGCTGGCGGCTGCCCTTGCGCAGGATCAGGTCGGCCACGGTCCAGTCCACGCCGGGGTGCAGGGCGGCGCCGGTGCTGCCCTGCACGCAGTGGTCCGGCCACAGGGTCTGCGGCTGTGCATGCAGCAGGATGGCTTCAAAAGGCAGATGGCCCGGGTGCTGGCTGGCGAACGAGGCGTGGTTGGCCGGGTGCCAGTCCTGGGTGGCCACCACGGTGCGGTAGTGGCGCTCGGCCAGCAGCGCGTTGATCGGTGCCACCAGCGCATCGCCCTGTTCGCAGGCGAGGGCGCCACCGGGCATGAAGTCCGGCTGCAGGTCGATCACCAGCAGGGCGACATCAGCGGGCAGGGCGGTCATGGCAGGTCCAGCACAACGGAAGATGGGCGGCCAGCGTGGCCGCCCCTCGCGCGCACGTCAATCGCCGCTGGCGGTGTCGTTGTCCTGCCCGTAATACAGCAGGCCGATCCTGATGCGCTCGCGGCCGTTCTCCCGACGATGGCGGTTGGCATCGCGCAGCGAGTAGACGCAGCCACAGTACTCCTGCTGGTAGAACTGCTCGCGCTTGCTGATCTCGATCATGCGGCTGGCACCGCCGCCCTTGCGCCAGTTGTAGTCCCAGTACTGCAGGCCCTCGTAGCGCGAGGCGGCGCGCACACCACAGTCGTTGATCTGCGCCATGTTCTTCCAGCGCGAGATGCCCAGCGAGGAGCTGATGGTGTCGTAGCCGTGCTCGTGCGCGTACAGCGCGGTGCGCTCGAAGCGCATGTCGAAGCACATGGTGCAGCGGATGCCACGCTCGGGTTCGTTCTCCATGCCACGCGCACGGCTGAACCAGTTGTCGGTGTCGTAGTCGCAGTCGATGAAGGGGATGCCGTGCTGTTCGGCGAAGCGGATGTTCTCCTGCTTGCGCAGCTCGTATTCCTTCACCGGATGGATGTTGGGGTTGTAGAAGAAGATCGCGTAGTCGATCCCGGAGGCGGTGATCGCCTCCATCACTTCGCCCGAGCATGGCGCACAGCACGAGTGCAGCAACAGGCGCTGGCCGTTGTCGGGAAGGGTCAGGGTGGGGCGTTGGAGCTCGGTCATCGTCGGGTGCATCTGGGCGTGGGCAGCAGGTCTGGACGGAAACCGTGAACAGGACGCGCGCGGCCACATCGCCTGCACGCGCAGGACGACGACGGCCCCGGCAACCTCCCCGCGGAGATTCCAGGTCGAGTCAGGGGACGGTCGTGTCCCCCGGCCGGGGCCGGTATTCGGGCTGATGGACACGGGCCGGCTGGCCCACCTACTACCTGCCGCTTCCCAGGCGCGAGCCCAGTGCTGTTGGCAGGATTCGTTTCCATTCACCGCTGCGGGGCAGCTCCGGAATGGGCGCGCGAAGCGCCTTCACCGGATTCCCGTTTAAATCCCTGCCGCCATCGAAGCCACGGCAGGGATACCTTCGGCGTGCCCAAGGTGGACGCGTTGGCGGCAATGGTCAAGGGCCGGTGAAAACGCAGGGCTGTGGCGCGTTTCTCAGGCTGTGAGAGTGCCTCTTGCCATACTGGGCACCGACAGACGGGAGGTGGCTCGTGGCGGCGAAGTACTGCGATCTGGTCATGAAAGGCGGCATCACCAGCGGCATCGTGTATCCCAACGCGGTGCTCGCACTGGCCCGCGAATACCGCTTCAAGAGCATCGGTGGCACCTCGGCCGGCGCGATCGCCGCTGCCGTGGCGGCCGCTGCGGCATATGGCGACCGCCACCAGCAACGGGGCGAACAGCTGCCTGGCGATGCCGGATATGGCGGCCTGTCGGCGGTGTCGGCGCAGCTGTCGCGGCGTGGATTCATCTACAGCCTGTTCCAGCCTGCCGCCGGCGCGCGCGCCGCGTATCGGTTGCTGGTGGTGCTGACCGGCAACGCCGGCTGGCCACGCAAGCTGCTGTGCCTGGCCATCGCGGTGTTCCAGATCGCGCCGCTGGAAGTGCTGGTGTCGTTGGCACTGCTGCTCGGCCTGGGCTGGTGGGGCGGTGGCTGGAGCGGCGTGGCGGCGACCCTGCTGCCGTCGCTGCTGTGTGCCTACGGCGCAGGCGTGGCCGCCGCTGCGCTAAGGGTGGCCCGGGTGGCGCGGCGCAACCTGCTGGGCCTGTGCAGCGGGCTTAGCCGGGATGCAGGCAAGCCGGCGCTGACCGAATGGCTGCATGAAAGCCTGCAGCAGCTGTCAGGCAAGCCGATGGATGCACCGCTGACCTTCGCCGATCTGCACGACGCGCCGCGCTATTCAGGCGAACCGGACAGCCCGCATGCGATCTCCCTGCAGATGATCACCACCTGCGTATCGCACAACGAACCGCGCACGCTGCCGTTGGGTGGGGCGCAGTTCTGGTTCCTGCGCGAGGAGTTCGAGCAGCTGTTCCCGGCCAGTGTGGTGCAGTGGATGGTCGACCGCGCCGGACCACCGCGCGAGGTTGAAGGCCGCAACTACTACCACCTGCCGCAGGGTGCGTCGCTGCCGGTACTGGTGGCCACGCGCATGAGCCTCAGCTTCCCGCTGCTGATCAGCGCGGTGCCACTGCATGAGCCTTCGCGTCGCGAACGTCGCTGCGAGCCGACGTCGACGGCTGCAGGAGAGGCCGGGCACAACGTGGCCGACAGCATGGAAGGGCTGACCAGCGCGGGCCAGGCCTGTGGTCCGGTGATCACCGCGTTCCGGGTGTGCTGGTTCTCCGATGGCGGCATCAGCAGCAACTTCCCGATCCACCTGTTCGATGCCGCACTGCCACGCTGGCCGACCTTCGCCATCAACCTGGTCTATCCGCAACGCCCCGAGCCGGTGGTGCGCGAGAGCGACAGCCGCCAGGCGCTGGAACGCGCGGTGTTCCTGCCTACCGAGAACCGGCATGGATGGCAGCGGCACTACCAGTCCATCGCCACGCCGCTGGCGGCCGGTGAGCTGGGCCGCTTCCTGTTCGCGGTGGTGGCTACCATGCAGAACTGGCGCGACCTGCTGCAGGCGCGTGCGCCTGGGTATCGCGACCGCATCGTGCATGTGAGCCTGCAGGGCGACGAGGGTGGCATGAACCTGGACATGCCACAGGAGGTGCTGACCCGCATCGCCGACAAGGGCAGCCTCGCGGGTGCGCGCTTCTGTTCGTTCTCGTTCGAGAACCATTACTGGATTCGTTGGCGCAACCTGGCCTCGGCTTACCAGCGCTACACGCTGGAGATATCGCGCACCGATGATCCGGCGCAGCAGGTGCTGGCCTATCGCGCGGCCTATGCGATGGTGGCCACCGGCACGCCGCCACCGCCGTCGTACAAGCTGGGTTCGGAAGACAAGCGGCTGGCGTCGCAGCAGCTGTGGGGGCTGATGGTGGAACAGGGCCGCAGCTGGGATGACCTTGGCCCGGACCTCACCGACGGCTCGCCACGGCCGTTGCCACAGATGAAGGTGACGCCGATCTATTGATCGCGGTGTGCCGCTGCGCTCGCCGGGTATGGCGCGGCGCTACCGTTGGCTATCGCCACGCCTCGACCACCGCATCGCCGCGCAATGGCGCATACAACGGCAAGGCCAATTCCTGCTTCACCCATCCCGGGTTGAGCGCGCGCAATCCCGCCAGGTATTCGCGGGCCAACGCGGTTTCACCCTGCGACATCGCCAGCCGCGCCGCGCGTGCCCATGTCCGGTCCCAGCCATGCGCCAGCGCCAGCGAGGTGGCCAGCGACGCACGTGCGCCGGCCACCTCGCCCTGTTCCCACTGCTGCTCGGCGCGGATGATCGCTTCATTCGAAAGCCGCATGTCGTACAGCTCGCGCAGGCGCGCCACGGCACGCGGGTCGGCATCCACGCGCAGGTCGGTGTCCTGCCAGTCGCCGCCAGGCGTGCGCACCAGCAATGCCGCCGACCATTGCCCGCTGCGTTGTCCACCCGCCGCTTGTCCCGCTTCCAGCGCTGCCAACAGGCGCGCGGCAAGCGCACCGTGGGTGGTCGTAAACGCGCGTTGCATCGCCGCCAGCACGTCCGGCCCAGCCAGTCCGTTGCCTTGCACGCTCACCTTGCCCTCGCCAACGGCACCGGCCCAATCGGCCCGCTGCGCGGTCGCGCCGGTGTACTGCGCATTGCCGCCTCGCGCACTGACCAGCCCGACCTGGCGCTCGGCGATGGTGGTGCCATCGAAGTCGCCATCCTCGTCCAGCAACTGCTTGAGCACCTGCGCCGGCGTGCGACCTTCGGCCAGCAGCGCCAGCCCCTTCGAGCCGTAGGTCGGGTTGGTTTCGAACTGGCTGGCGACCGCGCCGACCTTCGCCTGCGCCCACGGCACGCCGACACCGCCGACGGCGAGATTGTGCGTGGCGACAGCCACCCCGCAGTCGCCGGCTTCGTTGCAGGCGGCAATGGAAAAGGTCGCCCATGCCGGTGCAGCGACAGCAGCGAGCAGCAAGGCCAGGCAGGGGCGCAGCATGAACATGGTCGTCTCCGGTGAAGGCGTTGAACTGGGATGCAACGGACGCGCGGAAGGTTTAGTAGATCCACGCCATGCGTGGATGAATCCCCATCGAAATCGAATATTTCGACAATTCATCGAAGAGCATCCACGCATGGCGTGGATCTACCGTGTCGACCAAGGTCGACACCCACCAAAAGCAGGCCATGCCACCCCGCCATCCCACGGAATCCCCGCTGTTGCTTTTGCTGTTGCCTTGGATTGAAGCAGGTGCAGGGCGCAGCCCTGCCGGACCGCCCCCTACCGCCCCGGCAACTGGGTAAACGCGCGCTGCATGCAGTCCTCGCGCGGGCACACCCGGCAGCCCGGCCCGATCGACACCGAATTGCCCGGGCTCTGCACGTCCAGCCCCAGCGAATACACCAGCCGATCGGCATGCTGCAGGTCACACCCCAGTGCCACCGCGAAGGTCTTGCGTGGCTGGCCGTGTCCCACCGGGCCGCTGCTGACCTGCCGTGCCAGCCAGAAATGGCGGCGGCCATCGGGCATGCGCGCGGTCTGGGTGAGGATGCGTCCGGGCTGGTTGAACGCCTCGTAGACGATCCACAACGGGCAGGAACCGCCCACCTGCGAGAAGTGGAAATCGGTGGCCGAGTGGCGCTTGGACACGTTGCCGGCGCGGTCCACGCGGATGAAGAAGAACGGCAGCCCCGGCGCACTGCGGCGTGCCAGCGTACTCAACCGATGGCAGACCGCCTCGAATCCCACACCGAACTGATGCGCCAGCAGCTCGATGTCATAACCGCTGGCCTCGGCCGCGCGCAGGAAACGCATGTACGGCATCACCAGCGCACCGGCGAAATAGTTGGACAGGCCGATACGCGCCTGTGCGATGCGGGCCTCGTCGGTGAAGCCGGTGCGCGCGATCACCGCATCGATCTGCGGCAGGTAGCCGCGCAGCGCCAGCTCGACCGCCATCTGGAACGCCTGCTGGCCCGGCTCCAGGTAGTCGGGCAGCCACAGCGTACGGCTGCCGGCATCGTACTGGCGCTTCTCGCGCCCGGCCTGCAGCGCAGCCACTTCCACCAGCACCCCGTGGCGGTCGGCCAGCAGCTGGCGCAGCCGTGGCGCCACGTGTCCCGGCGCCAGCCCCCATTCGGCGAACAACTGCTCGGCCAGTTCGTCCAGCTCGGGGATGTGGTTGTGCATGCGGTTGAAGAACTCGCGCACCTGGTCGCCGGCCGGCAACGTGCTGCCCGCGCCCGGCTCGCCCAACTGGAACTCCAGCGCGGCGGCATGCTCGCGCAATGCCAGGTGGCGGCGATGCAGGTCCAGCAGCGCGCGGCTGACCTGCGGCAGGTTGCCGGCCAGCGCGCGCAGTTCGGTGGCGCTGACGTCGGCCAGGCCCAGATCGCGCAGGGTCTCGCCCAGCGACTCCTGCAGCGCGGCGGGCTCATCGTCGTCGAACAGGGTGGAAACATCGCCCAACACCTCGCCCAGCTTCTTCTGCACCGCAGGCGTCAGCGGGCGCTTGTTGCGCTCGATCTGGTTCAGGTAGCTGGCCGACAGCCCCAGAGCGCGGGCAAGGTCGGCCTGGCTGTAGCCGCGCTGCTCGCGCAGGCGCAGCAGACGCAGGCCGAGCTGGCGCTGGGGGGCTGAATAATTCACAGGATTAACAGGAATCGTGACGGGCATTGGCCAGATTAAGCGGATTCAGGCCGGAAATCGAGGTGTGGCCTGTGAATAATGCCAAGCATCTTTCGCACCCCGTGGATTGTCGTCATGACTGTTGCAGCGCCCCGTATCCGCATGCTGATCGATGGCCAGTTCGTTGAATCGGCCACCTCCCACTGGCAGGACGTGATCAACCCGGCCACCCAGGACGTGCTGGCCCAGGTGCCGTTCGCCACCACGGGTGAAGTCGATGCCGCCGTGGCTGCCGCCAAGGAAGCCTTCAAGACCTGGCGCAAGACCCCGATCGGTATCCGCGCGCGCATCTTCCTGAAGTACCAGCAGCTGATCCGCGAAAACATGAGCGAGCTGGCGCACATCCTCACCGCCGAACAGGGCAAGACTCTGCCGGACGCCGAAGGCGATGTGTTCCGCGGCCTGGAAGTGGTCGAGCACGCGGCCGCCATCGGCAACCTGCAGCTGGGCGAACTGGCCAACAACGTGGCCAACGGCGTGGACACCTACTCGATCATGCAGCCGCTGGGCGTGTGCGCAGGCATCACCCCGTTCAACTTCCCGGCGATGATTCCGCTGTGGATGTTCCCGATGGCCATTGCCACCGGCAACACCTTCATCCTCAAGCCGTCCGAGCAGGACCCGATGGTCACCATGCGCCTGGTCGAACTGGCGCTGGAAGCGGGCATTCCCAAGGGCGTGCTGAACGTGGTCCACGGTGGCGAGGAAGTGGTCAACGCCATCTGCGACCACCCGGACATCAAGGCGGTGTCGTTCGTCGGTTCCACCCGCGTCGGTACCCACGTGTACAACCGCGCCTCGCTGGCCGGCAAGCGCGTGCAGTGCATGATGGGCGCCAAGAACCACGCCGTGGTGCTGCCGGACGCCAACAAGGAGCAGACCCTCAATGCGATGGTCGGCGCGGCCTTCGGTGCGGCGGGCCAGCGCTGCATGGCCGCCTCCACCCTGGTGCTGGTCGGTGAAGCGCGCGGTTGGGTGCAGGACCTGGTCGAAAAGGCCAAGACCCTGAAGGTCAGCGGTGGCACGGTCGCCGGCACCGACGTCGGCCCGGTCATTTCCTGCAGCGCGCGTGATCGCGTTGAAGGCCTGATCGCGTCGGGCGTGGAGCAGGGCGCCAAGCTGGTGCTGGATGGCCGCAAGCCGCAGGTCGATGGGTTCGAGAAGGGCAATTTCGTTGGCCCGACGATCTTTGCCGGTGTCACCACCGACATGCGCATCTACCAGGAAGAAATCTTCGGGCCGGTGCTGGTCATCCTCGAAGCGGAAACGCTGGATGAGGCCATCGCCATGGTCAACAGCAACCCGAACGGCAATGGCACCGCGCTGTTCACCCAGTCCGGCGCCGCAGCACGCCGGTTCCAGGAAGACATCGACGTCGGCCAGGTCGGCATCAACGTGCCGATCCCGGTGCCGGTGCCGCTGTTCTCGTTCACCGGCTCGCGCGCCTCCAAGCTGGGCGACCTGGGTCCGTACGGCAAGCAGGTGGTGCTGTTCTACACGCAGACCAAGACCGTCACCGCGCGCTGGTTCGACGACGAGACGCTGAGCCATGGCGTCAACACCACGATCAGCCTGAAGTAACCGCAGGGAGCAGCCATGAGCCACTCGATGACGACGGAACAGGAAGAAGCGCAGCAGGCGTACCGCGAAGCGGCGCGTGACTTCGCACAGGCCGAACTGGCGCCGCACGCCGCGCGATGGGATGCGGAGGGCATCTTTCCGCGCGGCCTGAGCCGACTGGACGCCGCCGTCGTCATCGAGGAGCTCGCCAACGTCGACCCGTCGACCGCGGCCTATATCAGCATCCACAACATGGCCTCGTGGATGGTCTCCAAGTGGGGCCAGCCGGCGCTGCGCGACGCGTGGGGCAATGACCTGTCTTCTGGCAGCAAACTGGCCTCGTACTGCTTGACCGAGCCGGGCGCCGGTTCGGACGCGGCCTCGCTGAAGACCACCGCCGTGCGCGATGGCGATTTCTACGTGTTGAATGGCTCCAAGGCCTTCATCTCCGGCGCCGGTGCCACCGAGCTGCTGGTGGTGATGGCACGTACCGGCGGTGCCGGTGCAGGCGGGGTCAGCGCGATCGCGGTGCCGGCCGACCTGCCGGGCATCAGCTATGGCCGCAAGGAAGAGAAGATGGGCTGGAACAGCCAGCCCACCCGCGGCATCACCTTCGAAAACGTCCGCGTACCGGTCAGCCACC
>Ga0302347_1004707_pt1 | contig 10644 bp, 10 predicted proteins | sample PhyWR1_FD_202178 | JGI IMG/M metagenome (GOLD analysis project Ga0302347, IMG submission 202178) | Leaf surface microbial communities from wheat plants in UC Gill Tract Community Farm, Albany, California, United States - DLSL W.R1 (v2)... | ecosystem: Host-associated > Plants > Phyllosphere >...
AGACGTCCATTGCCCGTTCACCGCGCCAGGCACTGGTCAGTATTCCGCAGTCGATCAGTGAAACCACTGGCCCGGACTTTTCCCATCTGCGCTTTGGCGCCCACGACCATGACCTGCTGCTGAACTTTGACAACGGTGGCCTGCCGATCGGCGAGCGCATCATCGTCGCCGGCCGCGTCGTCGACCAGTACGGCAAGCCTGTGCCGAACACCCTGGTGGAAATGTGGCAGGCCAACGCCGGCGGCCGCTATCGCCACAAGAACGACCGCTACCTGGCACCGCTGGACCCGAACTTCGGCGGTGTTGGCCGTTGCCTGACCGACCAGGACGGCTACTACAGCTTCCGCACCATCAAGCCCGGCCCGTACCCATGGCGCAACGGCCCGAACGACTGGCGCCCGGCGCACATCCACTTCGGCATCAGCGGCCCGTCGATTGCCACCAAGCTGATCACCCAGCTGTACTTCGAGGGTGACCCGCTGATCCCGATGTGCCCCATCGTCAAGTCGATCGCCAACCCGCAAGCCGTGCAGCAGTTGATCGCCAAGCTCGACATGAGCAATGCCAACCCGATGGACTGCCTGGCCTACCGCTTCGACATCGTGCTGCGCGGCCAGCGCAAGACCCACTTCGAAAACTGCTGAGGAAACCGTCATGCCAATCGAACTGCTGCCGGAAACCCCTTCGCAGACCGCCGGCCCCTACGTGCACATCGGCCTGGCCCTGGAAGCGGCCGGCAACCCGACCCGTGATCAGGAAATCTGGAACCGCCTGGCCAAACCAGAGGCACCAGGCGAGCACATCCTGCTGATCGGGCATGTCTACGACGGTAATGGCCACCTGGTACGCGACTCGTTCCTGGAAGTGTGGCAGGCCGACGCCAACGGCGACTACCAGGACGCGTACAACCTGGAAAACACCTTCAACAGCTTCGGCCGCACGGCTACCACCTTCGATGCTGGCGAGTGGACCATGCAAACGGTCAAGCCGGGTGTGGTGAACAATGCTGCCGGCGTGCCGATGGCGCCGCACATCAACATCAGCCTGTTTGCCCGGGGCATCAACATTCACCTGCACACGCGCCTGTATTTCGATGACGAGGCGGCGGCCAATGCCAAATGCCCGGTGTTGAACCTGATCGAGCAGCCGCAGCGGCGTGAGACGTTGATCGCGAAGCGTTGCGAGGTGGACGGGAAGACGGCGTATCGCTTCGATATCCGTATTCAGGGGGAAGGGGAGACGGTGTTCTTCGACTTCTGAGTCAATGTTTGGGGCCGCTTTGCGGCCCATCGCCGGCAAGCCAGCTCCTCCACCGACCGCGCCGCCCTCAAGGCCTGTGCAGTATCTGTGGGAGCTGGCTTGCCGGCGATGCATCGGTCAGCGCCGAACCAGCAGGACCCCGCTTTCCATATGATGGGTATAGGGGAACTGGTCAAACACCGCACAACGCTCGATGCGGTGCGTGTCCTGCAACTGGGCAATGTTCGCCGCCAGCGTCTCCGGGTTGCACGAGATGTACAAAATGCGCTCGAACCGGCGGGTCAGCTCGCAAGTGTCCGGGTCCATCCCGGCCCGAGGCGGGTCGACGAACACCGTGCCGAACTCATAGCTTTTCAGGTCGATGCCTTCCAGGCGACGGAACGGCCGCACCTCATTCAGCGCCTGGGTCAGTTCCTCTGCCGACAACCGTACCAGCCGTACGTTATCCACAGCGTTCTCGTCGAGGTTGCTCAGCGCGGCATTGACCGAGGTCTTGCTGATCTCGGTAGCCAGCACCTGGCGCACGCGGGTCGCCAGCGGCAGGGTGAAGTTGCCGTTGCCGCAGTACAGCTCCAGCAGGTCGTCCTCACGCTCGCCAATGGCCTCGAAGGCCCAGCTCAGCATCTTCTGGTTCACTGCGCCGTTGGGCTGGGTGAACGCGCCCTCCGGCTGGCGGTAGCTGAACACACGGCCGGCCACGTCGAGTTTCTCCACCGCGTAGTCGCGGCCGATCACCAGGCGTTTGCCCTTGGAGCGCCCGATGACACTCACCCCCAGCGCCTCGGCCAACTGCCGTGCCGCCACTTCCCAGGCTTCGTCCAGCGGGCGGTGGTAGCACAGGGTGACCATGGCATCGCCAGCCAGGGTCGTCAGGAACTCCACCTGGAACAGGCGATTGCCCAGTTCTTCGCTGGCCTGCCAGGCCGCCTTCAGGCGCGGCATCAACTGGTTGATGCGCTGGCTGGCGATGGGGAAGTCGTCGATCAGGATCGCCTTGTGTTTATCGCCCGGGGCGAACATGGCGTAATGGCGCTGGCCGTCTTCGCGCCACAGGCGGAACTCGGCGCGCAGGCGGTAATGTTCGCGCGGCGAGTCGAAAACAGCCGGCTCCGGTGCGCCGAACGGCGCCAGCAGCTCGCGCAGCCGGGCTACCTTGGCATCCAGCTGGGTGGCGTAGGAGGAGGGGTCGAAAGCAGCACTCATGCGTTGAACCAGCCCAGCTTGATGACGAACAGGATGGAAAGGATCACCAGCGCCGGGTTCAGGTCGCGGTGGCGGCCCGAGATCAGCTTGACGGCGGTCCAGGAAATGAAGCCGAAAGCGATGCCGTTGGCGATCGAGTAGGTCAGCGGCATGGCCAGGGCGGTTACCACCACCGGCGCGGCTTCGGTGACGTCGTCCCAGTTTATTTCCGCCAGGCCCGAAGCCATCAGCACTGCGACGAACAGCAGCGCCGGGGCGGTGGCGAAGGCCGGCACGCTACCGGCCAGCGGGGCGAAGAACAGTGCCAGCAGGAACAATACCGCCACCACGATGGCAGTGAGGCCGGTGCGGCCACCGGCGCTCACGCCTGCCGCAGACTCAATGTAGCTGGTGGTGGTCGAGGTGCCCAGCAACGAGCCGGCCATGGCTGCGGTGCTGTCGGCAATCAGGGCGCGGCCCATCTTCGGCATGTGGCCGTCCTTGCCCATCAGGCCGGCGCGCTTGGCCACGCCGATCAGGGTACCGGAGTTGTCGAACAGGTCGACGAACAGGAAGGCGAAGATCACGCTGACCAGGCCCACGTCCAGCGCGCCGGCAATATCCAGCTGCAGGAAGGTGGGGGCCAGCGATGGCGGCATGGAGACAACACCGGCGAACGGCGTCACGCCCATCACGATCGAGGCGATGGTCACCGCCAGGATGCCGATCAGCACCGCGCCACGCACTTTCAGCGACTCCAGGCCGACGATCAGGAAGAAGCCCAGGGTGGCGAGGATAGGCGCTGGCTGCTTGAGGTCGCCCAGGCCCACCAGGGTAGCCGGGTTATCGACGACGATACCGGCATTGTGCAGCGCGATCAGCGCCAGGAACAGGCCGATGCCGGCAGCGATCGCCGAGCGCAGCGGTAGCGGGATGCTGTTCACGATCCATTCGCGGATGCGGAAGATCGACAGCAGGAAGAACATCACCGCCGACAGGAATACCGCGCCCAGCGCTACCTGCCAGGTGTGGCCCATGTGCAGCACCACGGTGTAGGTGAAGAACGCGTTCAGGCCCATGCCCGGCGCCAGGGCGATCGGGTAGTTGGCGATCAGGCCCATGGTGGTGGAGCCAATGGCCGCTGCCAGGCAGGTGGCGACGAAGATCGCGCCTTTGTCCATGCCGGTCTCGCCGAGAATGCTCGGGTTGACGAACAAGATATAGGCCATGGCCAGGAAGGTGGTGACGCCCGCGAGAATCTCGGTGCGCACATTGGTGTTGTGTGCTCTTAGTTGAAACAGCCTTTCCAGCATGCCCGCTCCCAAGGCGCCCCCGGGCGCCATGAATATATCGACCCCATCAGCAAAGCACAGACCGTACCGGTTGCCGTGGTTTAATCTGGGGCGGAAAAAGCCGCGCATCATACCAGCATGATTGCCAGGCGTTAATGGCGGTAGCGATTCACTGACAAGCTGGGCAGCATTTGAAGGAAGTGGTCATGCAGTTAGTGGACTATGAGCAGTTGAGCGAGCGACAGCGCGATTGCCTCGACACCTTGCAGTTACCCCTCGATCAGCAGTATTACGCAGGGGATATCGCAACCGCGTTGTATAGCCTGCTGAATGCGCGCAGCGACGACACCCGCGGGCTGGTGCTATTGCTGGACGAGATGCCTCGCGTGTTTCTACTGCTTCAGCGTGGTGCGTTCCTCCCCGCGTGGGCCCAGCCAGGTGCCGCAATTGTAAACGCGCTGCAGGTGGACCAGCGTTTTCAGGGGCTTGGCCTGGGCAGTGCATGCATGCGCGCACTCCCCGGACACGTTCGCGCCTTGTGGCCGGATGTCGACCGCCTGCAGTTGTCGGTGCACCCGGACAACCTCGCCGCCCTCGCGCTGTATCGCGCCACAGGCTGGCTGGACAGCGGTAACGGCTACCGTGCCAGGACCGGGTATGAGCGCCAGCTGACCCTCATGCTGTAGCCTCACACCCTGGCTGCGCCAAGCGCCCCGGCGCTTATCCCGCTGGCCTGCTGTGCAATTGGTCGCGTCCCGCCAGTGTGGGGAACAACTTTATCCACACCCCGGTCACCACCAGGGTGCCCACGCCCCCCATCACCACCGCCGGCACTGTGCCAAACCAGTGCGCGGTAACGCCCGATTCGAACTCGCCGAGCTGGTTCGAGGCACCGATGAACAAACCATTGACCGCGCTCACCCGCCCGCGCATTTCATCCGGTGTTTCCAACTGCACGAAGGAACTGCGGATGACCATGCTGATCATGTCTGCCGCGCCCAGCACCACCAGCACCGCGAGCGAAAACCAGAACGAGGTCGACAGGCCAAAGGCAATAGTCGCCACGCCGAATATTCCGACCGCAGTGAACATGGTCCGCCCCACATTCCGTTCGAACGGGAAGCGCGCCAGCCACACCGACATCAGCAACGCGCCTACCGCTGGCGCCGAGCGCAACAGGCCCAGGCCCAGCGGGCCGGTCAGCAGGATGTCCTTGGCAAACACCGGCAGCAGCGCAGTGGCCCCACCCAGCAGTACGGCGAACAGGTCCAGGGAAATGGCGCCGAGAATGTCGGGCCGGCTGCGGATGAAGCGGATGCCGGCCAGCAGTGACTCGATGCTGGCCCGCCCGCGCTGCATGACCTGGCCGCGGGCCTGCAGGCTCAGGGTGAGCACGCAGGCGATGGCGTACAGGGCCACCGTGGGGCCATACACCCAGATGCTGCCAAAGGCATACAGAAAGCCGCCCACCGCCGGCGCCACGATGGTTGCCGACTGGGTGGCCGACGCCGAAGCCGCCACGGCCCGCGGGAACAGCCCGGGCGGCACCACGTTGGGCAATAGCGCCTGGGTAGCCGGCATTTCGAACGAGCGCGTGGCGCCCAGCAGGAAGGCCAGGGCAAAGATCAGCTCGCGGCTGACGTTGTCGGTGGCGCTGCCCACGGCCAGCGCCAGGGCTATCAGCCCCTGCAGGCTCTGGCACAGGGCAGCGATCTTGCGCCGGTCATAGCGGTCGGCGACATGCCCGGTGTGCAGCATGAACAGCACTCGGGGCGCAAACTCGACCAGGCCGACCAGGCCCAGGTCCAGCACGCTGCCGGTCAGCTGGTAGAGGTGCCAGCCAATGGCCACGGTGAGCATCTGGAAGCCGCTGGCGGTGAACACGCGGGCCAGCCAGAAGGCCAGGAAAGGACGGTGGTGGCGCAACAACTGCGGTGCGGGATCGGACATCGGAAACCATGGGCCTCGGCGCAGTAGAGGGGGTGCGCAGCGTATCATCTGTTTGTAACAAACAGTTACTGTTTGCCTGAGTCGGCACCTTTTGACGCGCTTCGGAAGGGGGTGGGACAACCGGTCACGCGGCAAACAACCACACCGCCCGTCAGGCCATTCGGGACTATGCTTCCTAGCATTCGTTGATCTGCATCAACCGTTGCTTTTGCAACGTTCTGTTGACGAATTGGCCTTCGGGCCGGAATCCCTGCGATCGAACAGAACAATTCCAACGCGCCACACTCGACTACCGTGGGGGCAGTGGGCGACCGGGCCACAAGCCCGAACGCCGGATTATCTGAAGAGGAAGCACCATGTTCGGAATAGAGGCCTTAGAGCTCGCCCGAATGCAGTTTGCCTTTACCGTGTCGTTCCACATCCTGTTCCCGGCCATCACCATCGGCCTGGCGAGCTACCTGGCGGTCCTCGAAGGCCTATGGCTGCGGACCCACAACCAGGTCTACCGTGACCTCTATCATTTCTGGTCGAAGATCTTCGCCGTCAACTTCGGCATGGGCGTGGTCTCCGGGCTGGTCATGGCCTACCAGTTCGGTACCAACTGGAGCCGGTTTTCCGACTTCGCCGGTGCTGTCACCGGCCCGCTGCTCACCTACGAAGTCCTGACTGCCTTCTTCCTGGAGGCTGGTTTCCTCGGTGTCATGCTGTTTGGCTGGAACCGCGTCGGCCGTGGCCTGCACTTCTTCTCCACGCTGATGGTGGCGCTTGGCACCTTGGTTTCGACCTTCTGGATCCTGGCTTCCAACAGCTGGATGCAGACCCCGCAAGGCCACGAGATCATCGATGGCCGTGTGGTGCCGGTGGACTGGCTGGCGGTGATCTTCAACCCCTCGTTCCCCTACCGTCTGATGCACATGGCCACTGCCGCATTCGTCTCCACCGCGTTCTTCGTCGGTGCCTCGGCGGCCTGGCACCTGCTGCGCGGGCGTGATAACCCGGCCGTGCGCAAGATGCTGTCGATGGCCATGTGGATGGCGTTGGTGGTCGCCCCTGTCCAGGCGGTGATCGGCGATTTCCACGGCCTCAACACGCTCAAGCACCAACCGGTTAAAATTGCCGCGATCGAAGGCCACTGGGAGAACGTGCCCGGTGAACCGACGCCGCTGATCCTGTTCGGCATCCCCGACATGAAGGCCGAAACCACGCGCTTCAAGGTCGAGATCCCGGCGCTCGGCAGCCTGATCCTGACCCACAGCCTGGACCAGCAGGTCCCGGCCATGAAGGAATTCCCGCCCGAGGACCGGCCCAACTCGACCATTGTGTTCTGGTCGTTCCGGATCATGGTCGGGCTCGGTTTCCTGATGATCTTCGTTGGCCTGTGGAGCCTGTGGCTGCGCAAGCGCGGCACGCTCTACACCTCGCGCCCTTTCCTGCATGTGGCGCTGTGGATGGGGCCTTCCGGGCTGATCGCGTTGCTGGCCGGGTGGTTCACCACCGAAATCGGCCGCCAGCCCTGGGTGGTCTATGGCCTGATGCGCACTGCAGACGGTGTGTCCAACCACAGCTACGCCCAGCTTGGCTTCACCCTGGTGGCCTTCGTGGTGGTCTACTTCGCCCTGTTCGGTACCGGCCTTGGCTACATGATGCGGCTGGTGCGCAAAGGGCCGCAGACCGGCGAGGGCGATGAGCCGAACCCCGGTGGCCCTGGCCAGAAACGCACGCCGGCGCGGCCGCTGTCCGCCGCCGATGATGGCCGTGAGGCCAACTCCGCCAGCCTGAGCAAGGGGAACTGAGCCATGGGTATCGACCTTCCGCTGATCTGGGCCGTGATCATCATCTTCGGCGTCATGATGTACGTGGTGATGGACGGTTTCGACCTGGGCATCGGCATGCTCTTCCCGTTCGTCAAGGACGAGCATGACCGCGATGTGATGATGAACACCGTCGCCCCCGTGTGGGACGGCAACGAAACCTGGCTGGTGCTAGGCGGTGCCGGCCTGTTCGGTGCCTTCCCCATGGCCTACTCGGTGGTGCTCGAAGCGTTGTATCTGCCGCTGATCCTGATGCTTATCGGCCTGATCTTCCGCGGTGTGGCCTTCGAGTTCCGCTTCAAGGCCAAGGCTGACAAGCGGCATCTATGGGACAAGGCGTTCATCGGCGGCTCGCTGGTCGCCACCTTTTTCCAGGGTGTGGCCCTGGGCGCCTTCCTGGAGGGCTTCAAGGTGGTCGACCGGCATTTCGCCGGTGGTACCCTCGACTGGCTCACGCCGTTCAGCCTGTTCAGCGGGTTGGGGCTGATCGTTGCCTACACCCTGTTGGGGTGCACCTGGCTGATCATGAAGACCGAAGGGCCGTTGCAGCGCAAGATGCATGACATTGCCCGGCCGCTGGCGCTGGTGCTGCTGGTGGTGATCGGCATCGTCAGCCTGTGGACGCCGATCGCTTATCCGCAGATCGCCGACCGCTGGTTCAGCATGCCTAACCTGCTTTGGTTCATGCCGGTGCCGCTGCTGGTGCTGGTGACCTTCTACGGCTTGCTCAAGGCGGTGGCGCGCAATGCGCACTACACGCCGTTCCTGCTCACCCTGGTGCTGATTTTCCTCGGCTACAGCGGGCTGGGCATCAGCCTGTGGCCGAACATCATCCCGCCGTCGATCTCGATCTGGGAGGCCGCGGCGCCACCGCAAAGCCAGGGCTTCATGCTGGTGGGTACGCTGTTCATCCTGCCGTTCATCCTGGGCTACACGTTCTGGAGCTACTACGTGTTCCGCGGCAAGGTCACCCATGAAGACGGTTATCACTAGGAGTTCCTCATGATGACGGGCAAGCATGGTCTTGAAGAGAAAAAACCGCTGTGGCAGCGGCTGGGCTGGCTGGTGCTGATCTGGGCGTTGAGCGTGGCGGCGCTAGGTGTGGCGGCCTGGGTGATGCGCCTGTTCATGGGGGCTGCGGGGTTGACCACCCATTGAAAGGCGGGGGGGGCGCTGTGCGCCCCCTGACGTTTACTTGCGGGCCTTGAGGATCACGAACTTGGGCGTGGCGGCAACCTGCTCCACCCCTCGGAACAACCGCGCCAGCTTGCTGTGATAGCCCAGGTGCCGGTTGCCGACGATATACAGCGCCCCACCCACCACCAGCGCTTCGCGCGCCTGCTGGAACATGCGCCAGGCGAGAAAATCGCCCACCACCTGCTGCTGGTGGAACGGCGGGTTGCACAGCACCACGTCCAGCGACTGTTTTTCCACCCCTGCCAACCCATCGGCTGCCTCGAAGCTTGCCGGGCGCTCGCCCAGCGCGGCTTGCCAGTTCTCGCGCGCTGATTGCACTGCCATGTAAGACTCGTCGACCAGGGTGTACTGGGCGTCCGGGTTGGCCAGGGCACTGGCAATCGCCAGCACGCCGTTGCCACAACCCAGGTCCGCCACCCGCGCACGGCCGAGGTCGCGAGGCAGGTGCGGCAGGAATGCCCGAGTGCCGATATCAAGGCCTTCACGGCAGAACACGTTGGCGTGATTGAGCAGCTCCAGCTCCAGCTCCAGCGCCGGCACGTCAAGGCGGTAGCGGCTAGGGTAGGGAGAGCGTGCGACGGGCCGTTCGGCTACTGTCGCGGTCAGCAAGCGGGCCTTTTTCTCGGCCAGTGAAGCCTGTACCGGGCCGATGTACTTCTCCATCAGGTCGCCAGCGGCGCGTGGCAGGTGCTTGATCATTGCTCCGGCAATTACCTGTGCGCCGGGGGCCAGGTGGCCCTGCAGGCGGATCAGCTGTTCTTCCAGCAGCGCCAGAGTCTTGGGCACGCGCACCAGCACCCGGTCGAACGGGCCTTGCCATTGCTCGCTGGCCGGCACGAACGGCACGCTGTCGAACGCCAGGCCATTGCGTACCAGGTTCTTTTCCAGCGCCAGGTGCGCCAGGTGCGAGTCGCCGCTGCCAACTACCTGCATATGCCCCGCCAGGCTGGCAGCCACGGCGCCAAAGCTGTCATTGAGCACCAGCACCCGGCAGTCAGCCGCAGGCTTCTGCGCGTGCAACTGCGCAAGCAGGTACTCGTCGGCGGCATCGAAGGCCTGTAGCGGGTCGTTGGCCTGCTCCGGCTGGCGGATCAGGTCGAGTGCGGCGTAGGGGGTGGTCAACAGGGGCATGGCGTCTGGCTCGGGTACGAAACTGCCCGTTGCGGTTCGCCCCGGGCTTTGCCGGGCGATTCTACAGGGCTTTGCCCAAGGTCGCAGGATTGCCGGTCAGATCCAGCCGCGCAGGGCGGCGATGGCGATGGCGCCAGCCTTGTTGGCGGCGTTGGTCTTGGTGATAACACTGCGGATGTGGAAGTTGACCGTGCTCTGCGACAGCGACAGGATGCAGGCCACGTCGGCGGCGGTCTTGCCGGCGGCCGACCATCTCAGTACTTCCAGCTCGCGCTCGCTCATTTTAGGTTGTGGCGGGCACAGGGCATTGAGGTGGTGTTCGCCAAGCACCGCATGCAGGGTATGGCAAAGCCACTGCACACTGCCGGCTTTGTCATAGAGCTCATTGATGTCGATATTGACGGCGGGCCTGGCCACGCTGATCTGGCTTTCGTTGTGCTGCAGATCGTGCAAGGACTGCGTCCAGCCATGGCGCAGGCCATGCTTGCAGGCTGCCTCGCGATAATGCGGGGCCTCACTATAGAGCTCGTCGGTCCACAGTACCGGCAGGGTAGAACTGTGGCTCACGTTGGCGGCCGCGTCCTGCTTGTAGAACTCATCGCGCTGATAGCGCTGTATCCACTCGTCCGGGTAGTTGCTGTAAAGGTAGACCCGAGGGGTTTGCGTGGCGATCTGAATGCGAATGTTCAGCCCTAGGTAATCCATGCCAAGGTCCTGCGCCAGATGCACCGCGATATCGAACAGCCTTCGGGGGCTGCGTTCGCTTACAAACGCATGAAGATGCTCGGGTTTCCAGTGCAGCATCTGTAAAACTCCTGGAG
>Ga0302347_1004709_pt1 | contig 10642 bp, 8 predicted proteins | sample PhyWR1_FD_202178 | JGI IMG/M metagenome (GOLD analysis project Ga0302347, IMG submission 202178) | Leaf surface microbial communities from wheat plants in UC Gill Tract Community Farm, Albany, California, United States - DLSL W.R1 (v2)... | ecosystem: Host-associated > Plants > Phyllosphere >...
GAACGGCTCGTTTTCACGTACTTTAATTACCGGCATGTAACTCTCACCTTTAATAATTCGGTTTGCCGCTGGCCTACGTGCCAGCTAATTCAAAATGGTGCGGAATTTTACTGCAACTCTTGCCGCATTGTAAAGCACCGAACGCGATAAACCCGCCTTTTAAGGCCGATATCTTCCAGGGGCGAGAGTATACACGATATACAAAGCGATAGGCAGCAACGTTTTACAAACTGTGGTTGTCAGCTTAAACTTCGCGTCGGGTCAACGAGGTAAAAGCCATGCGTGTATTAGGTATTGAAACGTCCTGTGATGAAACAGGTATCGCGATTTATGACGATGAAGTAGGGTTGCTGTCTAACCAGTTGTATAGCCAGGTGAAACTGCATGCTGATTACGGTGGTGTGGTGCCAGAACTGGCTTCACGCGATCATGTCCGTAAAACGGTGCCACTGATTCAGGCGGCGTTAAAAGAGGCAGGATTACAAGCCAGTGACATTGATGGCGTTGCCTATACGGCAGGTCCGGGCCTGGTGGGTGCACTGCTGGTTGGCGCGACAATCGGACGCTCTCTGGCTTTTGCCTGGGATGTACCTGCGGTTCCTGTACACCATATGGAAGGTCACCTGCTCGCGCCGATGCTGGAAGAAACGCCGCCGGATTTCCCTTTTGTGGCACTGTTAGTCTCTGGCGGTCATACACAGTTGATCAGCGTCACGGGCATTGGCCACTATGAGCTGCTGGGTGAGTCTGTCGATGATGCGGCAGGAGAAGCTTTTGATAAAACAGCTAAATTGCTAGGACTGGACTATCCAGGAGGGCCTTTGCTGTCAAAAATGGCGGCACAGGGCATTCCGGGTCGGTTCACCTTCCCTCGGCCTATGACGGACAGACCGGGTCTTGATTTTAGTTTCTCAGGCTTAAAAACGTTTGCCGCGAATACCATCCGTGAAAATGATGCCGATCCTCAAACTCGGGCCGATATCGCCCGTGCCTTTGAAGATGCTGTTGTTGATACTCTGGCCATTAAATGTAAGCGTGCCCTCGATCAGACGGGATTTAGCCGTTTAGTTATCGCCGGAGGGGTGAGCGCTAACCGAACTTTGCGTGAAAAACTGAAAGAGATGATGACAAAACGGCGTGGGGAAGTTTTTTATGCTCGCCCGGAGTTTTGTACCGATAATGGGGCGATGATTGCCTATGCCGGAATGATACGCCTGAAAGCAGGCACGACGGGTGAACTGAGTGTGACGGTCAGACCTCGCTGGCCGCTGGCTGAGCTGCCACCTGCCTGATGACGACATATCGGGCCGCTGAGTGACAGTTATTTCTCCTGGCTCAGCGGCTCAACAACGGTCTGCTATTTTTTATCCACTTCTTCTGGCTGTGATTTCTTTTTACGCCGCAGTCTCGGCCAGATTTTATTTTCCTGGCCCCGAAACAGCCGCTGAATATTATCGTGATGGCGCAGCAGGATCAGGCAAGAAAGCATGGCAACTGGAAAGGTAAACTGGGGCTTAAACCACCAGACATAAAACGGTGCAATCAGGGCGCTGATAATCGCTCCCAGAGAAGAATAGCCACTGAGCAGGACGCTGAGCACCCAAGTCACAGCCATTACACCCGTTAAGTCCCAGCCGATAGGCGCGATAGCACCAAAAGCTGTCGCAACGCCTTTACCACCACGGAATTTAAAGAACACCGGCCAAATGTGTCCCATACAGGCGGCAATAGCCACCAGACCCAGCCAGAAAGGCGGAATTCCTAAGGCATAAGCTGCCCAGACGGGAAGCATTCCTTTCAGAACATCAAAAATTAGTACCGCTACGGCCGCGCCTTTGCCACCAATACGTAAAACATTGGTAGCCCCAGGATTGCCAGAACCGCTCTCGCGTGGGTCAGGGAGACCGGCAATACGGCAGACCAGAATGGCGCTTGATATTGAGCCGCAGAGATACGCGATGAGGATCATACCCGGCGCGATTGCACTCATAATGCTGTTCCATTTTGAAAGTGTCGAAGTCTTCTCTGCATCTGTGGATAATACGCATATTTCGTCGGAAGTGGTATCCGGCACCACTAAAAACAAGGCAGAGATAATGGATATTGTGTTTATAGAACAACTTACAGTGATTACCACTATCGGTGTTTACGACTGGGAACAAGAGATCCAGCAGAAACTGGTATTCGATATAGAAATGGCCTGGGACAATCGCCCCGCAGCGGCTAGCGATAAGGTTGATGACTGTTTAAGCTATGCTGATGTCAGTGAAGCCGTGATAACTCATGTGCGTGATGGGCGTTTTGCCTTAGTTGAACGTGTTGCCGAAGAGCTAGCGCAAATTCTACTGACGAAATTTGACTCTCCCTGGGTTCGCATCAAGGTCAGTAAACCTGGAGCGGTTGCGCAGGCGGCAAATGTCGGGGTGATTATTGAACGTGGACAGCGCCCGCTGACACATCGATAAACACCTGCTGTTCATTTGCTTGAACGCCAGCAGCCCTGAGCAACTTGAAGTATGACGGGTATATACGTCATGAAAAAATACAGAGACTAATCCTGCACCAGAGCAGGATTGTCTTTCTACTGTTCAGACAAAATAAAAATATCATAAAACTGATGGTGTCATTCTTAATACCATAATTCCTGGTGAGGACAATAAATAAGGTATTAGGGGACTGTCTACTACACTCTGGTTATCTTCGGAGGATGATGCATGACGAAATACAGGCCCCTGTTCAGTCATAATAACAAAACCAACATGAGAAACATCCAGCCCTGGTTTTGGTGTATAAATGCCAATTATATCACCTGATTTTAATGTGCTTATTAGTCGGTGATCAATTTCCGCGCTGGGGATATAGCTGATGCTGCGTGAAGTAATAGGAATTCCGGAAAGGTATTTTTGGCTTTTAGTTTTTTGATTAAGTGATTTAACGTATTTTAGCGTTTTAGCACTCAGTTGCGTCGTGACGTTCTCAGCTATTTGATACTCACGGTTAGCCCTGTCAGTGAAAAAATGTCTCCTGCTATAGAAACTAATATCGCTGTTGATATAACGGATTTTGATTATATTATAAAGGAAATCTTTCTCTGAATGAGACATGTGTAACGCAATAACATAATCGAGATAAGTAATGCAATCTAAGCCTCTGAAATCTATGGTTAGAATCTCGGACGTGGTAGCAGAACCCTCCAGTCTATTTCCCTGGTAAGGTGTACCGAGGAATTTGGCGGAGATCAGTGCTATTTTTTCATTCTGGCTCAATGTCTTATCATTAGATATATCATGTATTATGGTATTGATTTTGTGTAATGTATAAGCATCAATATTTATTTCGTCAGGAAAAGTGACGTGCTCTTTTTCATGTGGCATCTTCGCTATAATAGGCTCTTGAAAACGACATTCTATTGATAGTGTAAAGATAATGATAAGGAAAATTAATTTTTCCATGCTGCCCTCCGTTGTGCGGACGAAAATATAAATTCCTGAATATGATTTGCTGATAAAAATGAATAAGCTTTTATTTCAGAACAGTTATGAAATGAGCACAACATTATTATTTTTCATGTGGCGTTTTTTATAAGATATATTTTCTGAGGGTGTTTGAGATGAGTCAGCATGCTGCGTGAAATATAATATATTTTATGCGGGGAGGGGGATTATAATGTTTACTTGCTCAAATTCGTCAGGCAGTTTGCCTGACGAACTGAACAATGAATATCAGCTATCTGATGGCGTTGTCAGACCATTTTCTTGTTTCCAGAGCGCCACGGCTTGAATTCTGCGCTTGGTCAGCTCCTCACGGATATCGGGACCCTGAAAGCCTGCATCAACCACTTCTTTATTGGTGACCTGTTGAGCGGCCTTCCAGGCTGCGCGGAGCTGACGTCCCTGCGGGTAGTCATTGGCTTCAAATCCCGTGCGGCCGCGGGCATCCGCTTCGCTGGTAAGGGCTATTTGCTCCACCCTCCAGGGCTTGCGCCAGGCATCTATTTTATCAAACAGTTTAATCACGGTTTTCGGCTGCAGGATTGGGAAGGTATGGATCAGGTCGTGAAACTCAGCCACCAGCTTTGCCAGGTCCCGGATTTCTGTCGGAACACGCAACCTGTTACACAGCTGTTCGACCAGTTTCACACCTGCTGGTCCATGACCATGGTGACTGGGCCATTTTTCTGGTGGAGTCAGTGCTTTACCCAGATCGTGACACAGGGTGGCAAAACGGACATCAATCTCAGGGCTAAGCTGAGCCGCTATTGTCAGTGTCATCAGAGTATGGATGCCGGTATCAATTTCCGGATGCCATTTGGCAGGAGCCGGAACACCGTATAGTGCATCAATTTCCGGAAACAGGGCTTTCAGAGCACCACATTCACGTAGTACGGCAAAGTAAACCTGTGGGTTACGGCAACCAAGCGCCTTTTCGGTCTCTTTCCAGACTCGCTCCGGGGTTAAATATGCCAGAGCGCCACTAGCGGTTATCTCGCTCATTAACGCCAGGGTTTCAGGAGCTATACGGAAACTAAGATGCGCAAAACGGGCAGCAAAACGCGCCACGCGCAGTACGCGCAATGGATCTTCGTTAAAAGCCGGAGAGACATGACGCAGAATACGATTTTTCAGATCGTCCAAACCACCGTAAGGATCGGCAAGTATACCCTGCTCATCCTCAGCAATAGCGTTGATGGTCAGGTCACGACGCAGCAAATCTTGCTCCAGTGTGACATCCGGGGCGGCATAGCAAGTAAAGCCAGTATATCCTTGACCTGACTTACGTTCAGTGCGGGCCAGTGCATACTCTTCCCGTGAACCCGGATGTAAAAAGACCGGAAAATCTTTACCCACTTGCTGATAGCCAGCGTCCAGCATTTGTTGAGGTGTCGCACCTACCACAAGCCAGTCTTTATCTTTAACCGACAGGTTGAGTAATTTGTCCCGTACAGCCCCACCGACCAAATAAACTTTCACCTGTAACTCCCTAGTAACTTTTTGTTAACTCAAATGCTAAATATAGATGCAAGGTGAATCAATGGCTATACCTATTAGATGCCTGCATACAACCACGAAGCTCGAAGCGTCGCGGTTGTATGCAACTCGAATTATTGAGTGTATATACCCGTTATTCTTCAAGTTGCTTAGGGCTGCTGACGTTCAGACAGCCGAATCACATACTGTCTCTATGCTCATCGACTCTCTTCACTTAGCGGCTACAGGCAACTCGAATTATTGAGGGTATAAATCGGTCAGTTCATCCAGCGGTCATTTTTCTTACGCCGTGGCATCATTCGTGGCAGCAGTAATCCGACCAGCAGACCAAAGCCAGCCACCCCACCACCGTAGACAAACCACTGTAAAATAATGGCACGTTGCTTATCATCAAGCTGAACATTGGCAGCATTGACTTTTTTCTGGGCAACGATAAGTTGATTTTTAAGTTGTTGATTTTCTTCTTTAAGACCGTTGATGACCTCATCGCTTTGCGCAACTTTTTTCTGCATTTCTGCAGTGCGTTGATTCCAGGTGGTATCAATATTGGTCAGTTTATCGGTCAGCGTTTTGAGCTGACTCTCTAATTCAGGCACTCGGGTGCGGATGCTCGGTATATTGCTTAATTGTGCTAACGGGATCCAGACAGTGCGGCCATTACTTTCTCGTATTTGACCATATTTGGTCTCTTCATTACGTTGCAGTAAGGTGACTTCTTCCCCAGCATTAACGGTACCGACCAGGCGATAGCTATCACTCGGGCCACTTCGTACCCAAGTGTTCAATTCATCAGAAACATAACGTTTTTCGTCGGCATTTGCCGCGACGGAAACACTAAGAGACAGCAAAGTTAAGCAAATTAGGCGTAAATTAAGCATTAGATCGACATTTTTTCATGAGTTGTAAAAGGATAGTAGTGGCAACAGTCTGACGGTGCAATCTATTAACCGGAATGAGAATCATCCGGGTATCCCCGTCATACTTCAAGCTGCCTGGGTGTTGCCTGCGTTCAGCCCGCCGAATCACATAGTTGTCTATGCTCATCGGCGGGCTGAGCTGGGCGCCTACAGGCAACTCGAATTATTTAGGGGATATGTCCGTCATACTTCAAGCTGCCTGGGTGTTGCCTGCGTTCAGCCCACCGAATCACATAGTTGTCTATGCTCATCGGCGGGTTGAACGGGGTGCCTGCAGGCTGCCCAAATTATTAAGGGTATAGATTTGGCCCATTATTGCAATTTCTTACGGGTAAACACGCGACCTTACCGCTTTTTTTGTCGTACTATCTGCATATCTAATGTTAACTCTCAGGCGTACGGCGTTGTCGTGTGCTCCACTGCAAAGTAAAGAAGATATGGCTCAGGAAATAGAATTAAAATTTATCGTTAATCCACCAGTGATTGACTCATTAAGTGAAAAATTGGGTGGCTTGTCGCAAGAACAGCATGAGGCACGCCAACTGGTGAATATCTATTATGAAACACCAGACAATTTTCTGCGTCGCCACAATATGGGGCTGCGTATTCGTGGTAATGGCAATAGCTATGAAATGACGATGAAAACCTCAGGCCAGGTCACAGGAGGTTTACATCAGCGCCCGGAATATAATGTGCCATTAAGTGAGCCTATACTTGACCTGGCGCTACTGCCTGCCGAAATTTGGCCGCAAGGCGTAGATATCGCGGAACTTCAACAGCAGCTTAATCCGTTGTTTAGCACTAACTTTAATCGCCAGACCTGGATTGTTCAGCAGGGAGAGAGCCGTATTGAACTGGCTCTCGACCAGGGTGAAGTGGTCGCCGGAGATTTACAAGAGCCGATTTGCGAGTTAGAGCTGGAACTGCTGGAAGGTGAAGCCAGTGCATTGCTTATTCTGGCCGAGCAATTAGTGAATGAGCCGGGTTTACGGATGGGCAGTTTGAGCAAGGCGGCTCGTGGCTATCATCTTGCGCAGGGTGCGGTTGAGCGTTCAATTAAGCCCCTGAGTCTGTTATCTCTGGCCCCTAAAACAACCATAGAACAAGCGCTTAAAGCTTCTCTGGCCCAGTCGCTGGAAAGCTGGCTCTATCATGAAGAACTCTGGTTGCGCGGTAATCGGGCAGCGAAACAACATATCTTGCTCGCAGCAGGCAATGTCCGTCATGTTCTGGCGTTGTTCGGTGGCATTATTCCACGCAAAGCCAGTTCACAATTACGCGATTTGCTGCTCAGTTTTGAAGCCAGTCTTGCAGAACATAACAAGGGCGAGTCTGTCTTGTTTAGTGCCGAGGCCAGCATTACCAAGCTGACATTAACCCGCTGGCTGTTCGAGTCCCAGTGGCGTGACTATATTGATGAAAAAGGGCGTATTAAGCTTGATGGTTCTTTAAAGCGTTTTGCTGATGGTCACCTTTCCCGCCATTCCGCTGAATTAAGAGCGATTTTCCAGCGCCCGTTAGGCGATGCCTATGCCGACAAGCTGACTCGTCTGGTGCGTGAGTTAGATGCAGCACGTCTGCTGGCAGGGATCTACCGTGCCGAGCAAGCCTCTCCTTGGCTGGAAAACTGGCAAGGACTGTTTGATGCTATCAGTACAAATCAAATCGTTGAGATTGAACACTATCGTAACGAAGCCATTTCGCAGGCGCCTTTTTGGCTGCATAGCGGAAAATAACTGACAGGCAAGGAATACCACCATGATGCCGCTTACTCCGTTGTTACAGCACCACTTGCAGATTGTGTTAACCCATCTGCCTGAAGATATTGATGCCCAAAAACTCACTAATGAGGCTCGGGCCGTGCTTTCTATCAGTGATTTTGTTAGCGACAGTATGGCGGCATATCCTGCCTGGCTTGATGATTTACAACAGAACGCTCCTCAGGCTGAGGAGTGGCAGCACTACGCCAGCTGGCTGCAAGTCGCTTTGCAAGAGGTGTCGGATGAAGCCGCGTTGATGCGTGCTTTACGCCAGTTTCGTCGCCGAATCATGGTACGAATTGCCTGGTCCCAGGCACTGGAGCAGGTCGATACCCTTGAGACGCTCAAACAGTTAAGTATGCTGGCAGAAACGTTAATTATCGCTGCTCGTGACTGGCTGTATAACGCCTGTTGCCGTGAATGGGGCACACCCGTGAATGCCGAGGGCGTCGCTCAGCCCTTGCTGATTCTGGGCATGGGTAAACTGGGGGGAGGTGAACTCAATTTCTCTTCGGATATCGACCTTATCTTTGCCTGGCCAGAAAATGGCTCAACCGTGGGTGGCCGTCGCGAGCTGGATAATGCCCAATTTTTTACACGTCTTGGTCAGCGTCTGATTAAAGTACTGGATCAGCCCACCGCAGATGGTTTTGTTTATCGGGTGGATATGCGCTTGCGGCCCTTTGGGGATAGTGGTCCTTTGGTGATGAGTTTTGCTGCTCTGGAGGATTACTACCAGGAACAAGGGCGCGACTGGGAACGCTATGCGATGGTCAAAGCGCGTGTGATGGGGGATAACGACGATATCTGGAGCCATGAGCTGCGCAAAATGCTGCGTCCTTTTGTCTTTCGTCGTTACATTGATTTCAGCGTGATTCAGTCCCTGCGTAATATGAAAGGGATGATTGCTCGTGAAGTCCGGCGGCGTGGGCTGACTGACAATATTAAACTTGGCGCGGGAGGTATCCGTGAAACGGAGTTTATTGTTCAGGTCTTCCAGCTGATCCGTGGAGGACGTGAACCCCTGTTACAGTCCCGATCGCTGCTACCGACTCTTGAGGCTATTGAACAACTTAATCTATTACCTGCTGATGATGCCGCCAAACTACGTGCTGCCTATCTTTATCTCCGTCGGCTGGAAAACTTGCTCCAGAGTATTAATGATGAGCAGACCCAGACCTTACCTGGTGATGAGCTAAACCGTGCTCGTCTGGCCTGGGGTATGCAGATGTCTGACTGGCACGAGCTGGAACAAACGCTACAGCGACATATGCACAATGTCCGTCAGGTATTTAATGAGTTGATTGGTGATGATGAGCCCGAAGTCGGGGAAGATAGCGCCTCTGAAGCCTGGCGTGAACTGTGGCTGGATGCACTGGATAGTGATGAAACAACCCCTGTGCTTAACCATCTGACACCCGAGATCCGTCGCCAGGTTATCAAGTATATTTCTGATTTTCGGGAAGATACCAATAAGCGGACTATCGGCTCCCGAGGCCGGTTAGTTCTGGATCAACTGATGCCACGCTTATTGCGTGAGTCATGCCAGCATGAAAGTGCGGCTCTGGCTCTTTCCCGTATGATCCCGCTTTTGCTGAGTATCGTCACCCGTACCACTTATCTTGAGCTATTAGCGGAATATCCTGGCGCGCTCAAACAGCTGGTGACACTCTGTATTGCCTCGCCGATGATTGCCGAACAGCTCGCAAAATATCCGTTATTACTGGATGAGCTACTGGATCCTAATACGCTGTATCAGCCGACCGCTACCGATGCATATCGGGATGAACTGCGTCAGTATTTACTGCGTGTTCACGATGATGAAGAGCAGCAACTGGAAGCGTTGCGGCAGTTTAAACAGGTACAGTTATTGCGTGTTGCAGCAGCAGACATCACCGGAACCTTGCCAGTGATGAAAGTTAGCGATCACTTAACCTGGCTGGCAGAAGCGATTATTGATGCTGTCGTGCAGCAGGCCTGGGTGCAGATGGTGGCCCGTTTTGGCCAGCCACGCCATTTACTGGGACAAAATAGTCGCGGATTTGCGGTCGTCGGATATGGCAAACTGGGTGGGCTGGAGCTGGGCTACAGTTCTGATCTCGACTTGGTTTTTCTACACAGTTGCCCGGCGAATGACACCACTGATGGTGAGCGTGAAATTGATGGTCGTCAGTTCTATTTACGTCTGGCGCAGCGCATTTTGCACTTATTCAGTACCCGTACCGCGTCAGGTATTTTATACGAAGTTGATGCTCGCTTACGCCCGTCGGGAGCCGCGGGCATGCTGGTGACCACTGTTGAAGCCTTTGCAGACTATCAGAAAAATGAAGCCTGGACGTGGGAGCATCAGGCTTTGGTGCGGGCGCGAGTGGTGTATGGTGATCCGGTGCTAAACCAACAGTTTGCTGCTATCCGGCACGAAGTGCTGTGCCGGCCGCGAGAAGGGACGATACTGCAAACTGAAGTGCGAGAGATGCGCGAAAAAATGCGCGCGCACTTGGGAAATAAAAAACGCGAACGTTTTGATATCAAAGCCGATAAAGGTGGTATTACGGATATTGAGTTTATTACCCAGTATCTGGTACTACGCTATGCATCAACCAGCCCTGACTTGACGCGCTGGCCTGATAATGTGCGCATCCTGGAGCTGATGGCCCAGGATAATATTATCAGTGAAGAAGAATCCGCAGCACTCACACATGCCTACGTCACCTTACGCGATGAGCTCCATCATCTGGCCCTGCAAACGCTGCCGGGTCATGTCGCACTGGACGTATTTGTTGAAGAACGTGAGCAGGTAAACCGTAGCTGGCTGACATGGCTTGGTGAGTCACAAGCGTGCGCAAAGAGCTAAATATGTTATTATCCCACGCAAAATTTTATCCCGCGCTGGAGAGTCAGGAATGAAAGTAACACTGCCGGAATATAGTCGTGCTGGTGTCATGGTAGTTGGTGATGTGATGCTGGATCGCTACTG
>Ga0302347_1004710_pt1 | contig 10641 bp, 9 predicted proteins | sample PhyWR1_FD_202178 | JGI IMG/M metagenome (GOLD analysis project Ga0302347, IMG submission 202178) | Leaf surface microbial communities from wheat plants in UC Gill Tract Community Farm, Albany, California, United States - DLSL W.R1 (v2)... | ecosystem: Host-associated > Plants > Phyllosphere >...
CTCGTTGCTGTTGTTGTCGTCGCGCCGGTGGGTCGCGACCAGGCCGGCCTTCACGGCGCCGAAGTCGTATGTGCCCCCGACCACCAGATAGCGGTCGGAATTCGTGGCCGTCGTCTTGCGCTGCGTGAACGCCACGCCGGCCTTGAGCGGGCCGCTGGCATAGGCCAGCGAGGCGGCGGCGACGTTGCCTAGGGATTTCGCTGCCGCGTTCTCGCCCAGGCCATAAAGGAACTGGCCGGTGAAGCCGTTCCAGGTCTTGGTGGAGTAGGCGACCGAGTTGTTGACGCGCAGGATGCTGGGGTCGGTGTAGTAGTTCACCGATTGGCCGAAGGCCAGGCCGCCATTGAGCGCATAGGTCACCAGCGAGTAGAAGTGCGGCACATACTGGCGGCCCAGCGATAGCTCGCCATATGGCGTCGCCAGCCCGACAAAGGACTGCCGGCCAAAGCCCAGCCCGCCCTGGCCAAGACTGCCGTCATCGGCATTGATGCCCATCTCCAGCAGGAAGAAGGCGCCATAGCCGCCGCCCAGGTCCTCGCGGCCGCGAAAGCCCAGGCGCGAGCCGGCCAGCCCGCCGCTTTGCAGCCGGTTGACGGTGACGGAGCCGGTGTCCGTGCGGTCGAAATACTGATCGACCACGCCGTACATGGTCACGCTGCTCTGGGCCGAAGCGGCGGCACAGGCGGTCAGGGCAGCAGCAAATGCGAAATATCTCTTCATCGATGGATCTCCTTGTTAAGAGCTAAGCGACTTAAGCAATTCGGATGCCAGCCGAAGCTCCTTCTGGTACTTTTATATGAATATGGATGAAATATTGGAAAGCCGGGGTGCGGATGCTGTCGACTCCTTGGAATGGTGCGTTGCAGTGTCCGGGAAAGTGCGTTGCCGCACCATAAGAATGCCAATATTCGCGGTATCGGAAGCTGGGTTCTGGTCTCCTGTTGCAACGTGATGGTTCGCCGACGAAACGGCCTTGGCGGATACCGGAAGATATTATTTATATGCAAAATCATCCAATTGATATGATGCAACGGATCGTTCGATGCGATCGAATGAGTCGCCGGCGCAGCGGTGCGCATGCGGGCTGTCGCCGGGGCATGCGGGCGCCGGCGCTGCGCGGCACCGGTGGCCGGCAGGGTGCCGGGATCGCGCGGGCCCGGCATCAAGGGAAAACACCTGTGGTGAAATGAGCACGATGCCGGCCGAACCGCGAGGTGCCGACGGGATTGCGGCCGGCGGCGGCAGCTGCGCTTTTGTTGCGCCGGCAGGTGACACAATCCAAGTCTGCCCAGCTGCGGCCCGCTTCTTCATTTCGGATCTATCTTCTATGGCGTCTCGCGTACCCAGGGAACCGGCTTCCTCAGAACACCAATTCCACCGGGCTGACTGGCCCTTCTATTGGATTGCGCGGGTGAATGCGCTTTACACGCACGAGATGGAGCGGGTGCTCAAGGTGGTGAACTGCGACATCTCGACCTGGCGCGTGCTGGCCATCCTGCAGGAGCAGGGCGTGAGCAGTGTCTCGGACATCGCGCTGCACTCGGTATCCAAGCTTTCGACCACCACCAAGATCGTCTACCGCATGAAGGCCGACGGCCTGGTGTCGACATCGGCTTCAACGCAGGATGGACGCGTCACGCTGGTGGAGCTGACGCCCGCGGGGTGCCAGCAGCTGCAGCGCGTGGCCGATGCCACGCATGGGCTGTTCCAGCGCAGTTTCGACGGCCTGACGCCGGCGCGCGTGGCCAAGCTCAATGAACTGCTCAAGCAGGTGTTTCGCAACCTGCATGGCGGCGACCATCCGATTCTCGATGAAGCCCTGGGGCGCGAGCTCCAGCCGGTTTCGGCCGGGGCCGCGATGGCCGGGAAGAAGGCGGCCGCCGGCGCTGCGGCCACGGTGCGGCCGCGCAGCCGCCGATGAGCGGGCATGCATGCCGCGGCGCGCGCGCCGCCGCTCAGGTGCTGAGCATCGCCTGGTGCCGGCCCTGCAGTCCCAGATAGGCGTCGATGACGCGCGGATCGTCGGCCAGCTCGCTCGCCGGGCCTTGCATTGCCACCTGCCCGAGTTCGAGCACATAGGCATGGTCGGCCACCTTGAGCGCCGCGCGCGCGTTCTGCTCCACCAGCAGGATGGAGACCCCCTGGTCGCGCAGCCCGGCAATGGTGCGGAAGATGTCGCGCACGATCAGCGGCGCGAGCCCCAGGCTCGGTTCGTCGAGCATCAGCAGCCGCGGGCGGCCCATCAATGCGCGTCCCAGCGCCAGCATCTGCCGCTCGCCGCCCGACAGCGTGGCGGCTTCCTGGCGCCGGCGCTCCTTGAGCCGCGGAAAGATGCCGAAGACCTCCTCGAGCGCGGCGTCATGCTGGGTGCGCGCCGCGCGCCGCCAGCGGAATGCGCCCAGGCGCAGGTTGTCCTCGACCGACATGCTGCCGAACAGCGCACGTATCTCGGGTACCAGCGCCACGCCTTCGCGCACGCGCCCGCCTATGCCCTCGCCCGGCGCGGCGAGTTCGCCGCTGGCGTGCGCGATACGGATGCTGCCGCGCGCCGGCAGCACGCCCATGATGGCCGACATCAGCGTCGTCTTGCCGGCGCCGTTGGGGCCGATCACCGTCACGATCTCGCCCGGGCCCACGCGCAGCGACACGCCGCGCACCGCGTCGATCTTTCCGTAGCTCACATGCAGGTCTTCGACCGACAGCAGCGGCTGCGCGCCCGGGACCATGGTTTCAAGGATGGCGTTCATGCGCAGGCTCCCAGGTAGGCTTCGAGGACGCGGGGATCGGATTGCACGGCCGCGGGCAGGCCTTCGACGATCTTTTCGCCGAACACCACCACGACCACGCGGTCGACCAGCCCCATGACGAAGTCCATGTCGTGCTCCACCAGCAGCACCGCCATGCCTTCCTCACGCAGCCGGCCCAGCAGCGCGGCCAGCGCCTGTTTCTCCGCGTGGCGCAGTCCGGCCGCGGGCTCGTCGAGCAGCAGCACCGACGGGTCGGCGCACAATGCGCGCGCGATCTCCAGCAGGCGCTGCTGGCCCAGCGACAGATTGCCGGCTTCCACGTGCGCATGCGCTCCCAGGCCCACGCGCTCGAGCTGGTGGCGCGCCTCGGCAAGCAGCCTGGCCTCCTCCAGGCGGTCCAGGCGCAGCATGCTGCGCGCCAGGCCCGGGCGCACGCGCAGGTGGGCGCCTAGGGCCACGTTCTCCAGCACACTCATCCGGGGCAGCAGCTTGACATGCTGGAAAGTGCGCGCCAGGCCCGCGGCCGCGATCTGCCGCGCGCTCCAGCCGGCCACGCTGCGGCCGTGGAACCGCACCTCGCCCGCGCTCGGCATGTCGCAGCACGACAGCTGGTTGAACAGCGTGCTCTTGCCGGCGCCATTGGGGCCGATGACCGCCAGGATCTCGCCCGCATGCAGCGCAAGGTTGATGTCGTTGTTGGCGACCAGGCCGCCAAAGCGCCGCGTGAGCCCGCGCGCCTCGAGCACCGTGCTGCCGCGCGGCGGCAGCGGGCGCCGCGCGAGAGCGGCTGCCGGCGCGTTCGGCGCCGGGTGCCGGACCGGCGTGCGGCCCGGGCCAAAGCGTTGGCTCAGCCAGCCGACCACGCCGGTCGGAGCGCGGTGCATGACGAGAATGATCAGCACGCCAAAGACGATGGCTTCGAAGTTGCCGGTCTCGCCGAAGATGCGCGGCAGCCAGTCCTGCAGCCAGTCCTTGGCGAGGATGAAAAGCCCGGCGCCGACGACCGCCCCCCAGAGTTGGGCGGCGCCGCCGATCAGCGCCATGAACAGGTAGTCGATGCCCTGATTGACGCCGAAGGGCGTGGGGCTCACGAAGCGCTGCGTGTAGACGTACAGCCAGCCCGAAAGGCTGGCCAGCAGCGCGGCCAGCAGGAATGCTGCGAGCTTGGCGCGGAACACGTCCACGCCCATCGAGGCAGCCATGGCCTGGCCGCCGTTGAGCGCGCGGATGGCGCGGCCGCTGCGCGAGTCCAGCAGGTTGTGCAGCGCCCAGCCGCTGGCCAGCACCAGCAGCCAGATCAGATAGAACATCTGCTCGCCGCGCTCCAGCGTCCATGCGCCCAATTGCAGCGCGGGCAGGTTGGCCAGGCCGTTGTGTCCGCCGAGCGACTGGAAAGTGCCGAACAGATAGTAGACGGCAATGCCCCAGGCAATGGTGCCCAGCGGCAGGTAGTGGCCGGACAGCCGCAGCGTGAGCACGCCCAGCAAGCCGGCCACGCACAGCGTGACCAGCAGGCCGGCGAGCAGCGCAAACCAGGGCGAGCCGCCGGCCCAGGCAAGCCACGCGGGCAGGGCGCTGGCGCTGGCTATCCAGGCCGTCGCATAGGCGCCGGTGCCGACGAAGGCCGCCTGACCGAAGCTCGTCATGCCGGCGACGCCCGTGAGCAGCACCACGCCCAGCACCACCAGCGCAGCCAGTCCGATGTTGTTGAACAGCGTCACGTAGAAGGCCGGCAGCAGCGGCACGGCCGCCAGCGCCAGCACCAGCGCGATGAGCAGCACGCGCGCCGCGGGCAGGCGGCGTGCGACGGCGGCGGGCCCGCCGTCGTGCAGGTTGGAAGGGGGAACGTAACTCATGCTTCTTCCTCGGTGTGCCGGGTGGTGAGGGAGCGCCACAACAGGAAGGGCAGGATCAGCGTGAACACGATCACTTCCTTGTAGTCGCTGGCCCAGAAAGTCGAGAACGACTCGACCAGGCCGATGCCGCCGGCGCCCAGCGCGGCGACCGGATAGCTGGCCATGCCGCCGGTGACGGCGCCGACGAAGCCTTTGAGCGCGATCAGGAACCCGCTGTCGAAATACAGCGTGGTCAGCGGCGCGATCAGGATGCCCGACAGGCAGCCGATGAAGGCGGCCAGCGCGAACGATGCCTGGCCGGCGAAGGCGGTGGAGATGCCCATCAGTTCCGCGCCCAGGCGCTGCACGGCCGTGGCGCGCAGCGCCTTGCCAAGCAGCGTGTGGTTGAAGAAGGCATAAAGCGCCAGCAGCAGCCCCAGCGTCACGCCTATGACCCACAGCGTCTGTGCCTTGAACGTCACGGCGCCGAGCGCCAGCCCGTTGCCGGAGAAGGGTTCGCTGCGCGCGCCTTCGGCGCCGAACATCAGCAGCGAGACGCCGACCAGCACGCCGTGCAGCGCGATCGACGCGATCAGCAGCACCAGCGCATGGGCCGAGGCAATGGGGCGGAACACGATGTCGTAGAGCAGCGGCCCCATGGGCACCACCATGGCCAGCGCGAGCAGCGCCTGCACGGCCATGGGCAGCTGCTGCAGCGGCAGGTTGCGCAGCAGCAGCAGCAAGGCGACGGCATACGCCAGCATGCCCCAGCTGCGCGCGGCCGGAAGGCGGCGACGGCGCAGCGCGGCCGGCAGCATCAGCGCCAGCCGCAGCGCCGCCAGACCCAGCAGCAGCCAGGCCAGCGTCGCGGGCTTGCCGGCCTGCATGCCGGCCATCGCCATCGCGCCGAAGGTGACGAACTCACCCTGGGGCACCAGCAGCACGCGGGTGATGCTGAAGACCAGCACCAGGGACAGGGCCAGCAGCGCGTAGATCGCGCCGCTCGTCAGTCCGTCCTGTCCCAGCAACAAGGCAATCTGAGAATCCATGTCGGTTACCTCGGGACGTCACTTCAGCGCCGCCCAGCGGCCATTTTTCACGGTGATCAGTTCGCGCCCGCGCCGGTCGAAGCCGCTGTGGTCGGCTGGCGTCATGTTGTACACGCCCTGCGTGCCGGCCAGCTCCCGGGTCTGCTCGAGTGCATCGCGCAGCGCCGCGCGGAAAGCCGCTGTGCCGGGCGCGCCCTGCTTGAGCGCCGCGGGAATGGCCGCCTGCAGCAGCAGTCCGGCGTCGTAGACGTTGGCGCCGAACGTGGCGGGCTTGCTGCCATGGAGCTTCTCGTAGTCGGCGACGTAGCGGGTCGCGACGGCCTTGGTCGGATTGCTGGCCGGGATGTCGTCGAGCACCAGCATGCTGCTGGCCGCGAGGATGGTGCCCTCGACCTTGCGGCCGCCGAGCTTGAGGAATTCATCGAGTGCCGCGCCATGGGTCTGGTAGACCTTGCCCCTGTAGCCCTGGTCGAACAGCGTGGTCTGCGGCAGCACGGCCGAACTGCCGGGCGAAGCGATCAGCACCGCGTCCGGGCGCGCGGCCTGCGTCTTGAGCGCCTGCGCGGTCACCGAGGTGTCGCGGCGCTGGAAGCTCTCGGACGAAACCAGTTTGATGCCTGCGGCCTGCAGCAGCTCCCCCGTGACCTTGGCCCAGTTCTCGCCATAGGGGTCGGCGGCGCCGATGAAGCCCACGGTCCGTATGCCGGTCGCCTTCATGTGGTCGACCAGGGCCGAGGCAATCAGGTCGTCGTTCTGCGTGGTCTTGAACACCCACTTCTTCTGCGCGTTCATCGGCAACACCACGGCCGCCGTGCCCACGGGGGCCAGCATGGGAATGCCGGCGGCGGCCGCGAACTGGATCACTCCCATGGCGTTGGGCGAGCCGCTGGGGCCGATCAGCGCGTCGATCTTCTCCTCGTTGATGAGCTTCTTGACGGCTGATACCGAAGCGGTCGGGTCGGAGGCATCGTCCAGCGACACGTAGTCGATGCGTTGTCCCGCGACTTCCCTGGGCAGCAGGGCAACGGTGTTCTTCTGCGGTATGCCGACCAGCGCCACCGGGCCGCTGGACGACGAGATCACGCCGACCTTGATCTGGGCCTGGGCGCCCCCGGCGCAGAAGGCCGTGGCGAGGAAGAGGGCGGGAAGCACGCGTTGGAATGACATGGGGGACCTCGTGGGGTGTCGTTGAACAGGAAGGGCAAGCACGGCAGAACTGCGCTTCGCCTTCAGCAGCATTCGTGCCATCTTCATGCTTTTCATTGATGAAACGCATGGACAAAAATGTATGCATATGGATGGAACTGTTCGGATTCTCCAGATGCATGCCGGGCGTGAGTATGGGGAAAACACTGATTTTTCACGCAATTTCTCCAAAGATTGCCGCGCATAAAAAGCGGGAAATTATCGGGGTTTACGCTAGGTTTGTGGCGAGGCATGAAGGTCGAATATGGTGCAAATACCCAGCTGTGTAGCGGGTTTGGTGCGTTTTTGCACCAAAACCGAGCTTCAAAATGTTGCGTGAAAATTAGTTGACGATTCACGTTTTATTGAGTTACCTTTTGCGCTGGATCAACGCACAGGAGATGCAATTTGGCGGCGCTGATCAGACCGGAAAAAAGGTTAAAAGATGCATTCATATGAAAATATTTCTACTTTGATGGTTCGCTGTCTGCGGCTTTGCCGCGGCACTGCGGTGTTTGCCAGAGACCACGGCGCTGCCGTTTCCCGCCCTTGAAAGGAGTCATCCATGCTTGCACTGGATACCCAGACCGACGCCATGGCCACGCACCCGGCCGCTTCCCAGGAGCCGCCCGCCGATGCGCTGGCGCCGCTGCTGCAGGACATCCGCGCGCGCCGGCGCGAGTTCGGCCGGCAGCAATTCATTTCCACTGATGTCATCGAAGGTTTCAAGGCCGCCGGCGTGTATCGCGCGCTGGTGCCGCGCGCGCTGGGCGGCGAGCAGCGTTCGCCGCGCTTCTTCTGCGAGCTCATAGAGCGCATTGCCGCGGCCGATGGCTCGGCCGGCTGGGTGGCCAGCTTCGGCATGGGCGTGACCTATCTGGCGTCGCTGCCGCCGGACACGCTGCGCGCCATCTATGCCGACACGCCGGACGTGGTGTTTGCCGGGGGCATCTTTCCGCCGCAGCCCGCCAAGGCTGTCGCTGGCGGCTACGAGGTGTCGGGCCGCTGGAGTTTTTCCAGCGGCTGCCTGGGCGCGACCGTGGTGGGCGTGGGCATCGTGGCCGAAGGCGCGGATGCCCAGCCGCTGCCGCGCATGGCCGTGCTGCCGCGCGCCAGCGCATCGGTCCAGCCCAACTGGGACGTGATCGGCCTGGCGGGGACGGGCAGCCACGACCTGGTCGTCGACAAGGTCATGGTGCCCGAGGAGTGGACCTTTGTGCGCGGCAGCCGCTCGCAGTTCGACGCGCCTATCTTTCGCTACCCCAGCCTGTCGCTTGCCACCCAGGTGCTGAGCGTGGTGTCGCTGGGCATTGCGCGCGCCGCGATCGAGGAGCTCAAGGGCCTGGCCACGGGGCGCGTCTCGGTGACCGGCGCGCCGCGCACCGCCGACCGACCCCAGGTGCAGATGGAGATTGCGCGCTGCGAGGCGCAGCTGCGCTCGGCCCGGGCTTTCTTCTACGAGGCGATGGACGAGGTCTGGGAGCTGCTGCTGCGCGGCGAGACACCCGGTGTCGAGGCGGTCAGCGCCTTGCGCCTGTCCGCGACCTTTGCCACGCGCACCGGCGCCGAAGTCACGCGCAGCATCCAGATGCAGGCCGGCATGACCGGCATCTACCAGGACTGCCCGCTGTCGACCCAGGTGCAGGACAGCCTGGTCATCACCCAGCATGCCTTCATGGGCGACATCACCTACCAGAACGCCGGTGCCGTGCTGTTCGGCCTCAAGCCGCTGCCCGGCTACCTCTGATCCGCTTTTTCCACTTCACCGAGATCGACATGACCACTGAAAACAAACCCCCTCTGCGCACGCTGTTCTGCATAGGCATCAACCAGAACTTCTTTGACGCCACCGTGCAGGAAACCAAGGATGTCTGGGCCGCCTTCGTGCAGATGATGCAGGGCATTGGCCAGCTGCCCGGCGTCACCGTGCTGGGCAACCTCGACGACGATCGCGCCATGGTGGGCCCGAGCGACGGCTGGCCCTGGACAACCTATGTGCTGGCCGATGTTCCCGACCTCGAGACGGTACATGCCGCCTGCAACCTGTTTCGCACCACCCCCGTGGGCGACGGCACATACAAGCTGTGGAAGTACGCCAAGGTCGAAGCCCGCGTGGGCCGCGAGCTGAGCATTCCCGCCTACGCCGCCTGAGCGTCCATGGCGGCAACAGCCGCCTGATCGAATCGACCGATGCGCCGACCCGCATCGTCCACCCTCTGAAGGAACCCGCGCCATGTCTCCACTTTCCACCCCGCCACAGACGGCGATCGTCACCGGGGCCGCCCAGGGCCTGGGCCTGTGCATCGCCCAGGCGCTCCACGCTGCCGGCTACCGCGTGGCGATCACCGACCGCGATGCCGACGCCGCGCATGCCGCCGCGTCGGCGCTGGACGCCAGCGGCGCATCCGCTGCGGGCCTGGGCCTCGATGTCACGCGCAAGCCGGACTTCGAGGCCGCCCTGGCGTTCGTGCAGCAGCGCTGGGGCGGCCTGCAGGTCGCGGTCAACAATGCCGCGGTCACGCTGACCACCCCGGTGATGGAGATCACGCCCGAAGAGTTCGACATGGTGCTGCGCGTCAATTTGCGCGGCACCTTCCTGGGCTGCCAGGTGTTCGGCGCCGCGCTGGCGCAGGCCGGCTACGGCCGGATGATCAACGTCGCCTCGCTGGCCGGCCAGAACGGCGGCACGGCCTCCGGTGCCCATTATGCGTCGTCCAAGTCGGGCATTCTCACGCTGACCAAGATCTTCGCGCGCGAGCTGGCCTCCCGGGGCGTGACGGTGAATGCGGTCGCTCCCGGCCCCATGGACCTGCCCTCGGTGCACGCGGCCGTGCCGCCGCAGCGCCTGGCGCGGCTGGTCGAGGCCATTCCGGTGCGCAAGCTGGGCAATCCGCGATTCGTGGCCGGGCTGGTCGTACAGCTGGCCTCGCCCGAGGCGGATTTCGCCACGGGCGCGGCCTGGGACATCAACGGCGGCATCTTCATGCGCTGAGACGGGACAAGACATGACCACCTGCACATTCCCGCGCATCGCGCCCGGCATCCGAGGAGCCGCAGCATGATCGCGCTTGCCGATTTCCGCGACGGCATGGCCCGGCTGGCCGGCGCCGTGAACGTCATCACCACCGACGGCGCCGCCGGCCCCGCCGGCTTCACCGCCTCCGCGGTCTGCAGCGTCACCGACCAGCCGCCCACGTTGCTGGTCTGCATGAATCGCGCGTCCTTCGCCCACCGTTTCTTCGTGGAGAACAAGGTGCTTTGCGTCAACGTGCTGGCCGCGGACCAGCAGGCGCTGTCGGCGCTGTTCGCCAATCGCGATGTGACGATGGCGCAGCGCTTCGACCAGGCGCCGTGGCGCCGGCTGCAGACCGGCGCACCGGCGCTCGACGGCGCGCTGGTCAGCTTCGACGGCGAGATCATCCAGGTGCATGAAGTCGGCTCGCACAGCATCTTCTTCGCCGAGCTGCAGGCGATGCGCATCGGCGATCAGGACGCGCAGGGCCTGGCGTATTTCAACCGCGGCTACCACCCGCTGGGCGAGCGCAGCGTCGCGCTGCGCGCCTGAGGCGGCCTGCCGGCGTCAATGCGCCGGCTGCGTGCTGGAGCGCAGCCTGGCCTTGATGGTCGCAAGCGCCGCGCGCCGCGCGTCCAGGTCGGCCTGCAGTTTCTGCAGGCTGGCTTCGAGCGCGTCGAGGGCCAGCTGGCAAGGCTGCAGCGCCTGCGCTGCGGACTCCGACAGCCAGGCATGGATGGCCTGCTCCAGCGCGGCGTGCAGTGGCGTCGGATCGATCACCGCGGCGCGCCCTTCACCGATGCGCTCATAGC
>Ga0302347_1004711_pt1 | contig 10637 bp, 8 predicted proteins | sample PhyWR1_FD_202178 | JGI IMG/M metagenome (GOLD analysis project Ga0302347, IMG submission 202178) | Leaf surface microbial communities from wheat plants in UC Gill Tract Community Farm, Albany, California, United States - DLSL W.R1 (v2)... | ecosystem: Host-associated > Plants > Phyllosphere >...
AACGTCCAGGGACAAAACGATGCCGGAGTTCCTGAAAAAGGAAAATGCCAACCATGTGCCGGTCAACGCCTTGTGGCTGACCAACGTGATGATTCAGATTTTCCTGATCATTACCCTGGTCTCAGCCAGCACCTACACCAGCCTGATCCGCCTGGCGTCTTCGATGATTCTGGTGCCTTACCTGTGGTCGGCTGCCTATTCGGTATTGTTGTGCGTCAGGGGGGAGACCTACTCGCACGCCAGCCGACGGCGGATCAAGGACCTGGTGGTAGGCGCAGTGGCATTGATTTATGCCTTGTGGCTGCTGTATGCCGCTGGGCCCAAATACCTGCTGCTCTCGGCATTGCTTTATGCCCCGGGGGTTCTGCTCTTTGCCAAGGCCAAGCGCGAGCAGGGAGAGCCGCTGTTCAAGCACTGGGAAAAACTGATCTTTGCTGCGGTGTTGTTCACAGCACTTTCGGCGGCGTACGGGCTTTATAGCGGCGCACTGACCCTGTAATACGACCTGAAAAACCTGTGGGAGCTGGCTTGCCAGCGATGCAAGCGACGGGACTCAAGCGGGAAACCGCGCTGATATTGTCGCTGGCCAGCCAGCGCCTACAGTGGAAGGCTGCCAGCGGGATCAATCGTTCTGCGGGGCGGTAGTTGTCTGTGACAAGCGCTCTGGTCGGGACCAGATCCACAGATTGCCCATGCTCATGCCGGCAATGGCGAGGAACACTGGCCATTGGTGGTCAAGCACATACAGCATCAGCCCGGCGCATATCAGCATGCTGATCGTGGCGCTGACCTTGGCTTTGCGCTGGATGATTTTACCGTTGCGCCAATTACTCAGGATCGGGCCAAACAAACGGTGGTTTTCGAGCCAGGCACTCAGGCGCGGCGAGCTTTTGGTCGCGGCCCAGGCAGCGAGCAAAATGAATTCGGTGGTCGGCAGGCCGGGAATCACGATGGCGATCAGGCCAATACCCAGACTCACGTAGGCCAGCAGGCCAAACAACACGCGAGCTATTTTCGACGGGGATTGAGTTTGCGGGGTCATAAGCTCAAGACGCATGAAAGGACGCCCGGTCAGCCAGTGCTGACCGGGCAGGTCAAGCTTAAGCCAGTTCCGGTTCAGCAGCGTAAGCGTGTTCCAGTAATACGGTGAAACGTTCGAAGGCAGCAACAGCACCTTTGTCCAGGTCGGCTTCTTCTTCAGCTCTGAGGTCCAGGCCGTCGAGAGTCCTGATGAAGCTCTTCCAGCCCTCGGCGCGGCCGCCTGCAGGCTCACCCAGGTGGCGGGCACCGAACGTGTCGCTCAGGCCCAGGCCAACAGCACGTTTGATCAGGAACGCGGCGCCGAGCTTGGAGCCTTCGGAAACGAAAATCCAGCCCAGGGCTTCGGCTTTGCTCGGCGAGGTCACTGCGCCGGCAACAGGGGCCGGTACTTCAGTGTTGAGGTCGGCCAGATCGGCCCTGGCTTGCTCGGCACGGCAACGTTCTGGCAGGTCCGGAACGATTTCTTGCAAGGCCGGGTCGGTGTACAGCGCTTTGAGTTCCGACTGGAACAGGTATTGGGCCACGACAAAACGGGCGAAACTGGCCACTTCGTCAAACGGCTTGTGCGCCTTGACCAGTGCATCGAGCTTTTGGTGCGGCTCGTTGGTGATCTGGTTCAGGCGTTGTGAACGCAGGGAAGGGCGCGGTGCGGAATCTGGAGTATTCATGCAAATGTCCTTGAGAATGAGATGCGCTTTGTAACTAGACGAACCAGAAGACGCGGCACAGTAAAAAATCCTCACTGCGCAGCGTAAAAGAGCTGCGCAATGGGCCTCTGGATCAGATATCCCATACCAGGTTGACCGCGAAGTTGCGGCCGGGGGCGGTCAGGCGATCCATGTTGGCGGGGTTGATGACACCGGCTTCACCTACGCTGTCGTAGCCGCGCACATCATCCCAGTTCCAGTATTTCTTGTCGGTCAGGTTGTACAGGCCGGCGTTGACGGTGACGTCCTTGGTGACCTTATAGAAGCCGGAAAGATCGATCACGCCGTAGCCCGGGGATTTGAACTGCGTGCTGGTGCCGTCGGGCGAGAAGAAATTGCTGTCGTCGACCTGATCTTTGCGTTTAACCAGAGTCCAGCTGACCAGGGCGCCGTAGTTCTCTTGCTCGTAGCCAAGGCCGAGTACCGCTTTAAGCGGGTTGACGCTGTTGATCGGCTCGCCGGTGTCGTCGTTTCTGCCGTGGGCGTACGCCACCGAGCCTATGTTGTACAGACCCTGGGGTGCACCGAACGCATCCAGATTCAGGCGGCCTTTGACTTCGGCGCCCTTGATGGTGGCGTGCTTGATGTTGTTGCTCTGGAACGTCAGCTCGTCGTAGCCGGGTGTGATCGCATCTTCATTGATGAAGTCGCGGTACTTGTTATAGAACACGGCAATATCGAATGAGCCCGCGTCGAAATTGCCACGCAGGCCGGTTTCGAAGCTTTTGCTTTTTTCCGGCTCAAGATTGGGATTGGGCTCAACCGAATAGCCTTCCCCCAGATTGGTAAACCGGCCATACAGTGCTTTGGCGCTAGGTGTACGGAAACCTTCGGCGTACTGGCCGTACCAGGTGTACTCATCGCTCAGGGCGTAGGTCAGGCCGAACTTGGGCGACAGGCGATGCCAGACTTTCTCCTTGTCACTGACACTGCTCTTGTCAGCGGCGGCCACCGTATTGAGGAACTCCTGAGTGATGTGTGGCGTGAGTTTGGTGTAGTCGTAGCGCAGCCCCGGCATGAAGGTCCAGTCGTTCCAGCTGATTTCGTCCTGGGCGAACAGGCTGTAGGTGTTGATGGTCGGGTCCGGGAAATCGCTGGATTTGACCAGATAGTCGCTTGGGCTGTTGGCGCCCACTGCCGAGCAGCCTCTGCCGACGGCCAGACATACCCCCGAACCGCTGCGCGAGCCGGTGACTTTCTGGTTTTTGACGGTGGCACCGTAAGTCAGCAAATGATCGGTGTCAGCGATCTGAAAGGCTTTATCTGCCTGGGCGTCCAGCACCCACTGTTTCTCTTCGTAGGTGGTATTGCGCGAGCGCAGCACATTGCGGGTGAAGGGGAAGTAGTCTTCCAGGGTGTTCTGGTCGGTCTTGGCGGTCTGGTAGTTCAGGCTCAGCTTGAGGTTGTCGGCCACGACGCTATCAACAACCATGCTGTTTTCGAGCCCGAAACGCTCGCGGCTGACGGTGTCGGTACCGGTGCGCGAGCGATACATGCCCAGTGGCTGGCCCTGGTTGAAGGGGCCGCCGACTGCGCTTTTTTCATTGGCGTCGATCCGGTTCTTGAATTTTTCGTAGGTGAAGGCCAGACGATCGTCATCGTTGTAGTTCCAGCCTGCCTTGGCCAGCACGTTGGTGGTTTTCACGTCTTCGGGGTTGGCGGCCGTGCGGCTCAGGCCGGTGCCGCCATGATTGCCATAGGATTCGGTTTCGTGGCCATCGCGCTGGCTCAAGTGCAGCAAACCGTCAAAGTCACCTGCACGGCCGGCCACGGTGCCGGATTTCAGCCAGCTGCGATCGGCGGAGCTATAACCGGTTTTCAGACGTGCTCCGACATCCTGGCCCGGTTTGATGATGTCATCCGGGTCGAGGGTGAAATAGCTGACTGCGCCACCAATGGCATTGCTGCCGTAAAGAACCGACGCCGGGCCACGGAGGATTTCAACCCGTTTTACGATTTCGGGGTCGACATAGTTGCGCTGGGTCTTGGCGTAGGGGCCGTTGAAGAACGAGTCCGGAATTTCGACGCCGTCGACCTGGGTCAGGATCCGGTCACCGTCAATACCGCGAATGTTATAGCCGCTGACCCCGCCACGCTGGCCGGTGCCGCCCACCGAAACACCGGGCTCATAACGCACCAGTTCCTTGATGGTGTTGACGTTCTGGCGGTCGAGTTCCTGGCGGTCATGCACGGAAATAGTGCTGGGGACCGAGTTCACGTCCTGTTCCTGGCGGGTGGCGCTGATGGTCACCTGTTGCAGGGCCAGGGTGCCGCTGCTGTTGCTGCGCTTTTCGAGCACGATGTTGTTGTTGCTCAGCTTGCGGTAGCCCAGGTTAGTACCGATCAGCAGGCGATCCAGCGCTTTCTCCGGGGACAGGGAGCCACGTACCCCCGGTGAGGAAACATCCTGTCCCAGCTCGGCCGGCAAGCCGACCTGCCAGCCGGTCACGCTGGTAAAAGCGTTGAGCGCCGACACCAATGGCTGCTGGGAGATTGCAAACTTGTAATTGCCCACGGAGCGGGTGGCTGCTGGCTCATCGGTCGCGGCCATGGCCGGGGCTGCTTGCACACCGGCCAGGAACATGGCGACGGTCAACAACGACAACGTGCATTGCTGCAAGCCGCCCGAACGGGCGTTGGAGGAGGACCGGCGGTTGAAACGAGTGGGCATTGATAGCGCTCCGTGGTGAACGAATCTTATAGTTGCGAACATGATTCAAAATGCGAATCAGTTGCATTGACTACAACGAGACGTATGGCCCCTGGCTATCGAGTAAAAAAATATTCAATTAATCGGGCTGGTTAATTCAGGATCACCAGCGCCGGGTATTCCGAAAGGCTGCTCGAGGTGATGTGGGCCAGGGAGCGGACAATGTCCAGGGGCTGATCCAGCCGGTAATTACCGGTCACCGCCACGTTCGCCAGTTTGTCGTTGTTGCTCAGGATCCAGCCGGGGTAATAGCGCCGGACTTCGTCCAGCACTTTGCCCATCGGGCAGTTTTCAAATACCAGACGACCCTGAACCCAGGCGAGGTCAGTCTGTGGGTTGAGCTTGACGGGCTGGCCGAATCCGTTGGGGCCGATGCTCACGCTATTGCCGGCAGACAAGCGCATTTGTGTGCCGGCACTTTTTACCCGCAGTTCAACATCGCCACGCTGTACCCGCACATGGGCTTCGCCATTGAGGTAGCTCACGGCGAAGGCGGAATCGCGCACGCTGGCGCGTACCGGACCGGCGTCAAGCAGCATCGGCAATTCCAGATTGGCCGGGACCTCAAAAAATGCCTCGCCTTGATACAGGCGAGCATTGCCCTGGGCATTGACCAGCTTGCTGGAAAACGCCGAGTTGGTGTTGAGCAGCACCTTCGAGCCGTCTTCGAGCTGCAGGCGCTGGCGTTCGCCGACCATGGTCAGGTGATCGGCTTGCAGACGTAAGGGCACGTTGCTGTAGCCACCCACGGTGATCACCAGCACGGCAGCGGCTGCCGCGTGTTTCCAGTACCGGCTGACGCGGCGCATCACCCCGGGAGCACGGCGGGTTTGCAGGGTGTGGGCCGCGGCCAGCAACGGCTGCCCGTTCCACACGGCGTTGGCTTTGGCATAGGCCCGGGCATGGGCCGGGTCGGCATTCAGCCAGTCATTGAAGGCTGACTTTTGCGCATCGTTTGCGCACTCAAGGGTAATCAGCCAGTCCAGTGCCTGATCCATGGCGCTGTCTTGCAGCACCTCTTGAGCGGATTTGTGAGTGTCTGTCACAGATGTTCCTTGGCAGTCTCAGGACATTTTTGCAGGCTTCGAGGGTGAAGATTAAGGCCGACTCAGCCTGTCGGCTACCCCGATGCAGATTGCCATGATCAATTTGAGTTCCTTTTGGACGGTACTCAATGAGACGTCGAGCTCTTCGGCGATCTCTTGATAACTGCAGCCATGCAGGCGGCTGAGGATGAAAATTCGCTGCTGGCGTGCGCTTAACTGGCTCAGGCTCACACTCAAACGCTCCAGTAATTGTGCGGCTTGATGGGCTTCTTCGGGGGTGCTGAGGGGAGAGGCAACGCCCTCGATGACTTCAATCGGTACATCTTCAACCACTGTCCGGGACTGGATGCGCCGTGCCCGCAGATGATCAAGGGCCAGGTTGCGCGCCGTCTGGAACACAAATGGCTCAAGATGCTCGACCGCTCGTTCGCTCAAGGCCCGGGTCACGCGCAGATAGGTCTCCTGCAACAGATCCTCTGCGGTGCTGTGGTTATTGACCATTCGCTCCAGCGTGCGCAGCAGGGTTACCCGTTGGGCAAGGAAGACTTGATTGAAGCGGGACTGACTCACTGTGTTACCCGACCGATTTTGAGCGAATGATAATGCTTATCATCCATGCCTTTGGTCAAGTGCTGTTTTGTGCGGGGGAGAATCTGTGAGGCCTTTTCCATCTACGGGAGCTGGCTTGCCAGCCCCCACAGTGTGGATGAGGTGCTGGTGCCTTACACGCGCCCCTTGAGATAGGCGCTGTAATCGGGGATGCGATGCTCGTGGGGCTGGCTCATCAATGGGCTGCTTATCAAGTAATCGGCGCTGCACTCATTGCATGCCACCGGAATATTCCACACCGCGGCTACCCGCAGCAGTGCCTTGATATCCGGATCGTGGGGCTGGGGCTCGAAGGGGTCCCAGAAAAACACCAGCATGTCGACCCGTTGCTCGGCGATCCGCGCGCCGACCTGCTGGTCGCCACCCAATGGGCCGCTGATCATGCTTTCGATCGGCAAGCCCAGGCGTTGGCTTAACAGCAAACCCGTGGTGCCAGTGGCGCACAGCTCGTGCTGGCTGAGCACTGTTTTGTGCCGCTCGGCCCAGTCCAGCAAGAAACCCTTGCAGTGATCGTGAGCCACCAGGGCGATACGCTTGCGCGCCGCCAGGGGGGCCGAGGTGAAGCTGATACCGATCATCGCGTTACTCCGCGTTACACAGCGCCAGGCAGTTATCGAGCATGCGGTTGGAGAACGCCCATTCGTTGTCATACCAGGCCAGCACTTTCAACATTTTGCCGCTGACTTTGGTGTGATTGGCATCGAAGATCGACGACAGCGGATTGTGGTTAAAGTCGCTCGAAACCAGCGGCAAGGTGTTGTACCCCAGGACTTTGGAGTGTTGGCTGGCCTCTTTGAACAGAGCATTGACTTCGGCCGCGCTGACTTCACGCTTGAGCTCAACGGTCAGGTCCACCAGTGACACGTTGATCACCGGAACCCGTACGGCCATGCCGGTCAGCTTGCCGGCCAGTTCAGGCAGCACCAGACCCACGGCTTCGGCGGCGCCGGTTTTGCTCGGGATCATGTTTTGGGTGGCCGAGCGCGCGCGGTAAGGGTCGGAGTGGTAAACGTCGGTCAGGTTCTGATCGTTGGTGTAGGCGTGAATGGTGGTCATCAGGCCGTTTTCAATGCCGAATTCGCGATGCAGAATTTGCGCTACCGGTGCCAGGCAGTTGGTGGTGCATGAGGCATTGGAAATAATCTGGTGCGATTGACGCAGGATGTCGTGGTTTACCCCGTAGACCACCGTCGCGTCAGCATTTTTACCCGGGGCGGAGATGATCACTTTGCGGGCGCCGGCGCTAATATGTGCCTCGGCTTTGCTGCGTTCGGTGAACAGGCCGGTACATTCAAACACCACGTCGATCTTCAGGGCGGCCCAAGGCAGTTCAGCGGGATTGCGAATGGCAGTGACGGCGATGCGGTCGCCATTGACGGTCAGGCTTTCCTGATCATGCTCGACCGTTGCGTCGAAAGTGCCATGAACCGTGTCGAACTTGAGCAGGTGAGCATTGATCGAGCTGTCGCCCAGATCGTTGATGGCGACGATCTGCAGGTCCTGACGGTAGCCTTGGGTATACAGTGCACGCAGGACGTTGCGGCCGATTCGGCCAAAGCCATTGATTGCGATTCGTAGAGTCATGGAAAGCGTCCGCCATCGATTTGTTGTTGGAATTACAAGATTATTCGCATAAAAATAGAAAACAAGCCATTTAAGTGGCAATATTTTGTTTTATCTACAACGAGTGACCTGAATCAACGGGTCCGAATGATTGAAGTCGCGTGTCTGCGCCCTTCAATCAGCATAGGACACGTCCCGGTCGCCACATCCGTTAGCCTGGAGTTCAACACATGCATCCCCGCGTTCTTGAAGTCACCGAGCGTCTTATTGCCCGCAGTCGAGCTACCCGCGAGGCGTATCTGGCGCTTATTCGCGGGGCCGCCAGTGACGGTCCGCAACGCGGCAAGCTGCAATGTGCCAACTTTGCCCATGGCGTAGCCGGGTGCGGGGCGGATGATAAAAACAACCTGAAGCTGATGAACGCGGCCAACGTCGCAATTGTTTCGTCATATAACGACATGCTGTCGGCGCATCAGCCTTACGAGCATTTTCCGGAGCAAATCAAGCAGGCACTGCGTGAAATGGGCTCGGTCGGCCAGTTTGCCGGCGGTACCCCGGCCATGTGCGATGGTGTGACCCAGGGCGAGGCGGGGATGGAGCTGAGCCTGCTGAGCCGTGAAGTGATTGCCTTGTCGACGGCCGTGGCGCTGTCGCACAACATGTTCGATGCGGCGATGATGCTGGGGATTTGCGACAAGATCGTTCCGGGCTTGCTGATGGGCGCGCTGCGCTTTGGTCATCTGCCGACCATCTTTGTTCCGGGCGGGCCTATGCCGTCGGGGATCTCAAACAAAGAAAAAGCCGACGTGCGCCAGCGTTACGCCGAAGGCAAGGCCAGCCGCGAAGAGCTGCTGGAATCGGAAATGAAGTCCTACCACAGCCCCGGCACCTGCACGTTTTATGGCACCGCCAACACCAATCAGTTGTTGATGGAAGTCATGGGCCTGCACCTGCCAGGCGCCTCCTTCGTCAACCCCTACACCCCATTGCGTGATGCGCTGACGCGGGAAGCCGCGCACCAGATCACCCGTCTGACCAAGCAAAACGGCAACTTCATGCCGTTGGGCGAGATCGTCGACGAGCGTTCGCTGGTCAACTCCATTGTGGCGCTGCACGCCACGGGCGGCTCGACCAACCACACCCTGCACATGCCGGCAATTGCCATGGCCGCGGGTATCCAGCTGACCTGGCAAGACATGGCCGACCTGTCCGAGGTGGTGCCAACCCTGTCCCACGTGTATCCGAACGGCAAGGCCGATATCAACCATTTCCAGGCCGCGGGCGGTATGGCGTTCCTGATTCGCGAACTGCTCGAGGCCGGCTTGCTCCACGAAAACGTCAATACCGTGGCCGGTTTTGGGCTGAGCCGCTACACCCGCGAGCCGTTCCTGGTAGATGGCAATCTGGTCTGGCGTGAAGGCCCGATTGAAAGCCTGGATGAATCCATTTTGCGGCCTGTGGCCCGTGCCTTCTCGGCAGAGGGCGGGCTGCGGGTGATGGAAGGCAATCTGGGGCGCGGCGTGATGAAAGTATCGGCGGTGGCACCCGAGCATCAAATTGTCGAAGCCCCGGCCCGGGTCTTCCAGGATCAGCAAGAGCTGGCCGACGCGTTTGCGGCTGGTGAGCTGGAACATGATTTTGTCGCGGTGATGCGCTTCCAGGGCCCGCGCTCCAACGGCATGCCCGAGCTGCACAAAATGACGCCGTTTCTGGGGGTCTTGCAGGACCGTGGCTTCAAGGTGGCACTGATTACCGACGGCCGGATGTCGGGCGCCTCGGGCAAAATCCCGGCCGCGATTCATGTCAGCCCCGAAGCCTCGATTGGTGGCGCTCTGGCCCGGGTTCAGGATGGCGACATGATCCGGGTCGACGGGGTCAAAGGCACATTGCAACTGCTGGTGGATGAGGCAGAATTCGCAGCGCGCACTCCGGCGATCGGTACCTTGAGCAATGCCGTGGGTACCGGGCGCGAGCTGTTTGCGTTTATGCGTCAGGCCTTCAGTTCGGCTGAGCAGGGCGCGAGTACCTTCACCTCGTCTCTGGAAAACTTGAAATGAAACTGGCGCTGGTCGGTGATATCGGGGGGACCAACGCACGCTTTGCGTTGTGGGAAAACGACCAGCTGCATTCGGTCCGCGTACTGGCCACGGTGGACTTCGTCTGCCCGGAAGACGCCATCAGGCTTTACCTGCACGATCTGCAACTGGCCCCGGGGGCGGTCGGCTCGGTGTGTTTGTCCGTGGCCGGGCCGGTGAGCGGTGATGAGTTTCGCTTCACCAACAACCATTGGCGTCTGAGCCGTTCGGCGTTTTGCCAGGCGTTGCAGGTCGACAATCTGTTGCTGGTCAATGATTTCAGCGCCATGGCGCTGGGCATGACCCGCTTGCAACCCGAAGATGTGCGTCAGGTCTGCCCCGGCACTCCTGATCCGGCACGGCCGGCAGTGGTGATTGGCCCGGGCACCGGCCTTGGGGTGGGGACTCTGCTCAACCTGGGGGGCGAGCAGTGGATGGCGTTGCCGGGGGAGGGTGGTCACGTTGATCTGCCCATGAGCAACCCGCGTGAAGTGCAGCTGTGGCAGCACATCTACAACGATATCGGGCATGTCAGTGCAGAAACCGTTTTGAGCGGCAGCGGCTTGCCCCGCGTCTATCGGGCGATCTGTGCGGTAGATGGCCATACCCCGGTGCTGGACAGTGACCATGCCATCACCGCAGCGGCCCTGGCTGGAGACCCGCTGGCATTGCAGGTGCTGGAGCAGTTCAGTTGCTGGTTGGGGCGAGTGGCGGGCAACAATGTGCTGACCGTCGGCGGACGAGGCGGGGTGTATATCGTAGGCGGGGTGATCCCGCGCTTTGCCGATATTTTTCTGGCCAGCGGCTTTGCCCAAAGTTTCACTGACAAGGGCTGCATGAGTGACTACCTCAGGGGTATTCCCGTGTGGCTGGTCACTGCCCCTTA
>Ga0302347_1004712_pt1 | contig 10636 bp, 6 predicted proteins | sample PhyWR1_FD_202178 | JGI IMG/M metagenome (GOLD analysis project Ga0302347, IMG submission 202178) | Leaf surface microbial communities from wheat plants in UC Gill Tract Community Farm, Albany, California, United States - DLSL W.R1 (v2)... | ecosystem: Host-associated > Plants > Phyllosphere >...
GCCGCGATGGGCCGCAAAGCGGCCCCAGGATTGCAGCTTCGCAGCGGATATCCCGGGGGCCGCTGCGCGGCCCATCGCGGCACGAGGCCGCTCCCACAGGGGGGCCGCGTAGGCTCTGAGGAACGCCAGGAGGCGTGTGCCGAGCGATCTCTTTAACAGCCTAGGCTACCGCCCAAGCCCACCCCACCCGTCCAATCAGCGGCGCGCATCCAGCCGCGCCACGTCACCGCCCGGCAGGGTCGGCTCTGGCACAGGGCTCAACCACACATTGACGTTGTCCACGCTGTCCTGGTTGAGCTGACCCGCCCAACGATTGAGCAGGAACAGATTGGTGATGAAGTCATATTGCGTCTTGAGCAAATCACGACGCGCCTTGAACTCGTTCTGCACGCTGGTGAGCACATCCACCGCGTTGACCACCCCGTAACTGAACGCCTTCTGCGCCGCTACGCTGGACTGCTGGGCCGAGGACAGGGCGTTGCGGTTGGCGCGGATCTTGTCCACCGCCGCCTGGGCCGTGAGGAAGGCCGTGGTGGTTTCCTTCACCACCTGGCGGCGAATGCCTTCGAGCTGTTCTTCGGCCGCCAGCTGCTCGTCATACAACCCACGCACGCGAGCCGAGGTGGAGCCACCGCTGTAGATCGGGATCTTCACCCCAAGGCTTGCCACATAGCTGTCGCTGCGCGGCGCCTGGGTGTTGTCGTAACCCTGGTCACTCTGCTGGGCGCTCAGGCTCAGAGACAGCTGCGGATAGTGCTCACCCTTGCCTTCACGCACGGCCGCCATGGCCGCCTCGGCACCGCTGCGCGAGGCCTTGAGCTGCGGGTTGGTTTCCACGGCCTGGGTCAACCACTCCTGCAAAGGGCGGGTGGGCGCTTGCAGCGCGACATCGTTACGCACCCGGCTCAGCGGCTCGGTGATGGGCCGACCGACGATCTCGGCCAGCGCCTCACGGCTGACCTGCACCTGGTTGCGGGCTTCCACCTCCTGGGCGGCCAGGAAGTCGACGCGCGCCTGCATGTCCAGCTTGTCGGTGATCTTGGCCATCTGCCGGTCGAACATGCTGGTGACACGGTCCAGGTTTTTCTGAGTGGCGCGACGCTCGGCCTGCACCAGCGCCAGCTCGTCGTCGGCGGCCAGGGCTACGAAGTAGCGTTTGGCCAGGTCGACCGTGGCTTCGGCCAGGGTATCTTCGGCCTGCTGGCCCTTCTGGTCCTTGACGCTCTTGGACTTCTGGTACCGCTCCCAGGCCGGCTTGTTGTACAGGTACTGGGTCAGGCTCAACGAATAGCTTTCGTTGTTATAGATGTCGCGGTCGATCTCGTTCTTGCGCAGCACGCGGCTGGTGTTGGCGTTGGCCGACACCTGCGGCAGCAGGCCGCCCAAGGCTTCGCGCTGCTGGGCTTCGGCCGAGCGCGCGCGGGCATAGGCGGCCAGCACCCGAGGGTCTTCCAGCCTGGCCTCACGGTACAGGCCGGCCAGGTCCAGCGTGTAGGTCGACGCCGACACCGCTTTGGGCACGTCAGCTGGCGCGCCCTTCCCTTCCACGGCCACCGCCTGGCAGGCGACCATGCACATCAGCATTCCAGGTAGCAAACGCAGCACAATCATTCCTCGATCAGCGATTCGGCGAACATGTTGCGGGCCGGTTTGAGCAGGTACTGCAGCATGGTGCGGTCGCCGGCGTTGATCAGCACTTCTGCGGGCATGCCGGGGTGCAGCTTGCGGCTGCCGAGCTTCTTCATGCCATCTTCGGTCACCTGCACACGCACCAGGTAGTAAGTGTCGCCGCTGCGCTCGTCGGTCAGGCTGTCCGCCGAAATGCGCACCAGCTTGCCCTCGATGACCGGCGTGGTGGCCTGGTTGAAGGCGGTGAAGCGAATGTCTGCGGTTTTACCCAACTCCAGACGGTCGATGTCCCGCGTGGCCACCTTGGCCTCCACCACCAGCTCGGACTGTGCAGGCACGATATCCAGAATGGGCGTAGCCGCGCTGATCACACCACCAATGGTGTGCACCTTCATGTCCAGCACCATGCCGCTTTCAGGTGCGCGTATCACCACACGCGACAGGCGGTCACGCAGGGCTGCTTCTTTTTCCTGAAGGTCGAAAACCTGAGCCTGAACGTCAGAAAGCTCGTTGGCCACGTCGGAATCGAATTTCTTCTTCAACTGCACGATCTGCAATTCGGTTTCACCAATCTGCAGATTGGTCTTGGTGATGTTGGACCGATGGTCCGCCACTTCGGTCTTGAGCATGTCCAGCTTGCGCTCCTGCTCGAGCAGGCGCTGATTGTCCACGAAGCCTTCGGCCAACAGCTCCTTGAGCTGCTTGATTTCACCGGTGTACGACTTCTCCAGCCCGCTCTTGGTCCCGATCATGTCGTTCAAACCAGCGATCTGCTGTTTCATCTGCTGGATGCGCTCGCGGTTGACCGAGATCTCACCCTGCAACGAGTTGCGCCGTGCGTTGAACACCTGCAATTCACCCGCCATGGCCTCTTGAGCACGGACCGAGTCGGTGCCATCCATTTTGACCGGCGGGATTTCGTTCAGGCCGTCGCGTTCCGCCCGCAGGCGTGCTTCTTTATAACGCGCCACGATCAGCTGGTTGCGGGTGGACTCGTATTCGGCGCTGAGCTGGGACTCGTCCAGCACGATCAGCGGGTCGCCCTTCTTGACCAGGTCGCCATCACGGGCCAGCAGTTCCTTGACGATGCCGCCCTCAAGGTGCTGCACGGTCTTGCGGTAGTTCTGCACGGTGACCACACCGGAACCATGCACAGCGTTGCTGAGTGGCGCGAAGGCCGCCCAGCTGCCGAAAATACCGAATGTAACGAAGACGATGGTCAGGCCGATGCGGCGAATGCCGCGATCGGACGTGGGCATGTCGTCGAAATTGTGATCGAAGGTAGTGATCGCTTTACTGCTCATCTAGAAATCCTTTCACACGCCGGTGCTGGTGGTGGTGGCAGGCGCAGCGGGGGCTGCGGGCGGCGCGGCATTGGGTGCAGCGGGCGGGGTGGCCGGTGGCGTGGCATTGGGTGCAGCAGGCGGCGCGGCCGGGGGCTGGCCAGGCGCGGGCTGAGCGACCCGCTGCTGGCCTTTAGCCTGTTGCGCTGCCAGCTCGGCGATCACGCGGTCGCGCTCGCCGTACAGCGAAATGGTACCGCCCGACATGACCAGAATACGGTCCAGGCGGGTGAGGATGTTGGGGCGATGCGAGACGATGAAGACCGTGGCACCGGTTGCCTTGAGCTTTTGCAGGGCCACGCCCAAGGCGCGTTCACCCACGTCGTCTAGGTTGGAGTTAGGTTCGTCGAGCACTACCAGGCGCGGGTTGCCATAAATGGCACGGGCCAGACCAATACGCTGACGCTGACCGCCGGACAGGTTGACGCCGTCGCTGCCGATTACCGTGTCGTAGCCATCGGGCAGCATGAGGATCATCTCGTGAACGCCGGCCATCTGGGCCGCTTCCACTACCTTTTCCGGGTCGATCTTGTCGAAGCGGGCGATGTTCTCGCTGATGCTGCCTTCGAACAGCTCAATGTCTTGCGGCAGGTAGCCAACGTATGGGCCAAGGGCCTGCTTGTCCCAGCTGGCGATATCAGCGCCGTCGAGGCGGACCACGCCGTGCTGTGGGGGCCAGATGCCCATCAGGGCACGCACCAGTGTGGATTTACCGGCGGCACTTGGGCCGACGATGCCGACAATGGAACCGGCCGGGGCCACGAAGCTGATGCTGCGGATGACCGGGGCCTTGGCGCCAGGCGGGGCGACGATCAGGTTTTCGACCTGAATGTGGCCTTCCGGGGCTGGAAGCGGCATGCGCTCAGGTTCGTTTTTCAGGTCGTCCATGACTTTGCTGAGGCGGTCGTATTGGACTTTGGCGGCGACGAAGCCTTTCCAGCTGCCGATCATCTGGTCGATGGGGGACAGCGCGCGGCCCAGCAGCAGGGAACCTGCCATCAGAAGGCCAGGGTTGATTTCGTGCGTCACAACGAGATAGGCGCCCATTGCCAGCATGATGGACTGCGACCAAATGCGGAACGTCTTGGAGGTAGAACTGATCACGCCGCCCTTATCGCTAGCATTGGACTGCAACAGCATGATGTTGCGCTGGCGCTTGGCCCATCGGTTCATCAAGGTGTCGAGCATGCCCATCGACTCGATGACCTCGGCATTACGCAGGGTACGGTTCGTGACCACGTTGGAGGCGACGTTCTCCTTGTTGGCCTCAGCCAACGCACCGCCAGTAGACCGATGATTGACGACCGCCAACACGGTCAACATCGCGCCGCAGAATAGCGTCATCCAGCCGAACCATGGGTGGAACAGGAACATCACGATGGTGTAGATGGGGAACCATGGGGCATCGAAAAATGCGAAAAGCCCTGGCCCTGTAAAGAACTGGCGCAGCGAGGTGAGGTCGTTAAGGGACTGCGCCGTAGCATCGGAGCCGCCGCTATTCAGGGCGCGCTTGAAGCTTGCCCGGTACACATCGCGGCTGAGCATGACATCCAGGCGGTTACTGATACGCACCATGATGCGCGAACGTACCCACTCCAGGGCACCCATGGTCGCGATCAACACAGTCATGATCAACGTGAGCATGAGCAAAGTGGAGGTGCTGCTGGAGGGCACCACGCGACCCGATACCTGGATCATGAAGAACGTGGGCACCAGCATCAGTGCGTTGACGAAGAAACTAAAGAAGCCTACCGAAAGGAAGCTGCTTTTGCAGGCTCTAAGGGCGGCTTGCAGAGTGTTTTCGGATTGATAACTCATGGTGTCCGTACTGAGGAGTGGCGAAAGCGGCGGGCAGTGTAACACCCACCAAAGAAGGCAGCGTGTCAGATTGCTCCTTGAGCCGCTTTGTTCAGCGACGAACAGTAGAATTTCATGAAATGTTTGAGCAGAACGGAAACAGGCAGTTGCTCGAGCGGTCAGAGTGACCAACGGCTAGAGACCTTGAAAGCGACGAAAACTACACGCCAGAAAACCATCAAAAGTAATCATGTGCGCACGTCAATATCGTAATTCTTTGATTTCAGACGAATTTTTCGAATGTTGGAACGTCCTACCCTGCTACTCAGTTATGAACAAAAAGCGGCGAAAGATCGTCCCGCTTATAGCTAAGTTCCCCACTGATATGAATTTTTTTTTAGATTTCTTGGTTGACATCTTCCCCCTCCGGCGGCATCTTCGCCACTCGCAAGGAGCCTTCAATGGCAGTTCAGTGTATGCACGGGTTTGAGCACGTTAGCTACCAGTGTTATTGCTTAAAAGGAGCTTAACAACGCCATGTCTATGCCTTCGCAAACCCTGGACGGCCTGAAAATCAGCTCCCGGGTCACCCTGCTCGAACCGGGCATGTATATCTTCAGGTACGCCTCCCAGCCCCCGGCAGACAAACCCGTCTGCATCGCGTTGCAACAAGCGCCGCTAGGCAAAGGCTCCATCGATTTCTTCCCCGCCGAGGGCGTCAGCAAAAACATGCTGACCAAGCTCGGGGACACCATCGTCGCCAGGGTCAAAGGCGGTGTCACCACCGTGCTGATCACTGAGTACCACATGTTCGACGAAGTGATCGAGCCTGTGGATTTGCGTATTGATCGCATTGACACCTCCCCCGCCATCATGCGTACCTTCGCAGTCGTGGCGAGCACCGACCCTTCGCAAGCCATCGCCGCCAGCACCAAGCCGCTGCCGATTACCTTAACCGCCCACCTGAGCCAAAGCGGCGAAGTCGTGTCCGGTGAAGGCTGGGTTGGCGAGCCGGGCGCCGATGAATTTATCGATTCTTTCGCCATCGACTGGGCCGAGAAGCCTGTCGGTGTCGACCTTCTTTATACCTGCATGGTGGCCGGCTCCGGCCCATGCCGCAATGTCTCGACAGGCACCACAGTCGGTGCCCGTGGCCAGGGGCTGCCGCTGATCTGTGTTGGTTTCAGCCTGGTAGGCCCACTGCGCAAGCATTACGAATTAACCGGCCTTGTTGTTTTCAAAAATACGGAACCACAACGCCTGGTCGCGAATCAGATGATGCACGGCCCCACCGGCAACGAGCCGCTGGTGGCCTTGCACCTCGCCCTAACACCCGTAACGAAGATGAACGCTGCCCGCCTTAAGTCTCCGTGGGAAAACTCTGCGTCCGAGCAGAATACTATTGCAGCGGGCCACATGGCCTGAAGTAACAGGAATACATCATGCAATACGATAGCCCTCAGTCGAGCAGCGCTCTGCAAGACACCCTGAACGCCGATAGCGCCAACCTGTCCGAAAACACCATCGCTGCCATCAGCAGCCTGCTGAACCTGGACTCCGTTGAAAACGTCAACATCGCTGGCATCGAAGGCAACGTTGTTCAGCTGCCAACTTCTGGCCAAGCTGACATCGTTCTCGGCGAAGTCGAAGGCGCCCAAGGCGACCAAGTGGTTGTCGACCTGGCTGCTGCCGAAGCCGCTGGCGTTAGCGCCTACGTGCTGCAGAGCGATGCCAACCTGGTTGTTGACCTGCAAGGTCAAGCAGCTGCTGGCGACGTTCAACTGTTCGCTGCTGCCCTGGCTCCAGCCGTTGATACCTCGGCCATCGAGCTGGTAGTTGCAACTGGCAACGGTGACGACGTCATCACTGTCAAAGGCGACCAGAACACCCTGATCGACGCTGGCGACGGCAACGACACCATCGTGACCGGCAACGGCAACAATACCGTTATCGCTGGCCTGGGTAACAACAACGTGACCACCGGTTCGGGCGATGACACCATCATCCTGAGCGGCAGCGACCACGCTGACATCGTCAACGCTGGCGCTGGCTTCGACATCGTTCAGCTGGACGGTTCGCGCGACGACTACACCTTCACCGTCGGCAACAACTTCAACGTCAACCTGACCGGCAACCAAACTGCCGCCATCACTGACGCTGAGTTCCTGACCTTCGTTAACGGTGACACCACCGAAACTGTGGCCCTGGCTCACAGCGACGAAGAAGCAGCTGCCCTGCGCCTGTACCAAGGCATCCTGGGTCGTGACGCTGATGCATCCGGCGCCAAAGACTTCACCGCCCTGGTAAGCGAAGGCACTTCGCTGACCGACATCGCCAACCAGTTCCTGAACTCGGCTGAGTTCGCTGGCGCTGCTTCGGCCCAAGACATCAACGAGCTGTACCAGGCTATCCTGGGCCGCGCCGCTGATGAAGAAGGCTCGACTGCATGGCAAGCCGTGCTGGCCAACGGTGGCAACCTGAACGACGTAGCTGCTGGTATCGCTCTGTCGAACGAAGCCATCCAGCTGGATCAGTCGAACGGTGACTTCGTCCGCGAACTGTACGACAACGTACTGGGCCGCGAAGTTGAGCAAGAAGGCCTGGACGCTTGGGTATCCCAGCTGTTCAACGGCACCAGCCGCGCCGAAGTGGCCGCTGGCATCGTTGGCTCGGCTGAAGCTGCTCAGAAGTCCAACAGCGACTTCATCGACTCCCTGTACCAGTCCGCACTGGGCCGCGAAGCCGATGCAACTGGCAAAGCTGCTTGGGAAGCTGTCCTGGACAACGGCGGCACTCACGCCGACGTGGCCCTGGGCATCGTTGGTTCCAACGAAGCCATCGCAAACATCGACAACGTCGTTGTACTGCACGGCCAAGTGTAACTAGCCCTGTCGTAGCGAAACGTACTCCCGGCCGCAAGGCTGGGCGTATGCCAAAGGGGGCGGCTCTCGAGTCGCCCTTCTTTTTATTTTTTGCAGCCAAGCCAAGCTTATGTCCAGACAACTCGACCATGGGCGAGAAACGCTCATGGACATCTTCCACCGCCACCGTCAAGCCAACGAGCACGACGCGGCGGCAACTGCACTCGAACGTGCGTTGCAGATCCCCGAGTACCGGGCCGAAGCACTCGTATGGAAAGGCATCGCGGCCCTGCCGCAGGCGCCCAAGCTGGCTTTTTTATTTTTTGCCGAGGCCGCAAAGGCCCTGCCCGAGCGGGCAGATATCCACGCCCTGGTTGGGCGTAGCTTGCTGGCGCAAGACCAACCCTCATTGGCCACGCGCTACCTGACCAACGCCTGGAAACTTCAGCCCAATGACCTTGGCCTGCGCCTGACCCTCTGGGAGGCCCGCAGCCTTTCGGAAACACCTGCGGACGTGCGCCGGATGATTCTGGCCCACCTGCCCGATATCCATACAGGCAAAGAGCTGGCGGTTGTGCTGAAGCTGCTTGCCGCACAAAGCGATGCTCCCAGTACTGTCGGGGTTGTGCGTTATCTGCCTGATCAGAAGGAAATCCAGGGGTGGGCAGTCGATTTGCAGAACCTGCAAGTGCCCGCTTCTATTCAAATCGAAGCCAATGGCGGGCGCATCAACGCGACCGCAAGTGTCAGCCATCCGCTGCTCAGCGCAGCAGGCTTGCCAGCAAGCCATGGCGGGTTACGGGTGAGCGTGCCCAACCCAACGCCTGCGGTTACGCTGCAGTTCGCCAATGGCACCCCCCTACTCGGCAGCCCGGTTTACGCCATGCCGGTCTTCGTCCCCCCTGCTAGTGCGGGTGGTGGCAAAAACAACCCGGTGGATGTGCTGATCCCGGTCTATAACGGCCTCGAAGAAACACTGGAGTGCATCAACAGCGCGCTGGACGCCCGCAAATTGAACCGCACTGCACATCGCCTGGTGGTCATCGAAGACAAGACGCCCGTCCCGGCGCTGGCCAAGGCGCTTAAAGTGCTAGCTGCCAAAGGCAAGATCACGCTGATACAAAACGCAGTAAACCTTGGGTTCATCCGCACGATGAACCGCGCCATGGCCCTGAGCCCGAACAAGGACGTGGTGTGGCTTAACGCCGATACCCGCGTGCACGGTGCCTGGCTGGATCGCTTGCGTGAAGTGGCCTATAGCGACGAACGCATTGCATCGGTGACGCCGTTCACCAACAACGGCGAGTTGATGAGCTTCCCACGCAGCCAGATTTGCCACGACATGCCCAGCGCCAAGGCGCAGGCCGAACTGGATGAGCTGGCTCGCCAAGTCGCCAGCCCGCCGGTGGAAATCGAGACGGGCTGCGGCTTTTGCCTGTACATCAAGCGGGCGGCACTCGATGAGGTGGGCTACCTCGATGAGGTGCACCTGGCCCGCGGTTATGGTGAAGAAACCGATTGGTGCCTGCGCGCCCGCAGCCACGGTTGGCGTCATATGGGCGCGCCCAATGTGTTTGTGGCGCACCAGGGCGGCATTTCGTTCGGGGCCGAGAAGGTACTGCGTGTGGCGATGAACAACGCCACATTGCGCAAACGCTACCCCGACGCATCGGCGCGCTATAAAGCATTTTGCCTACGTGACCCCATCAAACCTGCACGCCAGGCCCTGCAGCAGGCTCGCTTTGAGCATTTGGCGCGTAAGCCGGCAAGTCAGCGGAATGCATGCTGGCAACCGGGGACTGACCATACGCTCCGCATTCACGATGGCTCCATGACAGAAGCGGACTTCAGCTTGAGTTATCACCAGAGCAGCCACAGCACCTGGGTGCTGTTGACCGCTCCATTGAGCCCTCTACCGCTGAATCTTGAATTCGAGTTGCCGAATGATTTCACCCGCTTGGTCGAATGCCTGCGCACTCTACCATTGCAGTCAATCGCGTATGAGCAGTTGGCGCGGTGCCCGGTGGGCTTATGTGATCTGCCGGCAATGTTGGACATTCCGTATAGCATCCAATGCCGTGATGACCGTTTGCTCGATCAACAGGGCGATTACGACTGGCAACGGTTTGCCCGTGAGGCTTCAAACGTTGTGGTGCAATGGCCGGCGCTGAAGCCCATCTATAGCGATGCGTTACCGGACGCCAAGGTAATGGTGGAGGCCACCTCGGTAGATAACGAGGCCCCCGCGCATGCGCCGCAGTCGCTGATGATAGGTGACAGCCTGCGCGATCAGGGGACTGCCCTTGCTTGGCTGGATGCCGCTCGTCACATCAACCAGGCCGAGCTACCCATTCGTTTGCTTGCTCACCTCGATAGCCCTTGGCTGAATCAGTTGCAGGCCACCGGGAGTGTCCAGCTTTTACCAGAGGTGGAAGGCTTCAGTCTGGCCGAGCGTGCTCAAGCCGCAGGCTGTGATGGTGTGTTGAGCCTGACCAAGTATCCTAGCAGTGGCTGGATGGCCCCTGGTTTGGCGACCAAATTGGGCGTACCACTGTTTGCCCGCCCTACCCCGCTAGGAACTGACAGGGGAGCCATCGACCTTAACAATTTGCCTTCCACCCTGAGCCTGGCCTAATGACCGAACACCTGCTGGATCAACAAATGACAGCGCCCGTCACTCTTCCCGCTTATGACGGCGCTATTCTAGGCCTTCAAGGCGACGTGCTACACGGCTGGGCCATGGACCAGACGCAACCACAACTTCGTCCAGTTGTTGAGATATTCATTGATGGCGTAAGCGTTGCATTGGTACGTGCCGACCAGTATGAACCGACGGCACCTATGGGCGATAAATACCACGGCTTCGCAGTACAGCTCCGTCAGCGCTGGCTTGATGAAGCACTGTTGATAACTGCTCACATCGCCAACCAATCATTTGCATTGCAGGGGAAATTAACTCTACCAACTGCGATCAGGAAAGATAGCGCTGGAGTCTCGTCCCAGGTA
>Ga0302347_1004713_pt1 | contig 10636 bp, 7 predicted proteins | sample PhyWR1_FD_202178 | JGI IMG/M metagenome (GOLD analysis project Ga0302347, IMG submission 202178) | Leaf surface microbial communities from wheat plants in UC Gill Tract Community Farm, Albany, California, United States - DLSL W.R1 (v2)... | ecosystem: Host-associated > Plants > Phyllosphere >...
TGGCCGGCAACATCATCGGCGGCAGTTTTATTTTCGCCCTGATCAGCCACGCCCAAATCCGCAGCGATACCAAAAAACCGCAAAAACCCTGAGCCAAATCCTGTAGGAGCGAGCTTGTCTGTAGGAGCGAGCTTGCTCGCGAGCTTTTTCAACGCAGCAACACAGGGCTCGCGAGCAAGCTCGCCCCTACGGGTATCAGGGCTAGATCACGTAGTGCGCGATGGCCACAAAGTGCAGCAGGCTGCCGGCAATCACGAACAGGTGCCAAATGCCGTGGGCATGGCGCAAACGGTGATCCAGCGCAAAAAAGATAATCCCCACGGTGTACATCACCCCGCCCGTGGCCAGCCAGATAAAGCCGGCGGTACCCAGCGCCGCCAGCAACGGCTTGACTGCCACCAGCACAATCCAGCCCATTACTGCGTAAATCACAATGGACAGAATGCGCGCTTCGGAGCGCGGCTTGATCTCTTGCAACATGCCGATCACCGCCATGCCCCAGACAATGCCGAACAACGACCAGCCCCAGGGCCCGTGCAGCGTGACCAGGCAAAACGGGGTGTAACTGCCGGCGATCAACAGGTAAATCGACAGGTGATCAAACTTCTGCATGATCACCTTAGAGCGCCCGCGCACGCTGTGGTACACGGTTGACACGCTGTACAGCAGCACCAGCGTCACGCCATAAATCGCCACACTTATTATCTTCTGCGGGCTGCCGTCCAGAGACGCCATCACCAACAACCAGATACTCCCTGCCGCCGCCAGGACCGCGCCCACCAGGTGGGTCCAGGCATTGAATTTTTCACCGTGATACATGTGCAACATCCTCAAGATCCGATAGTGCGACCGTGTCACCTTGTTACGAGATAAGGGTCAAGGTTGCGACCTTAAAGGGCAATACGGCGATCGTCGAGAACTGCGCGCCTGCTTCTGGCGAGACGGTGCAGATACCGTCAAACCTCTTCCCCCGACACCAGCCTCTCCAGCGCCAGCAGATCCGGAATCCTGGCCACGTGATCCCCCACTTGCACCGCCGCACGTTCCAGCGGGCACAGCGGCACGTCGACAAAGCTCAGTTGGCTATCGACCTTGTAGGAGCGGGGTATGCCCTGCACCACCATGGCGATGAATTTCAGATCCGGATTACCACCCAGGGTATTGAGGATAACGATGCGCGCGCGTTCGCCGGTCACCAGAGGGCTGCCACACGCCGCTTCGAAACTGATCAGCGGCAATTCACGGTCACGCCAGGTGATCTGGCGCAGATGCCAGGGCGGCGAGTCGCTGCTGGGCTCGCCGCGCTGCCAGTCGATCAGCTCCGCTATCGCAACGTTGGGCAATAGCAAGTAGCGGTCCGCAAGCGGTAGCAGCAACCCGGTCAGGCTGCCCACGCGATGATCAAGCATGGAGTTTGCTCCAGTAGGCGATGCGTTCCAGCAATACCGACTCCTGGTACGGCTTGCCCAGGTAGTCGTTGACGCCGATGGCCATGGCCCGGTTCTGGTGTTTCTGCCCGGTACGCGAGGTAATCATGATGATGGGCAGGTCTTTAAGACGTGGATCATTTCGCACGCGAGTGGCAACTTCAAAGCCGTCCATGCGCGGCATTTCGATGTCCAGCAGCATCAGGTCCGGGGTGTGTTCTTCGAGCACGCTCATGGCGTCCACACCGTCCTTGGCGGTAATCACGTTCATGCCGTTGCGCTCCAGCAGACGGCTGGTGACTTTGCGCACAGTGACCGAGTCGTCGACCACCAGCACCAGCAGCGGACGCAGCGCCGGGATGAACTCCAGCGCGCCGACCGCCTCCTGTTGCGCCCGCAGCAAAGGCTGGCGCGCCTGATGGGCGCGGATGTAAGCCAGCAGATCAAGGATCAGCACCACGCGCCCGTCACCCAGAATGGTCGCGCCCGACAAGCCATGAACCCCGGTAAATTGCGGCCCCAGGCTTTTGACCACGATTTCCCGCGAGCCCGCCAGGGCATCGACTTGCAGCGCCACGCGCTGGTCCTGGCAATGCACCAGCAGCACCGGCACGGAATGGCTTTCACCGGCCAGCCTGGGCTTGCCTACGGTTTGCAGCAATTCACCCAGGTAACGCAATTCATAGGTTTGCCCGCCGTAGTGATAGCGCGGCGGGTTGAGCTGGTAGTAGCTTTCGAGTTCATTGGGCATGACCCGCACAATGCCTTCGACTGTATTGAGGGCAATGGCGTATTGCTCGTCGGCGCACTGCACCATCAGGGCCCGATTGAGCGACACACTGAACGGCAGGCGGATTTGAAAGTGCACGCCCTGGCCGGCCACCGAATCGATGGTCATGCTGCCGCCCAGCTGACGCACTTCTTCGTGCACCACGTCCATGCCCACGCCGCGCCCGGAAATCTGGGTGATTTTTTCTGCAGTCGAAAACCCCGGCTGCATGATGAACTGCAACACATCACGGTCCGATACGCTGGATGCCGGATCAAGCAAGCCCCGCAGGATGGCCTTGCGCCGAACGGCCTCAAGCGGCACGCCGGCGCCATCATCGTGCATGTCGAACACCACATCGCCGCCCTCATGGGACAGCTCAAGGGTAATCAGCCCCTGCTCGGGCTTACCTGCGGCCTGGCGTATGTGCGCAGGCTCCAGGCCGTGGTCGACGGCATTACGCAACATGTGTTCGAGGGGCGCCACCATACGCTCCAGAACGTTACGGTCGATTTCGGCTTCGCCGTTGATGACCCTGAAATCGACCTGCTTGCCCAACTCGCCGGCCACTTGCCGGACTATCCGCTTGAGGCGCGGCAACACCCGCTCGAACGGCACCATGCGCGTGCCCATCAGGCCTTCCTGCAACTGGGTGTTCACCCGCGCCTGCTTTTGCAGCAGGCCCTGGGCATCCCGATTGCGCGCGGCCAGGGTCGCCTTGAGGTCGAGCAAGTCAGATGCCGACTCGAACAGTGCCCGGGACAGTTGCTGCAGCAGAGAATGACGGTCCATTTCCAGCGGATCAAACTCATCGTAGGCCACCCCGTCACCCTCGGTGTGCTGACGATTATGCTGGCGCCCCTGGGTTTCGCTGTCGAGCCGGCGCAACTGATCGTGCATCCGCTCCAGGGTGGTCTGCATTTCGTTGAGGGCGACCTGGGCATCGTTGACTTGCTGCTCCACCCGCCCGCGGATGATCGAACTCTCCCCCGCCAGGTTGAGCAAGTCCTCCAGCAGCTCGGCCGGCACCTTGACCGTGTCCAGCCCGGTACGCTCGCCCTCCGGCACCGCCGCGCCAGCCGGCTCCGGCTTGGCCGACGAGCCCGCCTGAGCCGGCTGGCGGGCACTGCGCTCAATCTGCCGGATACGCTCGATCAGCGTCTGGGGCGAGGGCAGCGGCTGACCACTGCGCAAGGCATCAAGCATTTGCGCCAACTGGTCATGGCAGCGCTGCAACAACGTGAACAGGTCCTCGCCAGGCGCCAGAAAACCAACGGAAATATCCTCAAACAGGGTTTCCAGTTCGTGGGCAAAGTCGCCGATGGCGGCCACCTCGACCATGCGCGCGCCCCCTTTAAGGGTGTGCAGGTCACGCAGCAGGTTTTCGACTTCCAGATGGTTCTGCGGGTCGGCTTGCCAGCGCAACAGGGCCGCGCCCGAACTCTCGAGAATGTCGAAGGCTTCATCGAGGAAGATGTCCTGCAACTCGGGGTCGCCATTGCCTTGGGCAGCGTCAGTCTCAATGCTACTCGCCTCGCCCTGGCTGACGTCCAGCTGCGCGGTGGCAGCGCCCAGCTCGGTAATGTCGAGCGTCCTGTCGCCATCCCGGCGAATCAGGCCCGTAGCTTCCGGCGCCAGACCTTCATGCAACAAGTCGTGCAAGGTCTGGATCAGAACCGGCTGCGGGGTGATTTCTTGTCCCGCAGCCAACTGATCGAGCATGTTGATCAAGGCTTCGTGGGCGTTATTGGCCTCGGCAAAAAAGCGCTCGCTGACCGCCAGGCTGCTTTCTTCGACGCCACCATACAGATCAAGCAAGGCTTCACACAGCGCGTCGAAGGGCTGCAAGTCCAGCAGGTGCGCGGACTCGGCCAGACCGGTCAGGTGCTCCAGCAATGCGTCCAGCCCCTGACGCTCGTGCGGATGCTCGCGCCAATGCAACAGCAGGTCTTCGGCATCAAACAGGGCGTCCATGCTTTCGGCCAGAAACTCGGAGATGCGCTGAGGATCACGCCTGGCCGACAAATCACTGTCGGGAACATTGATCAATGCATCCAGACGCGTGGCGATCATTTGCTCGATGCGCCCGATCAGGGACCGGGCACCCTGGATCTGCGCCAGCGGGTCGGCATCCAGCTGCTTGAGGCCGCGATGCAGCAAGCTGTCGGCCTCCAGCAGCAGTTCGATTTCATCCCGGTCCAGGGTGATTTGGTGCGCCTTGTATTCGCGCACCAGATGATCCAGCGGCGTGGCCAGCTCAGCCATGGGCAACACGCCGGCCATGTGGGCACTGCCCTTGAGGGTGTGCATGGCGCGCTGCAGGTCATCGCTGGCATGCAGCGGCAGTTGCTGGCTGGCCTGATCGAGGAAGCGGTCAAGGCTGGCAAGGTGGGTTTGTGCTTCCTGACGAAAGATGTCCAGCAGTTGCGGGTCAATACTGCTGTCCTGCTCGATCAATAACGGCAGCGGTTCACTTATGGATAATTGATGGGCGCGCGCAGCCAGCTGATCGACGTCTTCACGCTGACGCTGGTTGCGCTCGGCGAACTCCTGGATCAGTTGCGGCACGATCGCCACGACCTCATCCAGCAGTTGATAGATCTGTGGCCCTGGCGCCACGCTGCGTTCCATCACCCGGTTGAGCAAGTTCTCGATGGACCACGCCAGCTCGCCCAGCACCAGCGCGCGGACCATGCGCCCGCTGCCTTTAAGGGAGTGAAAAGCCCGCCGCAGTTCGGCCAGCGCAGCACTGTCGGCCGGGTTGGCCACCCACTGCGGGAGGTAGTCGTGCAGCGCGACCAGCACTTCGTCGGTCTCTTCAAGAAAGACCTCCAGCAGTTCTTCATCTACGGCTTCTTCGTCCACCGGTGGTGGCAGCAAGCTGGCGGGCACGTCTTGCGCGGGCGGGTTGAGCGCTGACAACGGGCTGGCCAGAACATCGGCCAGACTCTGTGCAACCTGTGGATCCTGCAGCGTCTGCAAGTCCTGCATCACCATGACTTCGGCAGGGCTCAAACGGTCGTTGAGCACTGGCACCTGACGCTCGGCCGGCGCGTAGCCCAGATTATTCAGGCTGTTCTCGGCCCGATCCAGCACCTGCTCACCGCCGGCCCCCGGGTCCTGGGAGAGACGCTCCAGGTAGTACTCGATGCTGATCAATGCATCCGCCAGATGTTCAAGTTGCGGCGCCGTCGGCGGTTCGGCTTGCTGCAACAGATGCTCACTCAGGTATTGGTTGCAGGCCTGGAGCAGGCTGGCGGCGCGACTCAGCGGGATCATCGCCAGGGCACCGCGGATTTGCGTCAACAGTTCAGGCAGGGGTTGCAGGTGCTGGCGGTCAAAACCTGCCGCCAAATAATCCGTGATCAGGTCTTTGACTTCTTCAAGGCCGATGCGCGCCTCTTTGATAACCAGTTGATGAATCTGCATCAGATCGGTGGTGGGCAGGCGACTCTCTTCGCGCTGCGAGGGTTCTGCGTTACCGACCATGCCGGCCAGCGTGGCCTCCACATAAAGCAGGGCCGCGGCCACATCCATCAACACCGCATCGGTGGGCTCGCGCTGCCCTTGGGCCAGGCTCTGGACCACCGCCAGCTGGTCGATGATGACTTTACGCGGCTGACCAAAGCCCAGTACGGCCAGGGTATCGGCGATCTGGCGCAAAGGCGCCATCAGGCTACTGAGCTCCGAGACGTGCGAGCGGTCGCTGCGTACAAACAGGTCCAGACGCTCCTTGACCCGCACCAGCTCTTCGCACAACGCAGCCACCACTGAACGCATGGCGTCGCGATCCGGGCCAGCCAGCCGCGCACGCTCTTCATCCACCATCGCTGCGTCAGGCATGGCTTCGTCCAGCTCATAGCTGTTTTTCAACGCCAGCATTTTGGTGGTCGGCTGTTCGGCTTTGGCGATGTAAAACAGCAAACTGGTCAGCAGTTCTTCGGGCGCAGGCTGGTTGATACCGTCAATGCCTTGTTCCAGCAGGCGCTTGAGCTCTTTGTCCGTTTCATTGAACAGGCTGCGCAAGGCCGGGCTGTTGGCCACACGGCCCCGGAGCATGCCATCAACCAGCGCCGAAGCAATTTTCCACAGCGCATTGAGCGGCGCTCCGTGGCACAGGCTTTCAAGCCGGGTGAACACACCCGCCAGCTGTTCCAGACTGGCCTGCGCCTCTTCTTCACCCTGCAAACCCTGCAACGCGGATTGCAGGGTCTGGCGCAGGGTCCGCAACTGGTGCGGCCATTGCGGCGCAAGCAAGCGGGCCAATGCTGCCTGATCCAGCGCGGGCAGCTCATGCAAGGGCGGGCTGAACAGGCTGGTTTCCGAGAGCAGTGCTTCACCGCGGGCAGTGCGCAAGTCATTAAGCAGCGGCAGCACCACCAACGGCCAGTCACGCCGGGCGCTGTGCACACGGTCCAGATACAGCGGCAACTGGCTGAACGCTTGCTGCAACAGGCGCAAGGCTTCGTCGATCTGGCTGACACGCCCTTGCTGCAGCGCGATCAGCAGCTTCTCCATCTCTTCGGCCAGCAACGCGGCGCCATAGAACTCCACCATCAACAGGCTGCCATGCACCTGGTGAATACAGGCCAGGCACTGATCCAGCATCTCGGCGGACGGCGTGTGCCCGTCGTCACCCAGCGCCACACGAGCCTGGCTCAAGGTGTCCGCAATATCGCCTTTAACCCACTCAAGGGCTACGTAGTCGTGCCGGTCAACCATTACTGTGGCTCACGTGGTTTTTGCGTGGCAGGCAAGGTGAAGCCGGACACCGAACGCCGCAGCTGACTGGCCATTTTGGCCAGGTTGCCAATGCTGTCAGCGGTGGCAGTGGAACCCGATGAGGTCTGGTTGGTGATTTGCTGAATCACGTTCATGGTCAGGGAAATCTGGGCCGCCGAGGTGGTTTGCTGTTGCGCGGCGTTGGAAATGCTTTGAATCAGGTCCGCAAGGTTTTGCGAAACACCCTCGATTTCTTCCAGGGCCACACCGGCATCGTGTGCCAGGCGAGCACCGCGCACCACTTCGGTGGTGGTTTGCTCCATGGAAATAACCGCTTCGTTGGTATCGGCCTGAATGGCCCGTACCAGGGTTTCGATTTGCCGCGTGGCAGCCGAAGAACGCTCGGCCAGGCGCTGGACTTCGTCTGCCACCACGGCAAACCCGCGGCCGGCATCACCGGCCATCGAGGCCTGGATGGCCGCGTTCAGGGCCAGGATATTGGTCTGATCGGCAATATCATCAATCAGGCTGACAATGTCGCCAATCTCCTGGGAAGACTCGCCCAAACGTTTGATCCGCTTGGCGGTGTCCTGAATTTGCTCACGGATATTGTCCATGCCGTGGATGGTGTTGTGCACCACCTCATTGCCTTTGTTGGCAATCGCTACGGAGCGCTCGGCAACAGCCGAAGACTCGGAAGCGTTGGCCGAGACCTGATCGATGGAGTGGGCCATTTGCTGGACTGCTGCCGATGCCTCGGCAATCTGCTGCGCCTGATGCTCTGAAGCCTCGGCCAGTTGCATGGCAGTGGCCTGGGTTTCCTGGACGGCCGCTGCCACTTGCCCCGCCGTGAGGTTGATGGTTGCCACCAGCCCGCGCAGCTGATCGATGGAGTAATTGATCGAATCGGCAATGGCACCCGTGAAGTCTTCCGTGACCGAGGCCGTTACGGTCAGGTCGCCATCGGCCAAATCTTCGATTTCGTCCAGCAAGCGCATGATCGCGTTTTGATTGCGCTCGTTCTTTTCGGCGGTTTCGCGCAGTTGGCGATTGGTTTCGCGCACCATCACCAGGCCGATCAGGATGATCGACGCCAGCGCCAGCAGGCCCAGTACGTAGCCACCGATGATGTCCAGCGAACGCCCGCTGGCCAGGTTTTCAAAACCGTTGGCCAGGGTCGAGGCTTCGTCGAGCAAGGTCTGCGACAGACTGAAGATATTGTTGGCGGCTTCGCGCACATGAAACAGCTGCGGTGAAGTTTCGAGAATTTCGTCCACCGAACCGGAGACAAACTGGAACAGTTCCGAGATTTCCAGCAAGCGGGCGCGCGCATCCTTGTCTTCTACCTGAGAAATTCTCAGCCCGACACTGCCCTCCAGCATGCCGTTGAGCACTTGACCGAAACGGTTGGCATCACGGCCAAAGGCGCCCGCGGCCTGGGCGGCATTCTCGTCGCCGGCCAGCACCGTGTTAACCGCGCCCAAAATACGCTCGGCCAACAAGGACTGACGCTGCGCCAGCACTACCTGGCTGGCGGGAGCGCCACGCTGCAGGAGGATTTCGACCACTTTTTCGGACTCGACCTGCAACTGCGGCACGGTTTCTGCCAGCGTGGCAGCCACCTGATGCAGCGACAGAACCGTTTGTTCACTGGCCAGAATGGCGTTGGTGTTATCCAGCAATTGCTCCCAGTCGCGTTGCACCGCCTGCATTTCCTTGTGCACGGCAGGGGGCGCAGGGGGCAGGCCGGTAGCCGGGTCGCCTTTTTTCAGGTAACTCCAGCGCTGGCTGAAATCATTACGTGCATCGCTGAGCAACCTGAACGCAGCGGCTTTACCGGCAGCGGCTTCAGTGGCGTTTTTGGCGATACGCTGCGAAAGCACCCGCAACTCGCCCGCATGGCTGATGTACTGCTTGTCGTAGTTGGACTGGGTATTGAGGTAAGCAAAGTTGGCGAACAACAGCATGATGAACACGATCAGGGCGATAAAAAGCACGATGATCTGCGAACGACTGCGCGACCCTTCCATTGGTTTAGCGGTATTGGCTATGGTCATCGATCAGGTCCCGGGGTCCCGTGTTAAAGCTGAAGGTACGACGTGGCGCCGGCTCACACCGCCACCGCCCAGAACTGCGGTGCCTGGGCCAGAACAAAGGGGCTGAAGACCCACCATATGGGGTTGCCGGCAAAATGCCCCCGTACGTAGGGCGCAAACATGGGATGGGGCAATGCCTGCACGTTGCTATCAAGGTCGGTTTGAGCGAAGTGCTGCATACCCAGCACTTCATCAACCTGCAGCCCGACAAATATCTCTTTGTATTCCAGCACCAGCACCCGGCGCTGTTTGCGCAAAGGTGACAGCTCCACGCCGAAGAAACCGCAAAGGTCCATGATTGGCAGCAGTTGGCCACGCAAGTTGGCAACGCCCTTGACCCAGGGTTTTACCCCGGGCAGCAAGGTAAAGCGCGGCTCGTGGAGGATTTCGGCGATTTCGCCCATCGGCGCCACAAAACAATGCTCGCCGATGCGGAAACCGATACCGCTCCAGTTGTCGGCCTGCACTTGTGCAGGCGCCAGACCCGCCGCCAGCGAACGACAGCGCTGATCTATCTCGAGCAGCAACTCGAACGCGGTCAGGGAATCCGGCACAGAGCCTCCGTCATTTTGGAGGGTTATCCTTGAGTACTTGCTTGAGCTTCAATATCAGGGTTTCTTCTTCGACCGGCTTGGTCAAATACCCCTTGGCACCCTGGCGGGCAGCCCAGACCATGTCGGTTTCCTGATCTTTGGTGGTGACGACAATCACCGGGATATGACTGGTTTCGGAGTCTTTGGTCAGCTGACGGGTCGCCTGGAAACCATTGAGGCCCGGCATCACGATGTCCATCAGCACCATATCGGGTTTTTCCTGACGCGCCAGCGCGACGCCATCCGCGCCGTTTTCAGCCTTGAGCACTACGTAACCGTGCTTTTCCAGCATGCCGGTCAATTTGTACATTTCAGTCGGCGAGTCATCGACGATCAGAATGCGAGCCATGGTGTTCCCCATAAAAAAGGTAAGCGGCCGGCTGGCCGGGCATCATTGAGCAGTCAGGACGACGTTGAAACCGGGCACATGAGCCTTGATCGCGCTCAGCAGTTCATCCCTGCTGAAAGGCTTGGTCAAAAATTGATCAGAGCCCACTATCCGCCCCTTGGCCTTGTCAAACAGGCCGTCCTTGGATGACAGCATAATCACGGGCGTCGACTTGAACGCCCGGTTGTTCTTGATCAGCGCGCAGGTCTGATAACCATCCAGACGCGGCATCATGATGTCGACAAAGATGATATGCGGGTGATGATCGACAATCTTGGCCAGCGCATCGAAACCGTCGATGGCCGTAATGACCTCGCACCCTACGTTTTTGAGCAGCGTTTCGGCGGTACGGCGGATGGTTTTTGAATCGTCAATCACCATCACCTTCAAGGCGCTGGACTGCTTTTCCATATGTGCTCTACCGTCGCGTTGCGACCCGTTTTGTTACAAATATGCGGCTAGAAAACCCAACTCCTTGATGGACAAGGGCTGAAAGCACTGTGCGAGCCTTTTTAGCACAGTCACGACCTGCAATCTATCGCACGGCCCGAGCCGCCGGGGGGCTTGTGGTTTTTCCTTGACCGGGCCCCCGCTCAGCGCCACTCTGGCGCCACTTTTCAAAGCCTTTTAATACCTGCAGG
>Ga0302347_1004714_pt1 | contig 10635 bp, 8 predicted proteins | sample PhyWR1_FD_202178 | JGI IMG/M metagenome (GOLD analysis project Ga0302347, IMG submission 202178) | Leaf surface microbial communities from wheat plants in UC Gill Tract Community Farm, Albany, California, United States - DLSL W.R1 (v2)... | ecosystem: Host-associated > Plants > Phyllosphere >...
AGATCAAACGGACTCGGCGCCGCCAGAAAAATCCCCACCGCGTCCAGCCTGTGATGGGCTGGTTACCCGAAGATGCGATGGGCTTTCTTGCGCCCCACGGGTTGAAGACGCGGCCTTACTACCGGGCGGATGAAAAGGAGTGGTGCGCCGCCTCAGGTATGGTCGATATCGGAGGCGGGATCTTGCCCAACAATGTGGCCTACTACATCTCCGGAGACGATTTTATCGTCAAAGAGCTTCGCTTGAAGCTCAATATCAATCGACCGAAGGAGCAGGAGGATGCAACTGAGCACTTTGGCTTGCTTTGCCACGAGCTTCTCAGAAAGGCGCTTCCCTTTGCTTGCGCGCAGGATTTACCTTTTGAGCTTGAAGTGGGGCATGTCACAGTCTTTGGACGACATTCCGTTAGATTGACACTCTTCGAATGGTCCGGTGGGATCAAGGGGGGATTTGACCTGACCTTTGTGATTGTAATGCCCGAAGACGAATTCGAAATTGCTTGACCACCTCGGCCTTGAACTCATCGGTGTACTGCTTGCTTGCCATAGACACCTCTCTCGCTTCCATTGATTATGGCTCTGAGATGTCTACGAAATCCTGGCCGGTCCAGGCGACGAAGGTGTACCTCACTTGGACTCTTTGGCAAAGAACGCCGCCGCTTTTTTTAGGGCCTCCGAGGTCAGCGACCGGCCGGCCCGAACAGCGTCGACCCAATTGGCCAGCGCTTTGACCGACATCTCCAGTTGTCGGGCCGCTGCGGCTTCCACCACCGTCACGCCCGCGATGATCGGCGGGGCGGCACGTGTCTCACGCGTGTCAGGCACGCCAAAACACGGTACGCCATCGTGCGCCTGGATCGTGGCGCGCTGATAGGTCCCGTGTGGCTGTGAACCCTCGGCCATCATTGGCAGCAGCAGGATCACAAAGACCACCGTCTGTCGCATCAACGGGTCACCTCGAAGACGCATCTGCTACGTGCCGTCTTCGCGCACGGGTGGCGGTCCAGCCGAGAGTGCGGTCGCGCAGTCCGATATGACGGGTTTCATGCTTTTGCCGGCCACGTCCACCATATGGAAGCAGGCACTGAACACACGCGCCTGTGCTTCATCCTTCTTGCCCGGCGTGCCGGGTGTGCGCCCCCATATCTCCACCTGGTAGCGCTTGCCCGGCCGCAGCGCGGGGGCGGAGGCCGTGCCCTCGCCGTAGGTGAGGCATTGGCTGGGGGGCAGCGCGGGCTCGGTTGTGCCCTCGCGCAGAAAATCGCGTTCCGATAGCGGGGTGCCACCGGTGCCCACTTCCATCACGGACACGCCAGTGACAAGGGGAGCGTTGACGCGCGTTTCATGGGTATCGGGCACGCCAAAGCAGGGCACGCCATCATGGTCCTGTATCGTCGCCTGCTGGTAGCGACCGGCTGGCGATGAGCCGATGGTCATCATGGGCAGCAGCAGGCCCAGCAAGGTCAGCGGCAGTCTCGTCATGGCGTCGTCCTCTAAAGAGGTATCCGCTACTTGCCGGATGGCTGCGCAGATGGTGGTGCGGAAGAGGGCGCCGTTGCGCAGTCCGAAACGACAGGCTTCACCGCGCCTTTGCCGGCGACGTCCTCAACATGGAAGCAGGCGTTGAAGACGCGCTTCTGCGCCTCGCCCTCCCTGCCTGGCGCGCCGGGTGTGTAGCCCGAGAGAACCACCTGGTAATACTTGCCCACCCCCAGTGCCGGGGCGGCTGTCTTGCCCGCGCCATACGTCAAGCACTGGTCTGGAGGCATCGCAGGTTCGGGAGCCCCTTCGCGCAGGAAAATGCGCTGCCATACAGGCTGATTTCCTTTACCCACTTCCGTTACTGTCACGCCGGCGATGAGCGGGGGAGCGTCACGCGTCTCACGCGTGTCGGGCACACCAAAACAGAGTGCGCCTTCTCTCTCCTGGATCGTTGCGCGCTGATAGGTTCCTCGCGGCTGCGAACAACTGGCCATCATCGGCAGCAGCAGACCCAGCAGGCCAAACAGGGCTACTGGCAATCGCACGCGTATCATCGGGTCGTCCTCGGCAGGTTGTCCTTGCTGCTGCGGTCAGCAAGGAACTGGGAGAGGGCGCGTTCCAGCTGCGCGCCGATGTCAGCTGTCGCCCGATAACGGACATTGTTCATGCGCCACTGGGAGTCACGGAAGGTGACCAGGAAGTAATCTGCCAACATATTGCCCTGTGCCTCCATGTTGTACTCATGGAACAGGCGCGTTTCATCGAGCAGATAGTCGTAGCTCATGTTCGGCCGGGGCGCCCGCACCAGTTTGACGTTGTAGCCGAGCTGATACTGCCAGACATGGGTCATCTCGTGGATGAAGAACTGCTGGAAATCGACGTCGTCGGCGGAGTAATCCTCACGGTAGATACCCTTGGGGAAATACATCTGCCCGTTGGGCGTCACGGCAGTGTCCTTGTCCTGGAAACCGAAGAACATCCAGTAGCCGTGGTTGTGGACCTTCACGGTGCTGTAGTCGACTGCATCGCCGAACACCAGGCGCGCCATCTCGATCTCGCCCGCAGTCATGGCGCGTTCGTGGCCAGGCGCACTCACCGGTACCACGGAGGTGCCCATGCCCTCGGCGGTGGTCACCACGCCGTCCACATCGAACACTTCTGCTTCGTCGGTGCTGGCCGGCGCCGTGCGCGCACAGCAGCCGGTCGGCTGTGTCGGTGGGCGCAGTTCGGCACGCACGATGGCCTGGCTCTGGGCGGTCGATACCCGCGCCGTCTCGCCCTGCGCATCGGTGGTGCCGGAAAGGGTCTGGCCATCGGCCAGGTGCAGCGTGTACGGCACCTCCGCCAACGGTGCGCCCTGCACACCGAGGAAACGGACGGCCTGGTCGTACGCGGCGGGCAGTTTGCGGGCGAGCTGTGCGGCCGCGCTTGCCACCGCTGCTGCCTTGCCAGCACCGCCCCCGCCACCGCCTCCACCCGTGACGTGTACCACGGCCTGCTGGCTGGACAACACCCGGCAGCCGCAGGCCAGCGCGCTGCCATGCAGCGCCACCGGCTGGCCATCCACCATCAAGGTGGCATCGCCTTCGACAATCGGAAAGACGCCTTTATGCAGGGTAGGGCAGGTCGCTTTGTCGCTGACCCGCGCGACGCCGATGCCGCCGATGTCGGTTTCAGTTGAGGCCGTAATCACCCGGCCACCGCTTGAGGTCGGGTCCCCCATCACAATCCAGTTCCGTCCCATGGTTCGCTTCCGTTGCAGACCAAGGGCCATGATGCGCCGGTTCAGGTCGATTTGGCTGAATAGGCGGTCGTGCCGGTCGCGCACCGCTGCGTGTGACGCGACCGGCAGGCGTGCTGAGGGTCTTGGCTGCGATCGGCAGCAGCGCAGGGGGCGCAGGCCAGCAGCGCCGAGTGAAGGTGGTCACAGCTTGGAGTTTCAATTGCGGCGCCCTGTCGCGAGCTGCGCGGAATGCCGCATCTGCCTCTTTTCGGCACGAAGTGAAGGGCAAACGATGACCTCGCCAAGGCACCCGCCCTGGCCGGGATTGGCGTCCCGAACATACATGACGCGCGGCGTCGCGGTTGTAGTGAAAACTCCAATCGCGACAATGCATCACTCTGCCAGTTCATGGCGGATGGTGCGTGGGGATCCCTGATCCGCCGGCTTCTTGCGTCATGTATCCGGCACGCCAACCCGCACCGTCCGCCACCTTGCGTCTGCAGGTGGCCTCATCTGTGAGGTTGCTGCCATGCCCTACCTGCTTCCCGACTATCCCCGCCTGCATGCACTGCTCGGCGATGCCGTGCGCGATCTTCCCGATGCGCTGGCTGAAAAGATGGAGGACGCGCTCTGCGAGGCCGCAGAGTCCATTCCGCGCTCTGCGTTCCTCACCTTCCTGGATCGCCATGGCAAACAGCGTCGTGCCGACGGCGAGCCGTGGGCCGAGACCCGGTTAACGCCCGGGCGTGCCTTCGATCTGGCGCTGGCCACGCGCAGCGCATCCGGTATCACCGCCCTCAGCGCACTGCTGCATGCCGCGCATGTGGCAAGGGAGAATGACGATCCGGGCAGCTATCCGTCGGCGGCGCTGGTCGATGGCCTGTTCGATGCGTGCGAGGCGCTGTCGTTGCAGGTCGAGCGCTGCCTTGTTCTATGATTCGATTGCGTAATGACTGGGGCAGGGGGGGGCAAGCGATGTCAACGCGAAGTACTGAGAGATACGTCGTAATTGCCCACCCAGCATCGCTGGAATTTGTCGTGGATAGCCCGATTTCGCGGCGGCAATCGTGATGCATTTCGCAGGATCTGCTTAACCCTCTGCAAGTTGCGGCGGCCCACCCAACAGTTCCTCCATCACTACGGAGGAATTGTTCATGGGCACGGATGCCGCTGTTGCCGCGCTCGCGAAAGTGATCACGCTCAGCCTGCGACAGCCTCGTCTGCTGATGCTGTGCGGATTGGATGAAGCATGGGTCATCGAGCGCTTCGAAGGCATCGAATCGGTCTGCGGCGACAACCGCCTGCAGATCGACTGCCTGTCCACCGACGCGTTCCTGGACCTGGAGCCGTGGCTGGAACAACCGTTGACCCTGCAGCTGCGCCAGGCCGACGGCTCACTGCGGCAATGGCACGGGCTGTGCACCGAGGCCGCGCAGTTGGGCAGCGATGGCGGCCTGGCCCGCTACCGGCTGATCCTCGAGCCGTGGACGGCGCTGCTGCGCCTGCGCCGCAATGCGGTGATCTTCCAGGATCTGGATACCCGCGCCATCTGCGAACAGATCTTCGCCGACTACCCGCAGGCGGTGTTCCGCTTTGACGTGCAGGCCGCACTGCCGGCACGCGCGATCACCACCCAGTACCGCGAAACCGACTGGGCCTTCGTCACCCGCCTGCTGGCCGAGGCCGGCCTGGCCTGGCGCATCGAGCAGGCACAGGGCGATGAGGCCGGGCATACCCTGGTGGTGTTCGAGCCGGGGGCCGAGCTGCCCGACGCAGGCCGCGTGCGCTTCCACCGCGCCGACATGGCCGAGGCCAGCGATGGCATCACCGCCTTCGCCGAGCGCCAGCAGCTGGTGCCCAACGCCAGCACCGTGGCCAGCTGGCACAGCGAGCAGGTCGGTGCCGTGGCCGCGCAGTCCAGCGCCGAGGCCGGCAGCCTGCCCGCCCTGGAAGTCTACGTGCAGCCGCGCGCCGGCCGTTTCGCCCAGCCGGGCTGGGCCGACGCCGAAGCACAGGCACGGCTGGACGCGCTGCGCGTGGGCCAGGTGCTCTACAGCGGCGGCGGCAGCGAGCGCCAGCTCGGTGCCGGCAACACCTTCACCCTGGCCCAGCACCCGCAGCACGAAGGCCAGGCCTTCCAGCTGCTGGCAGTACAGCATGTGGCCCTGAACAACCTGGACCAGGGCATCGCCGAGCTGCTGGGCAGCACCGGGCTGGAGCGCGGCGCCTACCGCAACCGGTTCCTGGCCACCGGCGCCGGCGTGCCGCTGCGTGCCCTGCCGCAGGACCGGCCAACCCTGCACGGTCCGCAGACCGCGCGCGTGGTCGGCATCGCCGACACCGCGGTGACGCCCAACCGCGAGCACCAGGTGCGCATCCAGTTCGGCTGGCAGCGTGGCAGCAAGCCCAACCCCGGCGGCCTGACCGATACCGGCAGCGCCCAGCCCGGCCATGCCCCCGGCGACCACACCAGCGGCAGCTGGGTGCCGGTGGCCGAATGGGTGGCCGGCCCGAACTGGGGTACCGCCTTCCTGCCGCGCGTGGGCAGCGAAGTGCTGGTGGAATTCCTGCACGGCGACATCGACCAGCCGCGCATCACCGGCCAGTTGTACAACGGCGAGGTCGCCCCGCCCTTCGGCGGCGGCATTGACGAGAACGCCCGCCACCCCGGCGTGCTCAGCGGCCTGCATACCCAGGCCCACGACGGCAGCGGCACGCAGCAATGGGTGATCGACGACACGCCCGGGCAGCTGCGCACCCGCCTGCACAGCTCGCTGGCCGACAGCCGGCTGGAGCTGGGCTACCTGATCGCGCACCAGGACACCGCCCGCGGCGCGCTGCGCGGCGAAGGTTTCGAACTGGCCACCCAGGGCTGGGGCAACGTGCATGCCGGCGAAGGCCTGCTGCTGTCGGCCAGCCTGCAGGCGCGCGCGGCGTCCACGGTGATGGACAACGCCAGCGTGGTGGCGCAGTTGAAAGGCGCCGAGCGCAGCCTGGAACAGATGCAGCAGACCCTGGCCCAGCAGCAGGTGCCGGGGCTGGCCGAGTACCAGCGCACCAAGCAGCTGCGCGAGCAGATCGACCCACAGGCGCAAGGCCGCTTCCAGGGCGAGGTGAACGGGCAGAGTGCGATGAAGCCCGGCAGCGATGGCCGCAGCCCCGGTGATCAGCCGGTGGAACGGCTGGGCAAACCGCTGCTGCTGGCCGAGGCGCCGCACCATGTGGTCTGGACCACGCCGGCCAGCGCGGTGGCCTACGCCGGGCAGAACCTGCAGATGACGGTGCAGCAGGACCTGCACGTCAGCGCCGGTGAGACCATTGCGACCGTGTCCGGCGAGCATGTCTCGCTGTTCGCGCAGAGCGGTCCGCTGCGGGTGATCGCCGCCAACGGCCCGGTCAGCCTGCAGGCCAACGACGGCGAACTGGAGCTGCTGAGCGATCAGGCGCTGACCATCACCGCCACTGACGACCGCATCGACGTGCTGGCGCAGACCAAGGTAGTGCTGCAGGCCGGCAGCAGCGCGATCACGCTGGAGGGCGGCAACATCACCTTCAGCTGCCCGGGCGAGTTCAAGGTGAAGGCGGGGGAGCATCCGTTCTTGGGGGGAGAGTTCACTTCGCCCCTGCTGACGTCGCTGCCGACAGGCCTGACTCCGCGTGAACTGGAGCTCCAGTATGCCTATGCCGATCTCAAGCCCGTGGTGGGCGCGCCCTTCCGTGTGCAGTTCGATAACGGCACCTGTGCCGAGGGCAGGGTTGATGAGCAGGGTCTGGCGCGCATCGAGAATCCGCCCGGCGCTGGCCAGGTGTTCCTGGGCTATGACCAGCGCGATGCGTTTGCCTATCCGATCCGACCCTCCAATCCCGTGATCGGGGTAATCCCCACCTCGCCGCAGCAGGCCCGCGAAGCACTCAACGCCTATGCCCTCGCAGAGAAGGAATTCATGGAAGACACCTGTTTCCCGGTTGAAGTGGCGGCTGTTCACGCCGATCCCATGCCCTACCTCGATCGGCTCGACAGCTATGCCTATGACCAGGACGTGGCCGGCGACACCGATGATCGCAATGATCCGGGCCAGCACGCAGAGATCGTGCTCGATGAAGGCCATCCGGACGAGGACGGCGCATGAGCGACAATGCCGCCCTGCAGCAGGCCGAAGAAGACACGCTCGCTGAGATCCTGACCTGGGTCCAAGAGGTGGTGGAGGGGCGTGGGGACTCCATCGCCCAGATGATCGTCTCGGTGATACTGGGCTTCGTCCCCTACCTGGGGCAGGCCATCGACGTCTACAACATCCTGCGCAGCGTGTGGATGCTGACCCGGGACCCCAGCGACAGCGAGCATTGGATCTCACTGGTGCTGTCGGTGGTGGCGGTCATTCCCGGCTTTGGTGACGCCATCAAGAACGCCTTCATCATGATGCGCTCGGGCAAGAAAATCGGGCGCATCCTCGACAGCCTGCCCAACTACCTGCGGGGCGATGTAGATGGCTGGTTCCGCAAACTGGACTGGGAGAAGTACACCCAGCAGACCAAGGACAATGTGACCGGCATCATCAACGGCATGATCGAGGTGCTCGAACGCCGCGTGACTCAGTATGTGCTGGATCGCAAGGGGCTGCAGGCGTTGGTGACCCGCCTCAAGGAGATCGGCGAGGCCGCCGTGCAGCAGGTGGACGCGGCCATGGGTGAATTGCGTCGGGTGCATGCGATGGCACTGCGTGATCCACTGCCCAGCACTGCGGCCAGTGCACCGGTCAGCCCCGGCGCACTGCGCCTTCCGACACCGGGTACACCCAGTAGCGGCGCGGTACACCAGACTTCGGCCGGCACGCCCACGCCCGCCAGTGGTTCGGCGACGGCGACCAAGCGGCAGAGCGAACGCTCACCAGGGCCGCGCTCACGCACCGGTACGTCGGGCGAGCACATTGCGGACTACTACTTCGTGCGCCGGCAGCGCAGCCGCAGCAAAGTCAACGAGAACGGCCGTCTGTATGAAATGCATCAACCAGGCCATACCGGCATCGACCATGTGTGGCACGGCAGCCGCCTGCCGATTGGTTACCGCATCAGCGATACCAAGGGAACGGCCGGGCCGCTGCACAAGCTGGAGACGGCCCGGGCCGTGTTCCAGGCGCTGGAATACGGTATCGATGCCTACCTGGGCGAAGAAGACGAGGCCAAGGCGCGGGGCGCGGTGAATCATCGGTCGACGCAGAGTGGGAAGCAGATGAGCCACATGTGGATCGCTGAGAAAATTGGTAGAGCGCGGCTGCTGCCTGAGCACGAGTTGAAGCTGATGCCGGCCGTGCGCGCATGGCGACAGAATGAGTTCAAGCTTGGCGCGGAATCGGTGATGGACGACGAGGGTGCCCTCTCTCGAGCCTTGGTCAAATGCCCCTACGACCGCAGCATCATCACGGTGGTGGGCCCCAACCATAATCTGCATGATCGTGGCGGTGGCACCACGACGGGGCGCTGCGCCAAGGGCGCGGCCAGCCACCAGATCGCCACCGAATTCATCCTGCCCAATTCCCTCCTGCTGGAGTGACTCTTGATTACGAACCTCCCGATGCCCGACTGGAAATACTGGAACAGCTGGAAGATTCCAGAGCCGGCCTTTGACGGTCGCCGCGAGCCGTACCTGAAGCTCGATGTCTATCAGTCACTTTTCAAAGACTTCCTTGGCGGCATCGCCATGGTGACCACCGATCTGCCCAAGTATGCGGATCGAGCGCGCAAGGGCGGCATGACGATGTCCACACAGCAACGCCTGTGGAGCACGCTGGACTGGATGAGCCTGCAATACTCGGCCGGTGCACCTGCACAGCAGTTGGCCGAGGTCTGGCCGTATGCATTGGAGTGGGCCGAGGAGTACGGTCGCCTTCACACCGCCTACCATGACTCAGCGGAGAACACCTCCGGTGATCGGATCCCGCATGCGCCGTTGGTGAGTGAAAGCTACTGGATCGTAGCACTACGCCTGGTGTGCTTCGGGCTGCTGACCGGCAATGCCCGGCAGATGCCGCGGGTGATGGCCTTCCTGGACTACGTCAATGCCGAACTGGGCATCCACGATGGATTGCTGGAGCGGCTGGTCGCGCCGTGGGCGCCAGGCCGGCCGATTCCGGACAAGGCCACGCGCCATCTGCCCTATCGCCGCCTGTTCAAGGTATTTGCGGCCGAGCCGGCGCAGCGTCCCGCGCTGATGGTCGACTATCTGGACAGCTGGTATCACCACAGCCGTCGTGAGCCTTACATCGACCAGCATGACCGCTCCGGTGTCAACTTCTACGGCTACTGGTCGTGGGAAGCGGCGGCCACCACGATCGTGCTCGGCATTGACGATTCAAGCTATCGCGACATGGCGTTCTATCCCAAGGATCTCGCTGACTACGCACGCCAGGTTGCCTCAGGACAAACGAGCCAGGCGCGCATCCCCCGCGTTGCCGCAGGCCAGCAGTGCCCTCGGGATGGCTGGTGGTACAGCCCTGCCCAGGGCAGCCGGCGTTACTTCAAGAAAGATGAGGTATTCCCCACGATCAACAGCGATTGGGGGGATACGTTCTGGATCTGGGCCGCAGACCAGACGCCGCCGACGATGGGTTGAAGCATCAGCGATGCCAAGGGAAGGGCAGATTCGAACCGGTGGCCCCGCGACGGGGCGCTGCGCCAAGGGCGCGGCCAGCCACCAGATCGCTACCGAATTCATCCTGCCCAATTCCTTGCTGCTGAAATGAACCTCTGCCCATGACCCTGCCCATGCCCGATTGGAAGTACTGGAACAGCTGGAAGATTCCAGAAGCGGCTTTTGACCTGCGGCGAGAGCCGTACCTGCGCTTTGAGATGTACACCAGGCGCTTCGCTGACAAGCTCGGGAGCATCGCCATGGTGACTACCGATCTGCCCAAGTATGCGGATCGGGCACGCAAGGGCGGGATGATGACCTCCACTCGCCGACGTCTGTGGGACACGCTGGACTGGATGAGCCTGCAGTACTCGGCCGGTGCACCTGCACAGCAGCTGGTCGAGGTCTGGCCGTATGCATTGGAGTGGGCCGAGGAGTACGGCCGTATTGATACCGCCTATGACAATTCGCCGGAGAACACCTCCGGTGATCGGATCCCGCATGCGCCGTTGGTGAGTGAAAGCTACTGGATCGTAGCACTACGCCTGGTGTGCTTCGGGCTGCTGACCGGCAATGCCCGGCAGATGCCGCGGGTGATGGCCTTCCTGGACTACGTCAATGCCGAACTGGGCATCCACGATGGGCTGCTGGAGCGGCTGGTCGCGCCGTGGGTGCCGGGCCGGCCGATTCCGGACAAGGCCACGCGCCATCTGCCCTATCGCCGCCTGTTCAAGGTATTTGCGGCCGAGCCGGCGCAGCGTCCCGCGCTGATGGTCGACTATCTGGACAGCTGGTATCACCAC
>Ga0302347_1004715_pt1 | contig 10634 bp, 7 predicted proteins | sample PhyWR1_FD_202178 | JGI IMG/M metagenome (GOLD analysis project Ga0302347, IMG submission 202178) | Leaf surface microbial communities from wheat plants in UC Gill Tract Community Farm, Albany, California, United States - DLSL W.R1 (v2)... | ecosystem: Host-associated > Plants > Phyllosphere >...
TCGATGTAGCTTTGTGCATTGTGCTTGGGGCCGGAGATGGCGATCCAGCCTGAGCGGAAGCCCGCCACCCGGTACGACTTGGACAAGCCGTTGAAGGTCAGGCACAGCAGGTCCGGTGCCAGCGAAGCGGTGCAAATGTGCACGGCATCGTCGTACAGGATCTTGTCGTAAATCTCATCCGAGAACACCACCAGGTTGTGCTGGCGGGCCAGTTCCAGCATGCCCAGCAGTACTTCCTTGGAATACACCGCGCCCGTCGGGTTGTTCGGGTTGATGATGACCATGGCTTTGGTGTTGGGGGTGATCTTGGCTTTGATGTCAGCCAGGTCAGGCCACCAGTTGGCTTGCTCGTCACACAGGTAATGCACCGGGTGACCGCCGGCAAGGGTTACGGCAGCGGTCCACAGCGGGTAGTCGGGTGCCGGCACCAGAACTTCGTCGCCGTTGTTGAGCAGCGCTTGCAGCGACATCACGATCAGCTCGGATACGCCGTTGCCCAGATAGACGTCTTCAATGCCGACGCCTTCTACCTGTTTCTGCTGGTAGTACTGCATTACCGCCTTGCGCGCGCTGAACAGGCCTTTGGAGTCGCTATAACCTTGCGCGGTCGGCAGATTGCGGATCACGTCCTGAAGGATTTCGTCCGGCGCTTCAAAACCAAAGGGCGCCGGGTTGCCGATATTCAGCTTGAGGATGCGATGGCCTTCCTCTTCCAGTCGTTTGGCGTGCTTGAGCACTGGGCCGCGAATGTCATAGCAGACGTTGGCGAGCTTGTTTGATTTGCTGACCTGCATGGCGATGTGATCCTGAAAATGAACGATCCAGGCCGTGTGAAATCCCGGCCCTGGCTAATCCTGCCTTGCAAACACCGCATTGCTTCAAGAATCCGTTTGAATGCAGATAGAGCGGGTGCCAGACTGGCGCATTACGAGGCGCAATCATACGTGCCACCCGACCCCTGGAAAAGCCACCGGGCAGGGTTTTTCAGCGACAGAGGCAGAACCATGGAAAAGTTGAACAAAACACTGGACGAATGGAAGGCCATGCTCGACCCCGAGCAATACAACGTGTGCCGTCTCAAAGGCACCGAACGGCCATTTTCGGGCAAATACAACGCCACCAAAACCGATGGCGTCTATCACTGTGTTTGCTGCAGTCAGCCGCTGTTCGATTCCAGCGCCAAGTTCGATTCGGGTTGCGGCTGGCCAAGCTTTTATCAACCGATTGGCGACAGCGCGATGATCGAGATCCGTGATGCGAGTCACGGCATGGTGCGCACCGAAGTGGTCTGCTCCAAGTGCGAGGCCCACCTGGGGCATGTTTTTCCGGATGGCCCGCCGCCGACCGGACTGCGTTATTGCATCAACTCGGTATGCCTGGACCTGGTTCCTCGCGCCTGACCTTTGCTGGAGAGACGCCGTCATGACTGGCAACCTGCTCAATATTCCCTGCACCACCCTCAGTGGCGAGCAAAAGACTCTGGCGGACTTCCCGGGCAAGGCAGTGCTGGTGGTCAATACCGCCAGCAAGTGCGGATTCACCCCGCAGTACAAAGGGCTTGAAGCCTTGTGGCAGCAATACAGGGATCAAGGGTTGGTGATTCTCGGCTTCCCCTGTAATCAGTTCGGCAAGCAGGAACCCGGTGACGCCGCCGCCATCGCCGAGTTTTGTGAACTGAACTTCGGGGTGACCTTCCCGCTGTTCAAGAAGATCGAGGTCAATGGCAGTCAGGCGCACCCATTGTTTGCAGCGCTTAAAAAAACGGCGCCAGGACTGCTGGGGACCGAAAGGATCAAGTGGAACTTCACCAAGTTCTTGATTGGCCCGGACGGCAGCGTAAAGCGTTACGCCCCGACCACCAAACCCGAAGCACTCAGGGCGGATATTGAAGCGCTGCTGCAATAAGCCGCCACAGCCTCACGCCCGCGACTCTTGCCACGGTTCAGCGTAGCGCCTGCTACTGCACTGCTCAGGTTTTCAGCGGCACCCAGGTGTCGAGCAGGGCTTCGAGCTCTTCGCGGCGGAAGGGTTTGGCCAAGTAGTCGTTCATCCCCGCCGCGCGGCAGCGCTCACGCTCTTCGGGCATGGCATTGGCAGTCAGGGCGACAATTGGCAGCTCTGGCCAGCGGCCACTCTGACGAATTTGCCGGGTGGCTTCGTAACCATCCATGACGGGCATGTTGCAGTCCATCAGTACCAGATCGAAGTTGTTGCGCTCCAGCTGGCTCAGCGCCTCACCACCATGGGCCGCAATCACCACGTCACAGCCAAGTTTGCCGAGCATACCCTTGGCCACCAGCTGGTTGACCGGGTTGTCCTCAACCAGCAGCACTTGAGCGCGGTGCAGAACGAAGGATCTTCTGGAGTGAGTGCTCGGGTGGTTGCCGCCTTCTTTTTGCAGCAACTGCTGCAAGGTCTGATACAGCGCGTGCCGTGATAAAGGCCGGGCTTTTTGTTGCAGGGGAGCCAGGGCGTTGACCTGGTCGCCGGGCATGAAGTTGCCATAGGCGGTGACCAGTAAAATCGGGGTGCTGATGGTGGGGCGCAGGCCGAACAGGCACTCTGGGCAGTCCGTAATCAGCAGGTCCGGATTAGCGCCCGCCAGTGAGTCGTCGAGCGAGTAACGCTGGTAATCCAGGCCCCATAAAGGCAAAAAACTGCTCAATAGTTCAGTCAGACCGCTGCCCGCAGGGCTCACGGCAATTACCCGGCCAGACAAGGGCATGGGCTTGATGGCGGGAGTGTGGCAGGGCAGAGGCAGCTCGGCACAGAACTGGCTGCCGAAACCGATTTGCGAGCTGATGGTCAGTCGGCCGTGCATGACTTCACACAGGCTGCGGGTCAATGCCAGGCCCAGGCCGGTACCGCCAAACTGGCGGGTAATACCGGCCCCGGCCTGGGTAAAGGGTTTGAATATGCGTGTCTGCGCTTCGTGGGCGATGCCGATGCCCGTGTCACGCACCTCGATCCGTACCTGGTCGTTGTGCGCGCTAAGGCGTACATCAACGCGCCCGAACCGGGTGAACTTGAGGGCATTGGACAGCAGGTTGCTGACAATCTGCCGCACCCGGGTTGGATCCCCCATCACCAATGCCGGGAAGTGCGGATCAATCAGGCAGGTCAGCTCTACGCTGGGCGCCGCGTTCTGAGACAGCAGGTTGGCGGTGTCTTCGGTCAGGGTGCCGAGATCGAAAGCAATATGTTCAAGTTCCAGTTTCCCGGCGTCGAATTTTGACAGGTCGAGAATGTCGTTCAGCAGTTCGACCAGAACCTTGCCCGAGTCGTGGGCTATTGAAAGCTGCTGCAGTTGCTCGGCGTTCAGCGGGCTGTCCAGACACAGTTCCAGCATGCCCAGCAGGCCATTGAGGGGCGTGCGTATTTCGTGGCTCATGTTGGCCAGAAACGCCGACCGCGCCTGAGCCATTTTCAGTGCCGTGCTGCGGGCTGCCTCCAGTTCTTGATTGGATTGACTGAGGCGCGAATTGATTGCTTCAAGTTCCTGGGTGCGGGCCTTGACCATGTCTTCAAGCTGGGACGAATACTCGGTCAGGCGATTTTCTGCATTGCGCCGCTGCTCGATTTCCCGGGCTACGGCGTCAAATTGCTGATTGGCAGCGTTGACCAATACACCGATTTCGTCGTCTTCATGCCCGCGCGGGCACTCGATGCGCGATGGCTTGGGATTACCGGGTTTGCTTCTGCTGAGCTCGCCAATAACCCGTACCAGCGGCTTGGTCAGCATCACATAAAACAGTCCCAGCAGAATAAAGGTCAGCAGCAGGCTTCTGGCAAAACCACTGAGCAGTGTGAGCTCGGCACGGTGCAGGAATCGACTGCCAAACGGGTAGGTATCCACCTCAAGGTGAAGCACCCCCACGCTTTGCTCGGGCAAGTGGTTGAAGTACAGACGATCGTCGAAGGTGCGCATGGAGCCGAACAGGAAATCACTCAATGCCCGGTAGCGGCCGTTATCGGGCTGCTCGCGGCCATTGGCCAGCATATTTTTGTCGTTATCGCTGATTTGCACCCCGGTAATGGCCGGCGCGCGCATCAGGCCCATCACTAGCTCTTGTGCGAGTTCTGAGTCCAGGTTGTAGGCAATACGTGAGGCCGGATTATGGCTGATATCCAGGAGGGATTCGATTTCACGATTGATGGCTGCGTTTTCACTGGCATAATCCATACCGATTTGCAGCAGACTGAGCATTGTCCCCAGGACAAAGCCGACCAGCACTGTCAGCCTGGCCTGTTTGTAAGACAGGCGATGGGTAAGTTTTATGTCCATGGGTGCAGCACCTGATTCCATTTCCCTTCGGCGGGCAAGAATAATCGATTAGTCGGTTAACAGTCAGGTATAGCTGCAGTATTTACAGGCAGGTTGTATCAATCACCTCATGGACGGGCGCTGCGCGCGGTCCATGTCAATGCGCTATCACTGTGTATCAGTCTGAGGAGATGTTGTGGATTCTAAACTGTATGCCTTTCTAGAGCGGGCCGAAGCGGTCCTGGCGCGTCTTGAACCGTTGCTGCCTGCGCAGCGCGAGCCGATTGAGTGGGGCGACTGCCTGGCAGCCCGCTGGCAACGCGAAGGCCGTTCGGGTTATCTGATGCCGCTGCAAGTCAGTCTTGAGATGCGTCTTACGGATCTGATCGGAGTTGATACCCAGCGCGATCAACTGGGCCGCAATACTAAACAATTTCTCGATGGCTTTCCGGCCAACCATGCGTTGCTGTGGGGCTCGCGCGGCACGGGCAAGTCTTCGATCATTCGGGCCTTGCTGGCCGAGTACGCGCAGTCCGGGTTGCGCTTGATTGAAATCGAACGTGATCACCTGGCCGATCTGCCACGAGTGGTGGAGCAGTTACAGGGTCAAAAGCAGCGATTTATCCTGTTTTGCGATGACCTGTCTTTCGACGCCGGTGAAGGCGATTTCCGGGTTCTGAAAAGTGTGCTCGACGGCTCGCTGGAGCAAGCCCCGGACAACGTCTTGCTGTATGCCACCTCGAACCGCCGGCATTTGGTGTCCGAAAAAGAAAGCGACAACGAAAACTGGAAGAACGTCGACGGTGAGCTTCATCCCAGCGAAGCGGTGGAGGACAAGATTGCATTGTCTGATCGCTTCGGCCTGTGGTTGTCGTTCTACCCGTTTACCCAGGAGCACTTTCTCAACGTGGTCGAGCACTGGATTGAGGTACTGGCCGGCAAGGCCGGTCTGAAGTGGCAGCGTGACGAAGCGCTGGATATTCTGGCCGTGCGCTGGGCGACCGGGCGTGGCAACCGTAATGGCCGGTGTGCTTATCAATTTGCACGTTACTGGGTTGGATTGAAATTGCTGGAGCAAAACAATGATTGATTTGAATGCCACAGGCGCCGGTCTGGATGGCTATGGTTTGCTGCGGGCCCAGTTGGAGTCCTTGCTGGCGGATGAGCGCGATTTTATTGCCAACGCCGCGCAGTTTTCGGCTTTTTTGTACCATCAATTAGATGACCTGAACTGGGCCGGTTTTTACCTTAATCGTAATGAAGAGCTGGTGCTGGGGCCTTTTCAGGGGCAGATCGCGTGTGTCCGCATTCCTTTTGGCCGGGGCGTCTGTGGCGCCGCTGCGGCTAGCAGACAGACCCAGCGGGTTGAGGATGTACATGCTTTCCCGGGGCATATTGCCTGTGACAGTGCTTCCAACAGCGAACTGGTGGTGCCTTTGATCAAGGACGGGCGCCTGATCGGCGTGCTGGATCTGGACAGCCCGAGCGTCGGCCGGTTTTCCGAGCAGGATCAGCAAGGTATTGAGGCACTGGCTGCGATCTTCCTGCGTTTGACTGAGTGCTGATAGCTCCTGATTGTTAGGGGCCGTGGTGCTTCGACTCGGGCTGGTCAGGCTGTAGCGGCTCCAGGCACGGCCGGGCGTATAGCAACATGCTCGCGCCCAAACCGCGGGCCCACTGGTGATTCACGTGGGGCCGCGGTGACGTTCGGCTCAGGTGCCGGCAGGGTGGGTGCATTCAGGCGTGTTTGGCCAGTTCGTTGATCAATGTTACCTCCAGTGCCTCCATGGCCTGCTGCACGGCACTACGGCGAGACTCCAGAGTTGCAAGGCTGGCTTGCTCCAGCGCATCGCAGCGTTTGATCAGGATGTCGGCACTCACAATGCGCGCTGCGCCCTTGATCCGGTGTGCTATGACGAAAAAAGGTTGCAGGCCGTTGTCGACGCGCAGTTCAAGCAGTGTCTTGAGATCCTGCCGATTGCTGCGCAGCAGCTCTTCGAGCAGCATTCTGATTCGCGCGTTGTCCTGTCCTGACAGTGCGTAAAAGCTCTCAATATTGAGATTGGGTGCCCTCGCGGATGGGGCTGCGGGTTCGATCGCGGCCAGGCGTTGACCCAACAGTCTCAGGCTGATGGGTTTGAACAAACAATCGTCCATCCCGGCCTGCTTGCAACGCAGTCGCTCTTCGGGCTGGGCATTGGCGGTGAAGCCCAGAACCGTACAGCGGCTGTGTCGGGATGCCTGCTCATGCTGACGAATCGCCCGGGTCAAATCGTAGCCGTTCATGACCGGCATGTTGCAGTCAGCGATAACCAGATCAAACCTCGATTGTTTCCAGGCTTTTAACCCCTCAGCTCCGTTTTTTTCACTGGTAAAGCGATGCCCCAGAAATCCCAGTTGCTGGCACAGCAACAGGCGATTGGCAGGGTGGTCGTCCACCACCAGTACATTGAGCTGGGTGGTAGCGGGGTGGATTTGCGATTCTTCGGCGGTGGGCGGCGTGCAGGGCTCCAGCGCAGGCAACCTGAGGGTTATTTGAATTTGCGTGCCTACGTTGGGCTGACTGCTCAGGCTCAGGGTACCGCCCATCATTTCGCACAAACTACGACAGATCACCAGACCCAGGCCGGTGCCGTTGATCGCCAGTTTTGCGCTGTTTTGCCCCTGGGCGAAGGGCTCGAACAGGCGCTCCTGATCCTGTTGGCTGATACCGATTCCGGTGTCCCGGACCCGCAACTGCAGATCAACATGGTGCGGGGTGTCGCTCGCCAGCAAGTGCAGTTCGAGGTTTACCTGGCCGCGCTCGGTGAACTTGATGGCGTTGCTGATCAGATTGGTCATGATTTGCTTGAAACGCAGCGGATCGATCATTACATCCGGCGCCCTGCCTTCAGGTTTGAACGTCAGTGAGAGGTTCAGGGATTTCTGCCTCGCCAGACCATCAAACACCCGGATTACGGAGTTGGCCAGGTCGCGCAGATTGACCCGCTCCGGGGTCAGGCTCATCCGCCCGGACTCGATGCGGGCAATATCGAGAATGTCGCCGATCAATTCCAGCAGGTCTTTGGCCGAGGTGTAGGCAACCTCGATCGAGGGCCGATCAAGATGCCCCTGGTCGGCGCGCTTCAAGGTCAACTCAAGCATGCCGATGACGGCATTCATCGGCGTGCGGATCTCATGGCTCATGGTTGCCAGGAATGTACTTTTCGCCCGGTTGGCATCATCGGCCTGCTCTTTGGCGCTACGCAGTTCATCCAGAAGCTGAAGGCGTTCGCTGATATCGATCCAGCCCCCGATGATGCCTTGTACTTCGCCCAAGGAATTGCGGTAGGGAAGAATCCAGTGATAGAGGGTGAGCGTTTTGTCGCCAATATGCAGCGTGCGGTCGACGATAAGCGGTGTTCCCTCTCGCATGACCTGCAGGCAGTCCGCCTGATAATCCTGGGCTTCGTACTGGTTGTTTATAAGGCCGGCGGTTTGCATCAGCGTTTTACCGATGACCACTTCGCGTTTGGTTGATAAGGCCTTCAGGTAGCTGTCATTGCATGTTTGCAGCACGCCGTCCCGATCTCGTACATAAATTGGATGCGGGGTGCCATTGACCAGAACCTGCAGGAACTCGAACTGATCATTGAGTTCGCGCTCGGCTATTGTTCGTTGCCGGATTTGCCGCCGCATGCAGGCGTTCCAGATTAATGACAGCAGCAGTAAAACGCTGCTGCCGATGATGATCTGGTAAATCAGGCGGCGGTAATTGCGCCAGTAACTGTCTGACGCCGGAACATGTCCTCCCCAGCGACTGTTAATAGTGCCCAGCTCTTCAGGTGCAATACTGAGCAGAGCCTTGTTGAGGATGGCGTTCAATTCTGTTGCATTGCGAGCAGTGGCCAGGGAAAACGTTGAGGGCCGGGTTCCCAGTGAGGCGCTGATCTGCAACCGGTTGCGGAACATTTTCGAAGCAAGCAGATAGTTGGCGATGACCAGCGAATTGACCGCGCCTTGTACTTTGCCCTCGGCCAGGAGCTCCGTAGCTTTATAAATGTCGTCGGTTTCGACCAGGTCTATATGCGGATGCTCTGTGCGCAAGTAGTCGATCAGGGAGTGCCCTTGGGTCAGCGCCAGTCTTTTGCCAGCCAGTTGATCAAGGCTGGCGTTTTTATCCGAGCCTTTTGCTGTGAGCAAAACAAATGAGTTCTCAAGATAAGGTCGACTGAAACTCAGCATGTTATCGCGATAAGTAGACGGACTGATGGCTGAGATAATGTCGGTTTCGTTGTTGTTGATCATCTGGATCATGGTCCCGATGCTGCGCGCACGCTGTATCTTGAAACGCAGCCCGGTACGCAGGGCAATGACCTCCAGCAAGTCAGCAGTGATGCCCCTGAAATGCCCGTCAGTGTCAAAAAAAGTCAGCGGTGCCAGCGTTTCATGGACCACCACGTTGACAACCGGGTGCTGGCTCAGCCAATGCTCTTCGCGCTCAGTCAGATGGAGATTTTGGCCGCTCAGTAAAACATCGCTTCCGGCACTCCAGCGCCTGGTAATGCTGTCCCGCTCACTGGCAGGCACAGCGCGCAGTGTCGCATTGATAATATCGACCAACTGCGGGTTGTCGCGGCGTACGGCAAAGCTGAAGCCATGGGCTTGCTGCTTGCCGAAGCTGACCATTTTTATGTTCTTCAGGTAGCCCTTGTTGATCATGTAATTCGTCGACACCGTGTCGCCGATAAACACGTCTGCCTGATTGAAGGCGACCGAGTTAAGGGCGTTTTGGGTGGACGGGTATGAATGGATGATGGCTTGGGGGTAAAGGGCCTTGATCTCATTCAGAGGCAAGTAGTGGTACACCATGCTCAGGCGCATGCCGGCAAGGTCAGGGGAGAGCGCACGGGTATCCCCCTCACGGGTTACCAGGACCGGTTTGTCGATTGCATATGGAATGGACAGCAGCAGTTTGGGGTTGGCTGCTTCGAAGCCATTAGAGGTCCCGAGCAAGTCGATCCTGCCTTCTTCAAGTGCCTTGATGGCAGCGTTCCTGGAATGGAAACGCTGGATCTTGATTGGCAGGTCAAGGGCGTTGGCCAGAATACCGAGATAATCGGCGGTCAAACCTTCGTAATCCTGAGCGCTGGCGGTCATGTCGAACGGCAGATAGTCAGGGGTTGAAATACCGACATGCAATTCACGTTTTTGCTGGAGCCAGTCGCGTTGTTGTTTATCCAGCGCAACTTCCATGGGGGAGGTGCCCGAACGGCTGAGCAGTAAAAGGTTTTCAGCCCGGGCCAGGGTAGTGAACAGTAAGGTGCACAGGAGCAATCCTGCAATTAACGATGGAAACTTGTTTAACCGCCAGGTAGTTGGTCTTTTCATACTAAAGCGTTGCGTTTGGCCAGTTCGATAAGCGTGACCAGTGAGCTGGCGTTGAGTTTTTGCAGGAGCCGTTTTTTGTAAGTGCTCACGGTCTTGTTGCTGATGAACATGGCGCTGGCTATTTCCTTGTTTGTTTTTCCTTGTGCGAAGAGCTTAAGGACCATGAGTTCCCGGTCGTTGACCAGTTTGAACAGTTCGATGTCGGACAAGTTGTCGTTTTCATATTTTTCAGAAATCGATGCCTGGCTGGGAAAGTAGTTGTAGCCGGATACGACAGCATTGATGGCACTGACAAGCTCACTCAGGTCTTCTTGTTTGCAAACATACCCGGCGGCTCCTGATTGCAAGCAGCGCATGGCGAAAATTGCCGGTGGCTGGGCCGTAAATACCAGGGTCTTGAAGATTTTGTTCATAGCGTTAAAGCGCGCCAGCACTTCAAGGCCATCGAGTTTTGGAATGCTGATATCGAGAACGATCAAGTCCGGGATACAGTCGCGGATCATCTGTATGGCATCTACACCATTATCGGTTTCACCGACTATGCTCTAACAGCATGCGAATGGCCAGTCGGATCACCGGATGGTCGTCAACAATAAACACGGTGTTCATATAAGTTTCCATAAAGTACGGCACAGAGTGCGCGCACCTTATCCCAGTTGTATGGGCGGGGGCACGAAGCTAGAGGTCTACAAGGGTAGTATGGGAATAGTCCTACATTAAATAAGGCACTGGCTCACGATTTACTTGAACTGTTGTGGCGGTTTGCTGATGGATAAAACTATTTGCTGAAGTGAGATTTTGTGTCGCGTGTGTTTTCTTTCGTATTTAGTAAATAATCCTACAGTAGAGATGATTCTGTGTGCTCATGTTTAAACAGGTGGATTCAGGTGTTTAAACATGGATAGCGGAACAGGTCTTATTTAGGGCTGTGCGGCTCTCAAGCTCGGCTTGCCTGCCCTTTTTTACAAGGGCAGGCATTTGTCAGATGTGGCTTGAACGA
>Ga0302347_1004719_pt1 | contig 10630 bp, 8 predicted proteins | sample PhyWR1_FD_202178 | JGI IMG/M metagenome (GOLD analysis project Ga0302347, IMG submission 202178) | Leaf surface microbial communities from wheat plants in UC Gill Tract Community Farm, Albany, California, United States - DLSL W.R1 (v2)... | ecosystem: Host-associated > Plants > Phyllosphere >...
ATGTTGACTCCTCACTATAAATAATGCTCAGCAATAATCGATAAATGATGATTCAGAAAAATAATCGAAAGTTTTATATTTTTGAATCATTATTTATAATTCACAATTTATCTTTTATCAATTTACCTTGAAATTTTTAATCATCATTCCCGCGCACAACGAACAGGAGCATCTTCCTTACACCTTAGATTCTTTACAGCAGCAAAGTTTTAAAGATTTTAAAGTGGTGATTGTCAATGATGGATCTACGGATCAAACGCCTGAAGTTATCCGGAAATATACCGACTCAGATCAACGTTTTGAGACTGTTAATCTTGAAAAGTCGCTTCATCAGCCAGGTTCTAAAGTGGTAAGTGCCTTTAAAAATGGTTTGAAAACTCAAGATAAAGATAATTTTGATATCATCTGTAAATTTGATGCAGATATTATTTTAAACCAAAATTATCTTTCAGAAATTGAAAAAGCCTTTGCCAGTAATCCGAAATATGGTTTAGTAGGAGGTTTATTGTATGTAGAAAAAGATGGAAATTGGGTGTACGAAGGAAATTCCAACAAGCATCATGTTCGTGGTCCGATCAAAGCCTACAGAAGAGAGTGTTTTGAAGCCATGGGCGGATTACGCGAGACTTTAGGATGGGATAATATTGATGCAATTTTGCTTGAAAATTTAGGTTGGAAAGAGATTGTTTTACCCGAACTTCAGGTGAAATTAATTAAAGTAAAAGGAGCAGATTATACGATAAAACCCGCAGATTACTACGGTAGATATTTTTATTTTTTAGGACTCAACCGGTTTCTCACGTATATAGCTGCCGCAAAAGAAGCTATGAAGCTGAAGTCACCTTCGTTTTTATTTCAGATTATCGGGTCTTACGAAAAGTGCAGAACTCAAAATCTGGAGTTGAAAATTTCTAAATACGAACAGGAAATCATCAATAAACAACGATGGAATATGTTCAAAAAGAAATGGTTTAAAATGTAATTTTGTTGAGATTCAATAGGAGCGGACTTTAGTCCGCTTGTTGTATATTGAAAGCTGATTGGCTTTAGCCAAAAACATATAATCTAACTTGTTGTGAAAAAAATAGCCTACATAGAAATCGATACCCACGCAGAAATTGCGCAGGATTTTATGGATTTAATGCAAAATTCAAAATCATTTTCTGTAGATTATTATTTTTCGGAGAAGATTAAAAAGCAGATCAGAGAAGATTCTCAGACGATTCATGTTTCAGATTCTTCTATGCTATTGGATCAGCTTTCGGAGAAGAATTACGATTTGGTAATGATAGGGACGGTTCACCGGTATTTCAATACTTTTTTTGCAGTGAGTCAAAAATACAATACTTCAATGATTGTTCACAACCTCAATTTTTCAAAAATTTCAAAATTTGATCTGATTAAAAATATTTTTAAAAATGATCAGATTTACAGATTAAAATTATTGCTGAAAGATGGTCTTTTTCAGGCGAAAAAAACTTATCAGAAAGCAAATAATCTTTTGGTACTGGATCAGGAACTGGTATCTGGAAAGCTTCGGTTTCTTCCGCTTTTTTATGCTAAAAATTTTGATCAAAAAGAAAATGAAATTTTCACGGTCGTGATTCCCGGAGGGGTTTCTCAGAAGAGGAGAGATTATCAAAAAGTTTTCAATACCATTCAGAATGTGAAGGCAAAAGAAAATTTCGCCTTTATTTTTCTGGGAAAAGCGAAAGGGAAAGAGCTGAAAGACTTGAAGAGTTTACATGATAAGGTTTCCAAAAATATTCATATTCAATATTTTTCAGAAAGAGTTTCTTCCGACATTTTTGATGAATGGATGCGCAAAGCCGATGTTCTTTGGTGTCCTATTCAGGAAAAGGCAGAATTTTTCAGCAAAGAAGAAGTGTACGGAAAAACAAAAATGACCGGTAATCTGGGTGATGCCATTCAATACGGCAAACCCGCAGTTTTCCCGAAAAATTATTGGTCTGATCTTGGTTTTATCATTCCTGAAGAAGAAAACGTGATCGGACAATTTTTAAAACTGAAAAACTTCAGCTATGATTTTCAGAAAGATTTCAGCAGGGAAAAAATTCAGAAGGATGCGGAACTGCTTTTACATCAATTGATTTCTATTTAAACTTCAATACGCTTTTAATAAATTTCATGTTCAGATACTGCTCCAGCGGAAAGATTTTTGTGAAATGATTTCCGATGAAAATCAATATCAAAACCACAGCAGGTTTATAGACCAGATTGATGAACTGGTTTTCAAAAACAGGTAAAATAATTGCTACCGTAATCGCCAAAGTACAGATGATCGATACAAAAATCATCTCAATTGAGAAGGGCGAAACTTTAAACATGAAATAATTGAAAATAACCTTGATGACGTTATAAATAGTCACTGAAATTGCTGTTGATAGGGCAATTCCTATCAGAGAAAGATTGGTGTGATTGATGAAATACCAGTTTAGGCTGATCGTTAATCCCGCCAGTAAAAGCATGACAATAATATTAAATTTATAATATTTTGAAAGGGAAATAATATTTCCGTTGAAACCCGTTGCAAGATCGATCAAAACAGCAGAACCCCAAATCCAGATAACGGGCTCATACATTCTCAGTAAATCTCCTTTTTTCGGCATGAAATTTATGAGATAAGGAAATCCCACCATGATACAGCTAAACAAAACTGCTCCCAGAAAATAAATGGTTAACGATGTTTTTTTATGAAATCGGTCAAGTTCTTCCATATCTCCATCAGCTAAATTTTTTCTGATGATCGGTGCGGAAATATTAAATAATCCCAATTGCGGAATCGAAATCAAAGAAATAAGAGCGAGTAAAATACTGTACACAGCGATTTCTTCTTCACCAATAAACTCGCCGATCATATAATTGTTAATTGCCATATGGTTTCCGAAAGTTCCTAGAAATCCGAAAAAACTGTAGGCAGCAAATTCTTTGTAAAACTTATCTTTCTTAAAATAGTCTCTGCTGAAATCGAGCTTTATTTTTTCAAGTTGATTCGTATAATAAATATATCCAGTAAGCATTAAAGCAAACATTCCGAAGAAAAAAGCCAGCGCAATCTGTTCTGAAAACTGAAAATAAAAGAACAGGCAGAAGGATCCCAGGTTGGCTAATTTTGGTAAAAGATTATCAAAAATATTGGAAACTACAATTCTTTTATAGTTGGAAATATATCGGTTAAAGACCGCGCAGAGGGAAAGTATTAAAACAAGTGGGAGAATATATTTTTTGCTTTCCCAGATTTTCATTTTCGTAAATTCTGGAAAGAAAAAAGGGATGAGAAAAAAAATCACCAAAAACAGTAAAAAGTTAATGCAGACCAGAGCTAAAGAAAGCGAAAGCATATTTTGATTTTTACCATCTTCTTCCGCTCTGCCAAAAAACTTAACATTAGAGTAAGAGATTCCCAGAACTACAAAAGGAACCAGCATTTCTGCAGCAGACATGAGGTATCTTAAAGTTCCGTAAAAAAAAAGATTATTCGTAAAAATAAAAATGGAAAACATCCCGATCAGTGTCGCAATGTAACCAATCACTGAATACTTGAAACCCTGCCTTGCAACTACACTCATAGAAGATTTTTTAATGGTTTTTTGAAATAAAGATAATGTTGTTGATGTAGTCTGTTTTGTTTTTTTCGTCCGCAGTATTTTTCAGTAAAATTTCTTCGGTTAATTTTTCGATTGTAAAGGTTTTTCGGTTAAGATAATTTGCATTAAAACCCCAACTTTCCACCTCAGAAATTTCGTTCCAGATGGGTTGAGTGTGGTGTCTTTGTTCCATCTCCACCATCAAAACCGGTTTGTATGTTTGGATGATATTTTTTCCGCCGATCAGGGTTTTCATTTCGTTACCTTCCACATCAATTTTAATGAAATCGATTTTATCCAAATTTTTCTCTGTCACCCAGTCATCCAGTTTTACAACTTCTACAGTTTCGGTGTAAGAATTTTCTTCTCCTTTTTCTTTGTAAGAAGTGTTAAGAGTTCCTCTGGAAGCTACCATTTTTCCGTTGATGATGGGAACTTTAAATTCTGCAGTTGTATTTTCGTCCGAAAGAGCGTAAGGTAAAACGTTCATTTTCGGGAAAAGTCTTTTCAGCCTTGCATTCAGTTTTTTGTTTGGTTCAAAAGCGTAAATGTTAGAATGAGAAAGCGCTTTTTCTAACTGATAAAGAAATGTTCCTACATTGGCGCCAATATCCAGAATTACTGCATTCTTTGGCAAAAATTCTTTTATCCAGACCAATTCGGGTTCTACATTGCGTTGAGAAAAGTTTTCTTTGCTGAGATTATTTAAATTTTTAAAATATCTCTGCTTGTAGAAACCTGGGCTTATGTATTGTAGATTTTCTGCGAGTTGCTGATATAAAGACATTGCTTCCTGTTTTTTTATGACGACCGACAAAGGTAATGAAAAATGTTAAAATGATGTTAAAGAATGCTAAATATAACGTATTGTTTATTAGTTTGTTATAATATTTAGTTCTGTGAATTATTCTGAAGGATTTGAAAAAGGTGCATTTAGAAAATCATTCAGTGGTTTTGCGGAATTCATAATATTCGTGAGTTTTACGATAATATTTTTATCCATTAGATCTTTATTGGTGAGAGGGCGTACACCGATAAAACTTTTTAATTTAAGAAATTCTGCCATTGGATTTTCTTTGTCAAAACCTTGGGGAATCTTTTTTAATTCGTGTTCGCGGCTCAGTTCACCATAATATTTCTTGAAATCTTCATGATCTTTCGCTTTCAGAAAATCATCTTTAAAAACGGATATTTCTTTCCTTATTTCCTTTAAAACCGATGCTTCGGGTAAATAAATTCCGCTTGCGATAAAAGATTTTCCGGGTTCTATGTGAAGGTAATGTCCGGATTTTTCGTTGCTTTTCCCCATGCCGAGCGATACTCCGAAATTGGTTTTGTACGGGGTTTTATCTTTAGAAAAACGGATGTCTCTGTAAATGCGGAGTAAAGATTTTTTTGCGTTGAGTTTTGCAATTTTTTCGTCAGACTTTCCAGCTTCCACTATAAGTTCTTCTGCAAATTTTTCTACTTCTTCCTGTACTTCTTTAAACAGATCTTTGTGATCATTGAACCATTCGCGGTTGTTGTTTTCATTGAGATCTTTCAGGTAATTGAATATTCTTTGGGATAATGCTGCAGCCATTTTTCTAATTTTATTCAAAATTAAATAAAACTGCCCAGACTATAGATTTTTATGTTTTTATTCAAAGATTCATAAATTATAATGAACAAATCAAATAAATCGATAAAACAAAAGAAATTTGAGGGTATTTTAAATTTAAAATAAAATTTTTGTCCTTTTTTTGAATAAGTTTAAAAATAATTGGGGTTTTCTAAAATAAAATTATCAATTCGTTAATATTAGATAAAGCAGAATTCAAATATTTATTATATCTTTGCAAAAATTTTATATTATTTAATGAATTTATTTACGGAGACCAATTTAAGTCCTGATATCCTTAAGGCCATTGGCGAACTGGGTTACGAAAGCCCGACAGAAATCCAAAAACAGACTATCCCTTTTATTCAATCAGATATTCGCGATCTAATCGCACTTGCGCAGACAGGGACAGGCAAAACAGCAGCGTTTTCGCTTCCGATTTTGGACATGATTGACGATACGAGTCGCAAAATCCAATTTTTGGTGCTTTGCCCGACACGAGAACTATGTCTACAGATTTCAAAAGACATTAACAACTATTCGAAGTACATGAAAAACATCAAAACTACAGCAGTTTATGGTGGAAGCAGTATTACGGATCAAATGCGTTCTTTGAGAGATAAGCCTCAAGTAATTGTAGGTACTCCGGGAAGGGTGATCGACTTGATCAACAGAAAAGCTCTTGACTTCTCAGAAATCCACTGGTTGGTTCTGGATGAAGCAGATGAGATGTTATCGATGGGTTTCAAAGACGAATTGGAAACAATTTTGAGAGAAACTCCTGAAACGAAACAAACTTTCTTGTTCTCGGCAACGATGAATAAAGAAGTGGAAAGAATTTCTAAAAGTTACCTTACAAAACCTCACCGTATTTCTGTAGGTTCTATTAACGAAGTTAAGAAGAACATTAAGCATGAATACTATGTAGTTGGGTACCGTTACAAAAAAGAAGCGCTGAAAAGATTAATTGATGCCAACCCCAATCAGTATTCTATTATTTTCTGTAGAACAAGAATGGAAACTCAGGAGGTTGCAGACTTTTTGATGCAGAACGGTTATGCCGCAGATGCTCTTCATGGTGATCTTTCTCAGGCGCAGAGAGATACGGTAATGAAGAAATTCAGATTGAAAAACATCGACATCTTAGTTGCTACAGACGTTGCAGCAAGAGGTTTGGATGTAAATTCACTTACGCACGTTATCCATTTCTCTTTACCGGATGATCCTGAAGTTTTTGTTCACAGAAGCGGAAGAACAGGTAGAGCAGGAAAAGACGGTATTTCTATGGCTTTGATAAAGCCTGAAGAAAGCAGAAAGCTTAAGCAGATTAAATCTACAACGAAAATCGATATTGTTGAAAAGAAAATTCCTACTGGTGACGAAGTAATGTCGGCTCAGGTAACAGGAGTTTTTGAAAAACTAATGACGGAGCATGAAAATATCTTTGAATTTGATCACAGCCTGGTTCCTGATTTAAGCAATTTCACAAAAGAAGAATTGGTTGTTCAGTTGTTGCAGTTTCAGTTAAAAGATCTGGCTCTTTATTACAAAGACAAACAGGATCTTATGGATCAGAAGTTCAACAACAGAGATGATGACAGAGGCGGAAGAGACCGAGACAGCAGAGGCGGAAGAGACCGTGACAGAGGAAGAGATCGCGACAGAGGAGAACGTAGCGACAGAGGAGAAAGAAGAGGAGATCGTGGCGGGAAACCGAGACAGAGAGACGAAAATATGACCAGATTTTTCTTCAATCTTGGTAAAAAAGACCAGCTGAAAAAACTGGATGTCTTAGAAATCATCAACAAGGCTACTTCCAGCAAAGGAAGCAAAAGAGCTGAGATTGGAAACATCGAAATTCTTGAGAAATTCTCATTCTTCGAAGTTGAAAAATCTTTTGGCAATGAGCTTTTAGGAAATATTCAGTCAATGAAATTTAAAGGGAAAGATATGAGAGCTGAAGAAGCGAACTAATCTTAAAACTTATTTATACAACGAGCCGGCATTTTTTGTCGGCTTTTTTTATTTTTAAAATAATTTTGATCTGTAGAAAACAATATGTGTTTTGACGAATGCAACGGCAAAACGAAGTAAAAAACAGCCAATAGTTGCGGAACTTTGCATTGAAACTAGAGATGAGAATAAAATGCGATTTGCTTTTTTCTGTTTTAAATTATTGGTTTTAAGCTGATTATTCTGCACTTTGTGGCGGGAGGTCAGGATGTGAACAAATATTAATTCAATATTAACAAAAATTAATGCTGGATGCTTTTTGTTAAGGTGGTTTTTTAGGAAATTTGCACACGAATAAATTAAATACAATTTACAAATGGCAATTGGTAATATTTTCCACGCATTTCAGCCAAAAGATAAAATTTTCTTTGTGCTTTTCGAAAAAGTAACCGAAAATTTAGTTGCAATGTCTAATGATTTTAACAACGGAGTAAAAGATTTTGATCTTAATGACGATGCGATGTTGAAAATGATGAGCGACTATGAGCACAAAAATGATGAGCTTACTCACGAGATTTTTGTTGAATTGGGGAAAAACTTCATCACACCTTTCGACCGTGAAGATATTCACACTTTAGCAACAGGTTTGGATGATATTGCAGATTATATCTACGCTTCTACAAAATATATTTTCCTTTATAAGTCTCCGATGATGAAGGCGTATGCAGATTTCTCATTACTGATTCATAAAGCTTGTCTGGAGATTCAGAATGCGATGAAAAACCTGAAAGGATTCAAAAATATGGAGCAGGTAAAAGAAGCTTGTATTAAAGTAAACTCTATAGAAAATATTGCAGATGATCTTCTTTCAAACTCTATGGTAGAGCTTTTTGAAACAAATGATGCCATCAATATCATCAAAATATCATCCGTTCTAAATTATCTTGAAATCGTAACAGACAAGGCAGAAGATGTTGCCAATACGATTGAAAATATCATGATCAAATACGCATAAAACAATACATAACAAAAAATGGAATTTCCTATTTTACTTACGGTTATTATTGCTTTGGCTTTAATCTTCGATTATATTAATGGTTTTCATGATGCTGCCAATTCTATTGCGACGATTGTTTCCACAAAGGTTTTAACGCCGTTTCAGGCTGTACTTTGGGCAGCACTTTGGAATTTTGCGGCCTTCTTTATCGCAGCCTACGTTATTGGTGAGTTCAAAATCGGTAATACGATTGCCAAAACCGTGAACGAAAATTTTATTACCCTTGAAGTTATATTCTCGGGGCTGATTGCAGCGATCGCGTGGAATCTACTGACCTGGTGGTTTGGGATTCCTTCATCATCTTCTCATACCCTGATTGGTGGTTTTCTGGGAGCAGCCTTGATGCACGCTTTCCTGATGGATTACCATGAAGTGGTAACTGCAACTCCGGATCTGGGAATTTTTGATACTTTAAAGCAGACATTCAGTAAAGTTGCGGATCAGAATGTTGTGAAATTCAGCAAGGTGATTCCTATTTTCCTCTTTATTTTCCTTGCACCGGTTATCGGTATGGTGATTTCCATTATCATTACGTTAATTATTGTACAGCTTTACAAAAAATCTAATCCGCATAAAGCAGATCAGTCTTTCAAAAGATTACAATTGGTATCTTCAGCTTTGTTCAGTTTGGGGCATGGTCTGAATGATGCTCAGAAAGTAATGGGAATCATAGGAGCTGCATTGATTTACTATCACGTTAATATGCTTCAGGATCCTGTGTATTTAAATATTGAAACTGCTGAACGTTTTAATTATTTTGCAGAACATTATATGTGGGTTCCACTGGTTTCTTTCATTGCTATTGCTCTGGGAACCATGAGCGGAGGCTGGAAGATCATTAAAACAATGGGAACCAAGATTACAAAAGTGACTCCATTGGAAGGAGTAAGTGCCGAAACAGCTGGTGCGATCACGCTATTCATTACCGATCACTTTGGAATTCCCGTTTCTACAACACATACCATTACCGGTTCTATCATCGGTGTTGGATTAACAAAAAGAGTTTCTGCAGTACGTTGGGGAATTACGGTAAGTCTGCTTTGGGCTTGGGTTTTAACGATTCCAATTTCGGCGATTGTTGCCGCATTAACCTATCTTGCCGTGACGTTCTTGAAGTAACAAGCGAGAAAATTATTTCAAAATTAAATTAATTTATACATACAAACCGCAGATTTATATTTGCGGTTTTTTATTGTATTTTAAGTCACGAATGCATCAAAAAATCAATATAAGAAACAGACCAAAAGAAAAAGAGGAGTAGATTAATTTTTAGCCTGAAAAAAGTCACCCGCATGAATTACAGAATTCACCCGCATGAAATCAGCAATTCATCCGCATGAATCTTACCAATCACCTGCATGAATTTTATACTTCCTGCAAAAGCTTTTAAAATGTCATTTTTTTATTTGTTTAATAAACTCCCGATCATCTTATTCTGGGCTTCTGCCAATTTTGTAATATCCTGCTGATTTCTAAGAATACTTTCTGTGAGTTCTCCGGATATTATAAAAATTTATGGTGATTACCTGGTGATCCGATTGTGTTTAAGTCTTACAATCATCTTGGTAGGCCTATGATTGAATATTATGATTTAGTAGTGCTTTTTGTTGGCGAGTATTGTGGTAAATTGTATCAGGAAAAATATCAATTCTTTCATTTGTATAAACTAAAGACGGAAGATAGGCAAGGCCTGTTGATCCCTATAAATTTGATACATATCAGGAAAATAAACTATAAAAGCCCAGTCTATTGATTTTGATCCATTCATGAGAATAAGTACAATCCTACCGATGATGATTGAGATTTTAAATACGAAGCATTATACTACAGATTGATAGGAGATAAGCCTGTTCCTTTAATGGGTATTTACATTAAAGATTTAATAAAAGTAAAAACAGGAGGTGCTCTAAAAAATAAGGTAAAATAAAGTAATTCTAATTATTGCTATTTTATAAATAACAGAAATGAATTAATACAATATCACAAAACTTTGTCTCAACAGGCGAAGTTTTTTGTTTTACAACCCCTCAGAAAATCGTATTTTTGTTCAAATTAAAAACTTTTATGGAATTCTTAGACACCTACCAACAGATTGTTGCTGATGCCATTACTAAATACACGTTCAAAGACAAACCTAAGGAATTGTATGATCCTATGAATTACATCATTTCGCATGGTGGAAAGCGCCTTCGTCCGATTATGGTTTTGATGGCGTGCGATTTGTTCGGTGGGGATATGAAACAGGCGATAAAACCCGCTTTGGCGATAGAGTTCTTCCATAATTTTACGCTGATTCATGATGATATTATGGATGAAGCACCACTTCGAAGAAACCAGCCTACCATTCATACTTTACACGGAATCAATACCGGAATTCTCTCGGGTGATGCACTTTTGCTAAAAGCTTATAAA
>Ga0302347_1004721_pt1 | contig 10627 bp, 23 predicted proteins | sample PhyWR1_FD_202178 | JGI IMG/M metagenome (GOLD analysis project Ga0302347, IMG submission 202178) | Leaf surface microbial communities from wheat plants in UC Gill Tract Community Farm, Albany, California, United States - DLSL W.R1 (v2)... | ecosystem: Host-associated > Plants > Phyllosphere >...
TGTGCGAACCTTCCCGCCGGTGTAGATGTCACGCTTCATGGCGGCGCGCACCGCTTCCTCAGCGCTTGCCCCCATGTCCATTGCAGCCAGGGCATAGGCCGAGCCGCTGCCGATCGCGTCAGGGTTGGCCGGGTCGAGGTCCTGCCGCCAGACGCCAGTCTTGTCGTCATGGCCGACCATCTGCAGCCTTCCGCTATCCACCACGTAGCCCGAGCACTCGACAGGCACCGGCGATGGCGTGCCGAAGTAGGCTGCAATCAGGGTCTTCTCGTCGCACACGGCGCCGGACAGGAAAAAACTGACCCCATCAACGACGGTCATCTTCTGGCACTCATCGGAAACGATGGACCCGCTACGGGTCTGCCGGGTGTCGTAGGCGATCACGCCATCTTTGTAGGCAATAGTGGTCATCAATACTCCCGCGCCACGAAACGGCGCACCTCGATTTTGTGGCGCCGTTCACTCAGCCGGCTTGCATCGCTCGCAGTCCAGGTGTCGGCAGATCCACCGTTTGACCCGGGGCCAGTAGGTGAGCATGAACATGTGCCGCATACCCGCCAGGGCCAGGGACACCATCAGCGTCGCCCAGGCCGTGTTGGCGGTGAAGAACATGCGCTCGGACCGGGCCAGGATGGCGTAGCCGCTGATGGCGATGACCGCGTACAGCACCTTGCCGATCACCCCGTCGCGCACCTTTCCGCTCAGCACGCACCAGGTCGCCCAGATTGCGATGACCCCCGCCGCGATGGCATTGATGTATTCGTATGTCATGAGCTAGGCCCTCCGAACTTGGACCTGATGACAGACCATAGATCGGCGGCTTTGATCGCTCGGTTGATGGCGGCAATGAGCGAACCGCCAAAGGTGCCGAGAAGAAAACCCACGCCTGCGACGCTGCGGGGCTCGGTGATGCCGAAGTAATTGCTGACCATGCCGGTGAGGTAGTGGGCACAGGCCATGCCAGTGAACAGGAAGAGAAGCCAGGCCTTTCGGTCGGTCAGGTCGTCCTTGTGCCACCGGGTCGCGACCAAGGCCCCCAATAGGCCCGCAATCATCCAGTCGAACTTCTCGAGCAGGCGGTGGAAGAACTCCATGCTCGACCTCTCGCTGTGCATGAACGAAAAAACCCGGCACGATGGCCGGGTTCTGTTTGTCACTCCTCAACACGCGCAGGAATGACAGGATGGAGCAAATTTACGACATGGCGACATGATATTGCAAGCCCTTTTGAGGCCCTTTTCACGCAGCCTCGTCGAATAGCACCCCAATCGCTTCGAGCATGTGCTGAGCCTCGACCAGCGCCTCGTTCACCATCGCCTCCAGAGCGCCCTTGATGGATCGGTTCCAACGCTGGTAGGTGCGCTCGGTAAGGCCCTGGGAATCCCAGCTGGTCATGTCGTAGTTCGACTCAGCGAGGACGATCATTTCGCCAGATCGTTGTTCGGCCACAGCCCTGGCGTGAGCATTGGCCCGCTCCACTGCTTGACGAGCCGCGCGATTGCGCCACTCCAGCTTACAGCCCTCCTTGCAGCCGCAGTCCTCGGCGCACTCCAGGGGCTGGACCGGCTTGGCCTGCACCGCAATACGCTGCACGCCCTTCTTCTGCTCCGGCACAGCCCAGACCAACACGGCCTGCTGAGTGAACCGCTTCGGGGCTGGGGTTGGCACGATGGCAACCAGGCGCCCAATTGAATCGACCTTGCGCCCCTTGTGCGTGCTGTACTTCGCCACGAGGGCGTTCCAGTGCCGCGGGGAGAGTTGGGCATGGAGCAGCCGGTGCACGAGCGAATCGGCCAGCAAGGCTGCATCCTTGCCTGAGATCTCCCCCTTCAGCTTGCCTGCCTGCACACGCGGCTCGACATTGCACCCGCCAGCGCTGTTGATCGTCTCGGCCGCCAGGGCGCGAACTACTGCTGATACCACGTTCTGATAGCTCACTGGCCCTGCTCCTTCTTCCGTCGATTCGATACCCGTATGCCCCGCACGATGCAGTAGGCGCCAAAGATGGCCATGGCCAGCAGCAGGAGCTGGCCGGTGTCGGTTGGTGTCCAGTTCATGCGGCCTCCTTCATCGCTTCGATACGGACGCGCACAGCGCCGCCCTTGATCGTTTCCTTACTCACCCGTACCTGAGTTGCAAAAACGTTGTCGTCGATGCCCAGGGCGTCCGCCAGGCCGTCACGGCCCGCCTTGAACATCGCCAGCAGGTTGTCGTCGTCACGCCGCCGGCGATCCGGCGGCACGAACTCAAGCATCAGCAGTGCCTCACCCTTCGGCGCCTGGATGCCAGCCTGCTTCGCCAGCAGTTGGCACGCGGCGCGGTACGACTTGGCCGCCTTGCTCTTCCTGGTCCAGTGCACCCGGGCATTCGGGCTGCATGCGGCCGGCGGCCACGGTAGTGTCAACTCCGTCATGCGAAGACCTCTCTGAACCGTTGGAGCACCGTTTTCGGCTGCAGGTACGATGTTCCCTCCAGCCAACCCTTGCGGTACTCCTCCATGAATGGGTGGCGCAGGTACTTGAAGCCGTTGCAGTTACGGCCATCGCGCAATCCCTCCTCGTAGGCCTGGCGCTTCCGTTGTGCTGTCTTGCTCATGCAGCCCCCTTCACGGTCAAAATGCCGGCCCGGATCAGGGCCTCATGAGTCTCAGCGATCGCCCGCGGCATGTCGGACCAGTCCACTTCGCCTTTCCCCCGGCCGTCGAGCACGTCGTGGCAGGCGCTGCATGCGTACACCGCCACGGTGTCGAAGCCCTTCATGCCCATGCCCTTTTGCCCGCAAGGCAAGTGGGCCAGCACGGTGGTTTCGGGGTTGAAGTTGCAGGCGCCAGGGATGCGGACGGTGCAGTCCTGGCCGCGGGCGCTCTCGCGCACCCTCTTGGATACGATCCTCATGCCGCCTCCTCCCTCAGCAGGTCGCTGAACACCACACCTTGCGGCGCGAACTCGTCCACGATTCGGTCGGTGTATTGGCAGCCCTGGGCGCGGTCGAACAACCTGGTGACCGGGAATCCATCCGGCCCAAACATGGCGCACGGCCCCATCCAGCGCAGCTTGATCTCGTACGGGAGGTTGAGCAGGGCCATGTTGTAGCCGTCCCTGAACTCCTCGCATGAGGCGCGCATGATCGGCACGCCGTGGTGAAGCTTGCAGTAGCGGCGCACCTCTTCCACGTCGCCCATCTCGGTGCTCTTGGCGATGCGCTCGTACATGGCGAACCACAGGGCGTTTTGGTCCAGGGTGCGGTCCTTGCCCGGGCGCATGCTCACAACGACGAATTTCTTGTCGCGGAACAGGCGGGTGAGCATGGTGATGGCCTCGGACAGCTTGGCCTGGCTGTTTACGCTGATCTTCTCAGTCATGGCTCGAATCCTTGGCCATGGCCGAGTCGATGGCTTGATCAACCGGGACCCCGTAGGTGTTGAAGACGGCATCAAGCTCAGCAGCTGGTCGGCTTTCGACCCGCAGCCACCGATACCGCTCAGCATCCTTGCGCAGCGCCTCGTTCTCGGCCTTGATCTGGTCAAGCTGCCGACCTTGGACTTTGAACTCCGCCCAGCACGCGGCGCGGTCGTCTTTCAACTTGTCATACGCATCCGCCATCACCACCTCGGGGCCGTGCGGGTGATAGCTGATGCGATTGCCGCCCTCGGAAAGCATTTTGACGGCCTTGTAGCGATGAGCTTCGGTCATGGCTCCACTCTTTTTGGTATCCATCACTTGATCTCCTGCCCCGGCCGTCCGATCTGTCGCGGATTTCCGAGGTAAAGCGAGTTGCGCCAATACGGCATCCTGCTGCGGCCAGGGGCGTAGAACTCAAAGGTCTTTCCGCCTCTCTCCCATACGCAATGCCAGCGACGCGCTCTATTGCGGATGAAGCGGATGCGCGTGCTTCGCGGCCTGAGAGCCCAGGCTATTACCGCCGCCAAGATGCAATTACCTGGAATGGTCACACCCCCTCCCCGGCCGGCTGCCCGGCGCGCTTGATGTTCAACTTGGCCAGCAGGTGCGCACGGCACGCGGCGGCACTGGTCGGGATCTGCTGGAGGTCCAGCAGGCGGGCCTGGCGTTGGCTGGCGTACTCGTCGGCTAGCTCGATCAGGCTCTTCTGGCTGTCGTGGCCGATGCCGGTGGCGATATCGCCCAGTGGCTCGCCGGCGACCAGCATGCGAATGGTGATGTCGTAGGCTCTGGCGAATACCTTCTCTGCCCGCTCCACCTCCATCGACCCAAGGTTCTGCGCCTCACATTGCAGGGCCGCGTGGCGCACCGCTGCGTGCGTCCAAACGCGTGACCCTGCCCTGCTGGGGTGGAAGTTCTCCAGCGCCTCTGCCAGGGCCCGCGCAAGCGGCGGAATACCCATCTCTTCCGGGGTCGGCTGGCACAGCTTGATGAACTTGCCGCTGCTCGGGGCGAAGTCGGTGCCCAGCACCCGGCACTTCTGGATGCCGAAGCGGATCTGCTCCAGGGTGTTGATACCCGCGGCGACGAAGGACTTGATCCAGCTGCGCTTGGCAGCCTTCAGCGCGTCATCGTCCGGCCAGGCCTGCTTCCACGCTGGGAAGATGGCCTGCAGCTCCTTGAACAAGGCGTTGACCACTTCGGTGGTGCCCGGGTCCAGCTGCTTGGCCGGGGCATGCACCTCGGCAGGCAGGTTGCTGGCCTTGGCCATGATCTGCGTCACGCTGCGCAGTTTCGGTTGTGCGGTCATAAGCCCCCCAGGTCATCAGCCCAGCTGGTGTCGTTGAAGTCGGGACCGCTGAGTGGGCGGCGGGATGCGAACGGGGCGGCGCCTGCCGGCTGCGGCAGTTCGTCTTCCCAGCGCTTTCCATTCAGCCAGGTGGACGCGTGCGGGATGAACTGGCCGCCGTCCTTGGTCCAGTCGGTGGAAACGGTCCAGGCAGCCAGGGAGGCGGCCATCAGGTTGAACAGGTCGGCGCTTACCTTAAGCTTTTTCCAGACCTTCTCTGCGCCGGCCTTGCCGACCTTGCGCGGATACAGCGCCCAGAAACGATCGAATGCGACCAGCTCGGGAGCGTCAGCGACCGATGGGTTTGTATCTATTGATTGAGTAATAGAATCCTTTATTAAGTAGCTGTCGGTTTGCCCACAGTTCGGTAAACCCACACTTCGGTTAACCGAATATTCGGAAACCTGTAGGTTCGGTTCGTAGTGGACTATGACGCGACGGCCGAGCACCTTGCCGGTACCTTCCTCACGCACAACCTCATGGCTGACCAGGCCCAAATCCTTCAGGCAGGCCATCGCCCTGGAGTAGCGCTCACGCCCGATCGAGAACCTGTCTTGCAGGTGCGAGCCAATAACCTTCCAGTCGCTGGAGCGCGTTTGCAGGTAGGTCCAGATGGCCAGCGCATCCGGATTGACGATCATGGCCACCACGTCGTTGCTGACCGAGCTGTACGGGGCCTGCTTGGCGTAAAACAGGGTCGGCGTGGCCTTCTCCACGTTCACCGGCTTGCTCATGACATCACCTCGTAGAAGCCTGCCTGGACGCACTTGCGCGCAATAGTCCTTACTCGCGCTTTTGCGAAGTCATCCTGCTTGCTGCCCGGCGGGAGCATCTGCCTTAACTCGTTCCACTCGATCAATGCTGAGAGGAATGGCTCGTGCACTTTGCACTTCTTGAGCTTTCCTTCGATTTCCAGGGTAAAGATCATGGCTTCACCTTCAGGCCGCAGGCTTCAATCGCAGCCACGACGTCAGGCAGCCGTACCAGTGCAACAGGGTCGTGCTCTGGTTTCTCATAGGTGAGCTCGATTGCGCAGCCCAGATGCTGAGTAAGGCCCTCGTATGCAGAGGCTGATGGCAGCTCTACCGTAAAATCCTCGCGAGAGGCCCGCCAGCCAACCCAGCAGTGCTGCAGGGCCCAGCTTTGATAGTCACCATCACTGAACTTGGCCATGATCTGATTTGGGTACTCGCGCAGCACCCACGCTTCGAACTGCTCGCGCATAAGTTGCTCGCTCATGCTGCGCCCCCGGAGACGATAAGGGAGGCCAACTCGGCGAAGCGATCCTCATACCAGTGCGGCTGGGTTTCGCGCGGGCACTGAGGGCTGGTGAGGTTCTTCCCATAGCGCAGGCCCTTCTCGGTGATCGACCAGAAGTGCACGGTCTCCTTCTTCGAGTTCACCCGGGACATCTGCTTGATGATCCCGGCGTCGCGCAGCTTCCAGTTGAACGGCGCAGCCGAGCACTTGATGCCGTGCAACTTGAGGAGAACGGTCAGCGGCTTGGAAGCCATGCTGGAGCCATCGGGCGAATCGGGGGCGGCATCAACCGCATACCCAGGCAGGAACTGGGCATTCAGGCCGTTGTTTTCAGCGATTTTGGTCAGCATCTGCATTTTGCTGGACGGCGCCGGCTTGAGGAGGCGGTCGAAACACTCAAGGATGGCCAGTTCGCCAACGATCTTGGAGTTGTTCGGGGCCTGCACGGAGAAGCCGCCAGTCTTTCGGATGCTTGGAAGAACCTGGCCAACGACCCACTCTTCAAAACGCTCAGCCGCAGGAAGTTTCGACTTCATCACCAGGCGATACAGATCTCGCTCGGGGATGATGGCCATAAAGCCACCACCCTGCTTCGGGGTAGTGGTTGCCGCCTTGCAATGCCTTGCCACGGCGTTTTCTGGCTTGGCATATCCAAGGGCCACGGCTATGTCGTTTGCCACGAACCATGGGTCGCCGACCTCATCGGTGATTACGCGGACAGCGGCCCCGTCGAAGTCGAACGGGATCACGTCAGAATTGCGCGCCACAGAATCGCGGTTCGCATTTTGTGGCGCGCCCCTTTGCAGGGCCTGTACACTTGGGGTCTGCATATGCATAATTCCCTTCACAAGTTATGTTTTGCAGAGAGCCGGGCCGCAATCCCGGCTTTTTTGTCTCTGCGATTTGGCGTCCCCAATGAGGGACTGGCGTCCGGGTCCCTAATTAGGGATCGGACGGTTACCTTGGCGCCGCGAACGGCACCACGTTGTTGCTCTTGGGCTTGCCCCTCATCGAGAGGAAGCGGGTGGCCAGGCCGACGATCTGTGAGGCAAGTTCGTCGGGGGTCAGGCCGGCCTCCTCCGCCCAGGCTTCCAGCTCCTGGAAGTCGGATCGACGGAACTGCTCGACCTTCACGTCGTGCTGTACTGCTTCGTTTGCAGGCGACATCTGTCCTCCCATGACCTATTCAGGCCCTGGCCTTCTTCTCGTTGATCAGCGGCAGGTGGCCGTGCTCTTTCTTGAACGCCAGCGCAGCCAGGATGATTTCCCGTGCCAGCACGCTGTGCTGCGCCTTGAGCTCCAGGGCATAACCCTTGAGCTCGTTGAAGTCCTCGTCATCCAAGCGGACCTTGACCTGGTGGTCGTGGCGGTGGGCTTTGTCGTCGTAGGCCATCAGGTTTACCCCTGGTTTCTGCGCTGGTCGCTCGTGGTGGATGAAGCTGGGTCTTGAGTCAGGGGTCTCGCTTGAGGCCCTCTTTAGGGTTCAGCTGGTAGATCTTTGCCTTTTGGCGGCCGATCATTGCCGGGCCGCCCATAGCCAAAAACTCAATCCCGATCGCCTCTATCGCCTCATCGATGCTTAAGCCCTTCTTCAGGGCAAAAGCAGCGATCTTTCCCTTCGCACCGTCACTCAGGTGCTCATAGTCAATTTCAGCCACGTGACCTCCAAAGGGCCTCTAGGCCGCGCTAGACTGCTTGTCGTCCTTGTTCAGGGCTTCAATCGCGCCGTTTTCCACAGCCCACTCGATCATTTCGTAGAGGTAGGTTGCGTGCTGCATCTCGGCACGCTCGGCCGCCCTGGCAAGGATGCGATCCAGGGTTTTGTTGAAACGGACCTTCCGAGGCGTATCACGCTTGTGGGACTGGTCTGCGTACATGCGGGGACTGCTCCTTGCTGTGTTGGTGGTTATGCAGCTTGTGGGTAGATGTCGGGACGCAACTCATGGCGGGAAACGCCAGTAGCTTTTTCAATTTCAAGAACTCGCTCGGCCGGCACACGCCCCGAGGCGCACATTTTCTGCACTGCCTGAGGTGTGACCTTGAGGAGTCGAGCCAGGGCGGATTGACCGCCTGCGGCCTTGGCCGCCTTGCAGATCGGTAGCTCTTTCATTTTGTACCTCAAAGTTACAACTACAACCAAAGGTTATCGCACGAATGCGAAAACTACAACTGAGATTCACAGTGATATTTACAACTTGCGGTTGCATCATTTGCGGATGAGCACAATAGGTCAGCGCATAGCGCGCAAAAGAGAGCTGGCAGGCCTGAATCAATCAGAGCTGGCCAGGCGCCTGTCGGTATCCCCGCAGGCGGTTCAGAAGTGGGAGTCGGGGGTCTCTGTGCCGAGGGGTAAGCGCATGGAGGAGATAGCCGATGTCTTATCGACAACGATTGCGTTCCTGATTACGGGAGATCCTTCTATGGATCGAGCGTCCGAACCTCCGAGGTCGAACGCAACGATTATTGGCCCCCTGGATACCTGGGATGACGACACGCCATTGGAAGATGATGAGGTGTACGTGCCATTCCTCAAGGAAGTTGAGCTGTCGGCAGGAAGCGGAAGGACGGTTATTGAGCAATCGCACCGCCAGCGCCTTCGTTTTGGAAAGCTGACGCTCAGGCGTCAAGGTGTGCAACCTGACGACGCCGTGTGCGTCACGGTCAGCGGGAATAGCATGGAGCCGGTTTTGCCCGACAAGAGCACCGTCGGAGTGGATCAGGGTTGCACTGCCGTGACTGACGGCAAGATGTACGCCATAGACCATGACGGCCAGCTCAGGGTTAAAACGCTCTACAGGTTGCCCGGAGGCGGCGTTCGCATGCGCAGCTTCAATCGCGAAGAGCACCCTGACGAGGAATACACAGCCCAGGAAATGATCGATCAGAACATCCACATCAAAGGAAAGGTTTTCTGGTCTTCCGTTCTTTGGTAGCGGATCACTATCACATGGAGGTTTCAATGCTTCGCCAGATAAAACGCCTCGCCCTGGCCGCAACAGTTGCGGCGCTTGCGGGCTGCGCCGGAACGCCATTCACCTTTGGCCAAGCCAGCCAGGTTAAGGTCGGCATGACGGAAGACCAGCTTTACGAAATCATGGGCAACCCATACATGGTGGTATCGCAAGAGGATGGTCAGCGCTTCATCTACACGCACGCGACGGCTTTCAGCGGCGCCAAGTCGGTCTCCTTCGACACCAAGGACGGCAAGGTGACGAAGGTTCCATACATACCGAGCAGCTACATAGCAAAGCCAAGTCCAGACGAATGATGGATTTTCCAACCAAGCCCGCCTAGTGCGGGCTTTTTTGTGCCTTCACCTACAACCAAAAGTCGTTTGATATGAACCAGATACAACCTGGCATCAAAATATTTACAACCAAAGGGTTGCGCTCTGTAACTTGCGGTTGTAGATTTAGACCCATGCAGTCACTCACGAGGGACTGCGGAGGCCCTCAAGCCTCACCGCTCTTTAACAGCCAGCGCAACAACCAACAGACCGCATTGCCTCTACCGGCGACCGGCGATCAGACAGCCCCGAAAGGCTGCCCACGACAGGGACAACCCTGTACGGCTGACGAAGGTGAAACGCCTAAACCGAGAGAACGACCCGGGCATGCAATGCGCCCCGCCATCCCGGCGGTAATGGGACAGAACGATTCACGTCAGCACCTGGGCAACCGGGTGCTTTCGGAATCCACTGGAGGAACACGAAATGGGCTTGGACGTTTCTGCATACAGCAAGCTGGTCGAGGCACCTGACGCCGAGCGCGACGAAGACGGCGAGCCGGTCGACTACGACAACTACCGCAACTTCTACTTCAACAAGGACTTTCCAGGCCGCGCCGAGGGCCTTAAAGAGGGCATGACCTACAAGCTTGGCGAGGAAGGCTCAGGCCTGAGTACTGGCTACGGTCGCTACAGCGCTTGGCGCGATGAACTGGCGAAGCTTGCCGGGTATCCAGCAGAGCCGTATGAGCGGTACGGCAGAGTGGAACAGAGCCATTGCATGCCTTGCTGGAATGGCGCTCAAGGGCCTTTTGCCGAGCAGATCAACTTCAGCGATTGCGACGGCACCATCGGCCCAGTCGTAAGCGCCAAGCTGGCCAAGGATTACGCCGACTTCGCCGAGAAAGCAGAGGCCGTTGGTGGCTACTTCTGGGAAAAGTATCAGGAGTGGAAAGTGGTGTTCGAGATCGCCGCTAATGACGGCGCCGTGGTTTTCCACTGATTTCACTGGCTGGCCTTGGCGACAGGGCCAGACGGGAAATCAACCGCCCTGGAGACCACCATGGAAACCGTACAGGTCTACATCAAGCCTGATACGCCTGAGCTGAAAATGCTTTGTGATGCGCAGGCCAGGGCCAATGGCAACGAGATTCTCGAACTGGCACTGACCCACTTCGTCAGCCGTCTGGTTGTCGAGACCCTGGCAGACCCAAGTTTCCGCGAAAGCCTTTTGGGAGATGCTGAAGAGAGGAAGGCCAGGGCGAAGCAAGAGCGCATCGAAAGGCTCCGTGCTGAACTCGCGAAGCTGGAAGCCGAGTAACTGCCCGATGCCCTGCTCCCAATCGCAGGCTGCACCGGGGAGTGATCTGGATGGGCCCGCCATAAACCAGCC
>Ga0302347_1004722_pt1 | contig 10627 bp, 9 predicted proteins | sample PhyWR1_FD_202178 | JGI IMG/M metagenome (GOLD analysis project Ga0302347, IMG submission 202178) | Leaf surface microbial communities from wheat plants in UC Gill Tract Community Farm, Albany, California, United States - DLSL W.R1 (v2)... | ecosystem: Host-associated > Plants > Phyllosphere >...
AATACTTCAAAAACAGACCATCATTCCAGATGCCTGCATGGAGATGATCTTCCACTATGGTGACCTTTACAGGGAATATACAGAAAATGGAAACAGCATTATTCAACCCAGATGCTTTGTTATCGGTCAGTTGACCAAGCCGCTTGAAATAGAACCAACTGGAGAAACATCGATCTTTTCCGTTCGTTTTCAACCTGGTGGATTTTTCCCGTTTTTTACTGTTCCGATTAAGGAATTAGAAGATAAGGCTGTTTCACTGGAAAAATTGTTTGGAAAAGACGGAAAGGAGATAGGAGAAAAAATTTTGAACGCCCTTTCAACTTCGGAAAGAATAAAATTAATTGAAGCATTTTTACTCAGAAGATTGATGACAGCGGAAAACATAGATCGTCTTGTAAGCTCGTTGGTGGAAATGATCTTTACAACAAATGGCCAGCTTTCAATCAATGAAGTTTCCAAACAAACCAATATCAACAGGAGACAACTGGAACGAAAATTTTCAAAAGCTATCGGGTTAAGTCCAAAACAACTATCCAAAACAATCAGATTGCAGGCCGCACTCAAAATGTTGCTGGATCAAAAATTTACAGATCTCACGTCATTGTCCTGTGAAAATGAATTTTATGATCAGTCGCATTTTATCAAGGATTTCAAAGAATTTACTGGGTTTTCACCAAAGGAATTTTATGGGAGTCAATTTGAAATGTCGTCATTTTTTTATAGAACAGAATAATTGACCTTGTCGCATTTTTACAATTTTATTTTCTGATTGTATTGCAATTTTGTGATCTGATTTAAAATTATGAAAGGAGGAAAAATAAACATTGCTATTGTAGTTGTCTTATTGATATTATCTAACTGCGCAGTGAGTCGCAGGAATGAGATAAAAAATACGAAGTGGATTCTGGGAACCTGGATCAATGAGACCAAGAAAGGAAATATCTATGAGACCTGGAGCAAAGTAAACAAAAATGAGTATTCAGGGAAGAGTTATACACTGAAAGGAAATGATACCATTGTTTTTGAAAGCATACGATTGGTACAAGATAGGGAAGGAGTTACATATATACCGACTGTCAAGGATCAGAATAGTGCTTTGCCTGTTCGTTTTAGCAATAAAATGATTTCGGATATAGAATTAGTATTTGAAAATTCCGAACATGATTTTCCACAGATGATTTCTTATAAAAAAATCAATTCAGATTCTTTGATCGCAGAATTTTCGGGGATTAAAAACGGAAAATATCGTAAAGAAACTTTCCCGATGAGACGAATGAAATAAAAAATATTGTATTTTTTATCAGTAAGATTTCAAATGATCTTCACTTTGAATTTAGTACCGAAATACATCAGCAGCAATATTAAAATACAGCGGACAAGGAAATTTAATTGTTTTTTTGATCATTTATTTTTTGTTCCAATGGCAGAGTATCTAATGTTGAAATGTTACTTGTATTCTTTACCAGCTGAGCTTTACGATCTAAATTCCTTAAAATCAGATAGTAGATGATTGCACCTGAAAAGTAACAGATCACGTCTGTAATATCTGCCGTATATCGGTCCGACAGCAATGGAAGTACAACTTCAAAGACAATGGACAGATTCAGAGCAGCACCAGCCAAAAATTTAAGGTCAGGCCGCCAGTTCGGGCTATATGTTAAGTTCATGATCTTCTTGATCGTGTAGCTGTACATCGGAACGCTGTAGAGATCTGTGAGGTGATCATTTATAAAAGGTATTACAATGCCCAGCTTTCTTAAGTAAGCAATAATTGCCCAAACGATCAGACCAAGGATAAACCAGTATGAAATTTTTATTTTCCTAAACATGCATCGCACCCATTATAATACTTAGCAAGATCTGGATCACCTTTAAAAAAATGTTGGCATTGGATTTTTTCTCGTCTTTCTCTTTGTCCTCACTGCTCTCGTAATCGAATAATTTCTTCCCCTCCATATTTCTAAGATTTTTGCAAAGATAATAAATGCCAAATAACCGCCATTTTAATGAAATACAACTTCACAAATAATTTATTCGGAATAGCCTTTCAAGACCTGTCTGTAGCTCATCAGAATTGAAGACTTTGAAATAAAACCGACAAACTCATTATTTTGGTTCACCACTGGCAGATTCCAAAATCCGGTATCATCGAAGATCTGCAGGATTTCCAAAGGTTTGTCTTCGGGTTTTATCAAAGCCGGTGGTGCTTTCATTATTTTGGTCACAGGTAATGATGCATTGTTGTCCTCATTAAAAAGATACGGACGGAGATCATCCAAGGTCAGAATTCCCTGTAATTTATTTTTGTCATCTATAACAGCAAAAAAATTCTTCTTTCCATTTTTCACCAGTTCAAAAAGATCTTCAATCGAAGCATTTTCATTGATCGTCTGAGAATATTTATCAATAAAATCCTCTGTGTGCAGGGAGAATAAAAGATTTTTGTCGTGCTCTTTTGTAAATATCTTTCCTTGTTCTGCCAGGGATTTCAGTTCCGGAGAGATGTTTGAAAACCATTTCGCAATAAGATAGGATATGACGGAAACGATCATCAGAGGAATAAAGAGATCATAACCGGAACTGGATTCTGCGATCAGAAATATAGCAGTCAACGGCGCATACAGAACACCGCTCATTGCCCCTGCCATCCCTACAAGAACTAAATTGGAAACAGGAACATCTTTGAAACCAAGATGCTGACAAATCAATGCAAATAAAAATCCAACGGTGCCGCCTGCAAAAAGTGATGGAGCAAAATTACCACCATTACCGCCTCCAAAAATCGTGAAAGATGTGGCAAAAGCTTTCAGTAAACAAACCAGGATCAAAAATATGATGATCGTCCATTCCTTGATGTCAAAATAACGAAACAAACTGTTTTCAATAATAACATTGGCATGTCCGTTGGTAAAAGCCTTTACTGTATCATAACCTTCTCCGAACAGTGGCGGAAAAAGAACGCAGAGCAATGACAAAACAGCACCTCCAAGCATCGCTTTCCTCATTCTGGATATTTTAAGTCCCTTGAGAAAATGTTCTACTTTATGAGAAATTATCAAGAAATAGCGGGCGTACAAACCAGTTACAATTCCCAGAATAAAATAATAGGGAAGATTCTTATAATTGAAAGCTTCACGGGTATAAAATCTGAAAAGAATGTCTTCCTGAAGTAGAATTCTGGACAATAGACTTCCACAAACTGCAGCGACGACCAATGGGATAAAATCTGTAAAAACAACTCCTGTCAAGAGTATTTCAAAAGCAAACATAATCCCCGCAATTGGCGCATTGAAAGCAGAGGCGACACCAGCTGTTGCGCCAGCAGCCAAAAGTAATGTCCGTTCTTTATAATTAAGACGATAGGTCTGAGCAAAATTTGATCCTATTGCCGCACCAGTCACAGCAATTGGGCTTTCCAAACCAGCAGATCCTCCAAGTCCTACGGTAATAGCACTTTGCACGATCTGAGAATAGGTTTTAACGGAAGAAACAATACTTGAATTTTGAGCGATCTCATACAGAATTGCACCAATTCCTTTTCTGTCCTGACCTTTGAAAATGGTAAGAACAATGCTGGTCGTCAATACAATTCCTAAAAACGGAAAAATAATATAGAATAATACCTGATATTCAAAATGAACCTTGTTTGTAATAAAATAATGAATATTATGAACGATGGTTTTCAGTAATACACCTGCCAATCCGGCTGTGCATCCTACTAAAATACCAGATAGCAAAAGAAACTGACTTCGGCTAAGCCTGTTATTCAGCCAATGAAGGATCAATTCATAACTGCGCGCCTTCTCCAGACCATACTGCTGAAAATCTCTTTTGAATTTTAGAAAGCTTATAAATTTTTTTTTATTATGAATTTTCACAGAATTTTATTGAAAAAATTAAGATAATTATTGATTGCCGATATTTTTAGAGACCAGATGTGCAAATGTATCAAAATCATATGGGAAAGATTCAAGCCATTTCTGAATCATCGAGATAATAGATGGTATTTTTAATGTTATAATGATCAAGTTCTATTTTTCAGAACTCTGCAAAATCTTAACATTTTTTTCGTTTAACCTTTTTGCCAGCCAGTTCTTGAGCTGCGGTTCATTCACATCTTTGCCAGAATAGATGACCACAAACTGAAGCTGGGTGCTGTCGGTCAATGGATATTTTTGTACTTTTCCGTAGGACACTTCAGACATTGTCGGGTAAAGGATTTGAAGTTCTTTGATTAAAGTTGAGTCTGATATCTTATAAGTGTCAAGCTCCTGACGCAGTTTGGATATGGCAATGTCCTTTTCCGATAAGTTCGTATTGTTCTTGTTTATTTCACTTAATATTTCTGATTTCAGATCTGAGTTGTTCTGGCGGATATTGAATTTGGTATTCGGCAGACCATTGTCATCAAGCATTTTATTGTATGAATCGATCTCGGCCTGTGTGAATTTTTTATTGAGAAAGGCGATATCGATGATTTTGGGATCTGAATTATAGTTGATCTTTTTATAGATGATCGTATAACCATTATTGTCAAACTGTTTTTGAATAAACTGCTCTGCTGTTTTGGTAAATTTCTTTTCATTGAAAAGGTTGTAGGCCAGATAAGAACTAGGAACAATCATTACAAGAATCAGGAATGAGATCCCATATCGGATCCTTTTTTCATATTTGCTGTCAACGATGGATGATGGATAATTCAAATATTTGACCACCAAAAAAGTAGCAATGCAGATGAAAAAGCAGTTGATGGTATAAAGGTAAAATGCGCCCAGGAAATATGTAGCCAATCCAAATCCAGCGGTACACAATGGAGGCATTAACGCTGTGGCAATCGCGACACCTGGAATCGGATTTCCCTTCTCTACTCTGGTAATGGCAATCACACCCACCAATCCGCCAAAAAAAGCAATCAGGACGTCATAAATATTAGGAGAAGTCCTTGCTAAAAGTTCTGATTGTACATCCTTGAAAGGGCTGATGTAAAAATAGATTGCTGACACCAGTAGACTTACAATGGTTGCGATCAGTAGGTTTTTAACAGATTTTTTCAGCAGGGGAAAGTTGTAAGTTCCCAATGCAAATCCAGCTCCCACAATAGGTCCCATTAACGGCGAGATAAGCATCGCCCCAATAATGACCGCCGTAGAATTGACATTAAGCCCAACGGATGCGATAATAATTGCACAAGCCAAAATCCAAAGATTAGAACCACGAAAGGAGATATTGGAAGTCACATTTTCCAGAACTTTGTCCTTCTTTTCCTCACCATTATGAAGATTAATGAAATTAAATATTTTACTCATCAGATAATGGTTTAGAGGTTTTATTAAGAATAAGATAGCCCACGATCCCGCCAATAATGGAGGCCGCAAAAATTCCTATCTTCGCCTGCGTCTGATATTCCTCGTGGGTGAAGGCCAGAGAGGTTACGAATAGTGACATCGTAAATCCTATTGATGCTAGAAAGCCAAGACCAATAAGATTCCAAATTGTCATTCCTTCAGGAACTTTGGCGATCTTCAGTTTGATGAAGGCGGCCGTAAATCCTACAACACCCAGAACTTTACCAACTAGGAGTCCTAATGCAACACCAATAGCAATATTGGTATCAAAAAGACTATTAAAATTAATATTGAGAGAAACACCAGCATTGGCGATGGCAAAGATCGGAATGATTACAAAAGTTACGACAGGATGCATAGAATGCTCCAATCTTTGCAGTGGGGGAGTCGCAGCAATAGTTGCCTCATTTATTTTTTCAATGACATGTAGCTGGTCATTGGTAAGCGTAGGATTATCCTCCGTAGGGTCTAAATTCTTAAATGTTTCCAGATAGCTGCTGATCTTCGAAATAAAAATAGTTTCCTTGATCTTCACATCTGCAGGGATGGTAAAAGCTGCTAAAACCGCTGCAATAGTAGCGTGAACGCCTGAGATCACGAAACATGTCCATACACCACAGATCCCAAGAAAAGCATAGAAAAATACAGATCTGATCCCTAATTTATTTCCCAAATACATCACTGCAAGGATTGAAAGACCAATTAGTAAATAAGTCATTTGAATATCTGCCGTGTAAAAAAATGCGATGACCAAAACAGCTCCAAGATCGTCAACGATGGCCAAAGCAGTCAAAAAAACTTTCAGAGAAAGCGGGATCTTTTTACCTAAAAGGAAAAGCACACCCAAGGCGAAAGCAATATCCGTCGCCATCGGGATCCCCCAGCCTTTGTGCATCTCACCCGAGGGATTGAGCAACAGAAAAATCAGAGCTGGCATTACCATTCCTCCGACAGCCGCTACGATTGGCAGCATCGCTTTGCGTGGGTTGGAGAGTTCACCTCCAATGATCTCACGTTTCAGTTCCAAGCCAACTACGAAGAAGAAAACCGACATCAGCCCATCATTGATCCAATGGTGAATGCTGAAATTAAAATAACTTGCGCCATTCCATCGGAAACCGAAAGTCTGTTCCAAAAAATGATGGTAACCCTCAGATAAAGGAGAATTTGCAAGTATCAATGCGATGATAACGCTGATTCCCAGTAGTAGTCCACCTGATTTCTCCTGTTGGATAAACCGCTGAACGGGATACACGATTTTGTCAATCGGTTTTTTCTGGTAGTCTTTTATCATAATTTATCTGAGTATTTGAGATACAAATTTAGGAATACTGAATTGAAATAGGCATTCTCATTTATTCAAAAGTTTTTATTGTTCTATGGATGACTATCTGTCCTCAGTAATGCAAAAGATACTTTTATTAAAAATTATATAGTGGTTCAGAAAATTTAGTCGCTGTTTCCAGACGATTTATAAAAATTGGCTCAAAAATTCTTGTTGAAAAATCGAACTAAAAATAATCAATTATTAACTAAATGAGAGAACTATAAAATATTTGTCTCATTAAGAATCTAGTATCAGAATCGAACTAGTACATTTTTCGATACTGTAAATTTTGTTAAACTCACAAGAATTATTTTGAATTAAATTTTTATGATCTAACTCTATAAAAATGATATTATCAGTATTCAAAGAGCTCCTCTGTTGATTAAAATAAGATAATTTGCAATAACTAATCAAGAGTTTGTTTGTAGAAACTAAAATACAGTCGAAATTTTTTAACTACATAAGAAGGATATATTAGATTCGTTTAGTCAAAAGTTGCTAGTATAATTATTTCTAAATTATATTGATATTATTCATTTTTCTAGAATATAAATTCGATGGTTAACATTTAAAATTTGAGTCATGACAGATCAACAATTACAACATGAGTTTGACGGAATTAAAAGTTTAATGAGTAAAATATTTATCAATACAAAAGAGGTCTTAAACAGTTCTGAACTGGTTTCTTACCTTGGTATATCTGAGAGTTTACTTTATAAGCTTACCTCTCAAAAATCAATTCCTCATTATAAACCGACTAATGGCACATTGTTTTTTTTAAAAGAAGAGATTATTGAATGGATTAAAAAAAATAAAATCTATACTGTTGAAGAAGCTTTTGAAGAAATGAAAAATCAGAAAAGTAGGAAATGAACCATTTTATATTTCTTTATAAAATTTAAAACATTCTTTCAATTATTTGATCAACTTCACTTTCTTTAAAATCATCCAAGTAGTTTTCTGTTGTGCTAAGCCTTTTATGCCCTAGAGCCTGCTTAATAATATTGATATTAACGTCTTTTCTTAATGCATTGCTTGCAAAGGTGTGGCGAGCTGTATAAAAAGTTATATTATTATTAATTTCACATTCTTTTAAAATATTCTTCAATTGCTTGTTGTAGAATTTCCGAACATTATCTTTTCTTTTTTTTAATGTCTTTTCATCATATTCCTTAATATCTTTCATTAGAATTGGAAAAATGTACTCTGTATTATACGGGCGGTAAATCTTGTAGAAAGAAAGAATCTCATTTATAATAGGAATATTAGGGAGTTTTATTTTTAATAAAATATCAGTCTTATTTCTACTGTAGTTAAATTGATAATCCTCCAAATCTGTCCATTTTAATTCTGAAAGATCCGTGAAATTCATACCGCGCGCATAGTAGCTAAAAATGTAGGCATATCTTGCATTTTTTGCAATGTTCATTTTACTCATATCAAAACTTACAAGCTTTTGAAACTCTTTTATGGATAAAGCTTTTTTGATATCGCGTTTTTTATATTTTGAAATTTTAAATTCCTTGAAAGGATAGAACTCTTTATTGACTATTTTATAATTAATTGCTTTATTATAAATGGTCCGGATGTTTCTCATATAAGATGCAATTCCTCCATCATTAGCACCTCGTTTTCTAAGAAAATTCTCAAAATCCATTAGAAACTTAAAATCAATATTCTCAAATTGGTAATCGCCAATATTTTTCTTAAAACTCTTTAAGGCATTCAAGGTGTCAATAATGGAACTAGCATAACTGACCTGTTTATTATCCTCAAATGTTTGAATTTCCTTTTCAAATAATTCTTGAAATCCGAGTCTTTGAATATCAACTTGAGAGAAGTATTTATCGAATAAAATGAGATTGTAACTTTTAAATTCTCTTTCCAGGTTACTGATGACCTCCATTGCATCGTCCTTCAATTTATGAAGTGATTTGTTGAAAGATATAGCATTTGGAAATTTTATTCTAAATTCACCTTGATTTTCATCCCATTCAGTAAGTTTACAAGAATAAGGAGTTGAATAGAATTTACATTTTCGGTTAATTGTAATTCGTAAGCAGATAGGGTAGAGTCCGCTTTTCAGTACATTTTTTTTGCAGATAATTTTGACACTTGAATTCATTTTGAACAGTTTTAAGTTTAACATTAATGCAACATGCTATACTTTATTAGGAAACTTGATGAAATCAAAAATATCACAAATTACTTCTAACTATAAGAAAATCAATAACATTGAATCTAAAAGAAATAGAATGCAACGTACATTGAGCGTACTCATAATCAGGTTGTCCCTGGTTCGAGCCCAGGTGGGACCACAATAAACACTCTGAAAGCCCCTTAAATAGGGGCTTTTTTATTTGGGAAATAACGACAGCTCAAATATATGCTCAAACTTTCTCTGCAAGTCCCTGCCAGATTGACTTTGTAAGCATCTACTTATTTCTAAAAATAAAATTTGAAATGACTTTGTGAGAATAAAATTACAGAAGTTATTTTACCTTTTTATCTCTGCATTGCCTTTGCCTAAAGAGATTGATATTGTTTCCAAAAACGTCAATTCTAAAATCCACTCAAAATTCAACTAATTATTTTTATCTTAGTCCTTCCGAAAGTCTTATTATGAGCCGAAATGATAGAACCACTCTTGAGTTAACAGAATTACCTCTGGAGTCCGTCACAAAAGTTTTCAGTTTTTTAGAAAATATTGTCAAAGATTACCTTTTGGATATTGATAACTTTGAAACAGAAATCCAAAAATATTCCCTGCTAGAACAATATTTTATCTGTGAATATGGCTCATTCTATTATTCAAAGCAAAAAATTAATTCATTCTTGAAATCCCAACATTTTGATGGATATGATGATTTTCAGAAAAGATTGATCGAAGAGAATGCCGATAATTTCATAAAAGGTATTGAAGGAATGCGGGAATCTTTGAAGAAACTAGCAAAAAACCATAAGCGGAAATATGGTGACTTTAGCACTTTTAAACTTCCTGACGGATTTATAGAAAAGCCAATTGATTTTAGATTGCCTCTATATTTTTCTGTTGAAACTGCTCTGGATTTTGAAAAAAGATTGGGAAACAGATTAAAAACAAGATCAGATTTCAAACAAGAAGTATACACAATTCTCAGAGAAATCTTACAGGACGAAGACATTGAATTATTTTTCAATAACACCTTTGCCTATTCAACAAATCCTTATCCGATAATGCTATTGTATCTCACTATTAATAAGAAAACAGAATTTAAGAGAAGGATGCTACAACTTTATACAAGCTATTCCAATTATTATCTACGTGGAAAAAGCCAGTACGAGAATTACTATATCGAATATAATTCAGACTTAGCGGAGCAGATAAAGAATAAAAAAATCAAGAAAACTGTATTAAATTCCGAAGGTTTATTGGTTGATACAGGAGAGTTTATTGAACTGACAGAACCACGAAGTCATTTCTATCCAAAAATCAAGGACAAAGAGGAGAAACAGAAATTTATAAAGGAACTCAAATTATTTCGTCTTCCTGAAATAACAAAAGAAGACTTTGCTAAATCTTTATACAATTGCTTTGTTCATATCAGGGAGGATTACTTTGAAAAGCTTATTGAAAATCCTGAATTTTCTCTTGAACAGCATCTTAAAACGGTTTCTACAGAATCAGTAAGAAACTAAAAATACACCATATGTAAAACGTGCAAATATCGTACTGATTCTGCACATCGTACTTCCTAAATTTTACCACTGCTATACTTTTGCTGTATTAATGCGAAAGTAATGCAGGACAAAGACACACTAACTTATCATTTTTCAAAATTCGTTTCCGAGTTGGAAATCCGAATAGCTGAGAGAGTACTATCTCAACTGTTGGATCATTCTGGCTTATTTGGAGGTGCACAACCAAAAGAGGAAAGGCTATTGAATGCTGATGAATTGTGCAAACTACTCGGCA
>Ga0302347_1004724_pt1 | contig 10626 bp, 11 predicted proteins | sample PhyWR1_FD_202178 | JGI IMG/M metagenome (GOLD analysis project Ga0302347, IMG submission 202178) | Leaf surface microbial communities from wheat plants in UC Gill Tract Community Farm, Albany, California, United States - DLSL W.R1 (v2)... | ecosystem: Host-associated > Plants > Phyllosphere >...
TAAATTCCTCCCCGCTTTCCCCTGAAGCGGCGCGCGCCCTCCAAACCATAAAAACCATGGGCGACTTCACCGCGCCGATCTGTCCCCAAGCCCTTGCATAGGAATACCTGTTGTGATGAAAGACTCTCTCGCCGCCCTGGCCAGCGTCCTGCTGATTGCCCACGGCACTGTGGCGCTGGCTGCCAGCTCCGTAGACCTGTCACTTAAAGGCGCCATTACCCCGAGCGCCTGCGCCCCGAGCCTGACCGACGACGGTGTGGTGGACTACGGCAAGATCTCCGCCAAGGACCTTTCCCCTACCGGAACCACCTCGCTCCCGCCCGTCACGCTGCAACTGAGTGTGGACTGCGAAGCCCCGACCTTGTTTGCACTGAACGGCCGGGACAACCGCCTAGGGTCGTCCTACTTCTCCGCCCTGGATCATATCTACGGGCTGGGCCTGGTGAACGACGGCGAAAAACTGGGGGGCTACCAGATTGGCGTGTTCAACCCGGTCGCGGACGAGCCCGTGTACCCGCTGTTCTCCTACGACAACGGCAAAACCTGGCTGGTGAACTCTTCAGGCAGCTACATGGGCCATCCCTACTTGAACGCCTTTGGCGACTCGCCCACGCCCAAAGCCCTGCGCAGCGTAAAGGTCGATCTACGTTTCCTGACCGAAATCGCCCCTGTGCGAAACCTGACCCTGACCGAGGAAGTGCCCTTGGACGGCAGCGCCACGCTGGACGTGGTGTACCTCTAACCCCTCAACACTCACTGACACTCACAAGGACCTGTGCCCATGGATAAACCCACCCTCGCCTTGCTGCTCGCGACCCTTGCGCCCGGCGCCTTTGCCGCCAGCAGCACCGACTTGAACATCTCCGGGACCATCACCCCCAGCGCCTGCGCGCCCGTGCTGTCGGACGGTGGTGTGATCGATCACGGCAAGATGACCGCCAAGGATCTGCAACCGACCTCACCCACAAGGCTCAACGCTGCCGAGATGCGCCTTGAAGTGACGTGCGAGGGTGAGACGTTTTTTACCTTGACCACCGTGGATAACCGCGCGGGCACCTCCGCCATCAACCCCAGACACCACGGCCTGGGCTTGACCGCCGAAAAAGAAAAACTGGGCAGCGTGGCGTTTTCGCTGTTTGACCCCGTGGCCGATACCCAGCCGGTCAAGGTCATCATCTCGAGCAATGGCGGCGCCAACTGGTCCGAATCGATCTACCTGGGGCATGAGGCGCTCACCTCGTTCGCCGCCCTCGGCGGCCCCAACACCCCCATCGCCTTGAAAACCCTGACCGCCCGTCTGCGCGCATTCACCATCATCGTGCCCTCCTCCGACCTGACCCTGCTCGATGAAGTGCCCCTCGACGGCCAGGCCACGCTGCAGCTCAAGTACTGGTAAGTCGCTTTCCCCACCCCATCACCCCTAGTTAGGAGCAATACCATGAAGACCCTCAACGCCCTGTTTGCCACCTTTTTGCTCACCGGCTCCAGTGCCGTGTTCGCTGCCTCCAGCGTGGACTTGACCGTGCGCGGGCTGATTACGCCGAGTGCCTGTGAACCCACCCTGGCCGGTGGCGGCAACGTCGAGATCGGCAAGATCTCCGCCAAGGACCTCAAGGCTGACGAGAACACCCTGTTGCAGGATCAAGTGCTGCAACTGACCGTCACCTGCGACGGCGCGACCCTCATGGCGATCGAGCCCAAGGACAATCGTGCCGGTTCCGCCTCCGAAATCGACGACAGCACCTTCGGCCTGGGATTGGTCAACAGCACCGAGAAACTCGGTTTCTTCCAGATGACCCTGCAATCGGCCGTCGGTGATGGCGTAGAGCTGGGGCCGATCGCCTCGCGCGACGGCGGCCTGACCTGGACCCGACTCATGTTCCTGATCAACAACGGCATCACCTCCGTCGCCAACACCACCACCGTCGCCCCAGTGCCGGTGCAGTCACTGGTCGCCGACCTGCTCATCGCCCCCGCCATCGCTCCGGCCAGCAGCCTGACCCTGACCGAAGAAGTGCCGATCGATGGCTCGGCGACCCTGACCGTCAAATACCTGTAACGGAAGACCGGCGCAGCGCACTGCGTTGCGCCCACTGCTGTTCTCAAGGATGTCCCCTCAACACGGTTCCAACCACAGACCATGAACACGCTCTCACGCCGCTTGATGACGCTCTGTCTATGCCTGACCGCCACACCCGCCCTGTGCGCCTCGAAGGTCGATGTGACCTTGACCGGCAGCATCACCCCCAGCGCCTGCACGCCGATCCTGTCGCCCAGCGGCATTGTCGATCACGGGCGGGTGCCCGCTCGCTCCCTCAATCAGTACGAGTTCACCGAACTGCCCGCCAGAACGCTGGACTTAAGCGTGACCTGCAATCAACCGGTGTTGTTCGTGCTGGTCGGTGTGGACAACCGTGCCGAATCCTCCGTGGGGCCGGGCTTCTATTACGGCCTGGGCAACAACATCTATGCACCGACCGAACGCCTCGGCTCGGTGGCCCTGGCCATTCGCGAAGCGGTGGGCGACGGCCAGCGCGCAATCGTGCTCGCCTCCAGCAACCGCGGCCTGACCTGGTTTCCCGAGTCAAACGCCTACCCCGACAACTACATGGGCTTTGCGCACCCCGGCACCCTGGTCCCTGACCCACACAGCGTGCTGACCGCCAAGCTTGAAATCAAAACATCGATCAACGCTGCCGCCTACCTGACCCTCGATCAAGAGGTGCCGTTGGACGGCTCCATCGTGCTAGACCTGAGGTATCTGTAGTCATGTTTCCTTCTCCTTGCGCTGCCTTGATAGCACAGGTGTTCAGCCTGGCTCGCTACACCAGCCTTTACCTCGCCGCGCTGGCCCTGACGCTGTGGGGACCAACCCTGGTGCTCGCCGACGGCATGGTGCCAGACACGTCGGTCGTGATCGTCAACGAAGCCGACGGCGAGGCCTCGGTGTCTGTGACCAACACCGATTCCAAGCTCGCCCTGCTGCACGTCACCCTGGAAGACATTCCCGAAGACCCGGCGCCGCTGCTGTTCGTCACGCCGCCGCTGACGCGCGTCGAGCCGGCCAAAAGCCAGTTGATCCGGTTCATCCTGCAATCGCCCACGCCGCTGACCACCCAACGCCTCAAACGGGTGATTTTCGAGGGCATGCCCCAGGGCCGTGCCGCTGGCCAGGCCGGCCATGCACGGGTGGGCGTGACCGTGCGCCAGAACTTGCCGGTGATCCTGCATCCCAAAGGCTTGGCGCCCAACCGAACGCCCTGGACCGGCCTGGTCTGGCGCCTGAAAAACCAGCAACTGAGCGTGAATAACCCGACGCCGTACGTGGTGCGCCTGGCGCAAGAACTGACGTTGCTGCCGGGCAAGGGCTCGGCCTTGTTGCCGCGCACCTACGTGCTGCCCGGCGAGACCCTGAGCGTCGCCGCCAGCCAGGCCCAGGCCAACACCGTGCAGATGCAACCGGCCACCGTCTACGGGTTTGCGGTCGCACCTTACGAAGCACCGATCACCCTTTGATCCCAGTGCCGGAAGGAAAAGTGCCGGCGCCCTGATAACGAAGTGGCCTCCCATTGAAGGCCACCGGGAGCCAGGCTGTACCAAGGGATTGGCGCAGGCCTGCCTCCACTGAATCGAGTACGACTTGTGAGCACAGTTATGACTGATCGCGACGGCGGAGCCGTGCCTGGCGTTTCATCACCCCAGGCACGCACGTTGCTGGCAAGCCTTGCGCTGACCCTGGGTATTGCGCTGCCAACGAGTGACCCCCTGGCCGACGAAACCACCGGCTCGTTCGACCCGCAAACCTTGTCCCAGCGTGGTATCGACCCGCAGTTGGCCAACCTGTTGCTGGAAGCCCCGCGCTTTGCCGCAGGCCACCATGCCCTCAATCTCAACGTGAACGGGCAGCGACGCGGCCGCGTCGATGTGCTGTTCAATCAGCAAGGCACATTGTGTTTCAACCAGGCACTGCTGGATGCGGGCAATTTGCGCGTGCCGGCAGACGATGCGCCGTGCCATGCCTTTCTCGATGCCTACCCACAGACCGTGATCGAGCAAGACCCGGCCACGCTCAGCCTGTCATTGGTGGTGCCAACCGATGCATTGCGTCCTGCGGTGCGCGACGTGTCCGGCTACCAGACCGGCGGCTTTGCCGGGTTGCTCAACTATGATTTGAGCGGCCTGTACAACGAGTACGGCGACGACAACAGCCGCTTCGGCTCGGCCAATACCGAAGTCGGTTTCAACGCAGGCGACTGGATCGTACGCAGCCGCCAGGTGCGTACCTGGCAAGACAAGGTGTCGCGTACCACCCACCTGGACGCCTACGCCCAGCGCACCTTTGCCGAACAACAAGCGGTGTTCCAGGCCGGGCAGATCAACCTGTACAACCCGGTGCTGGCTGGTGCGCAAATCACCGGTGCCCAGGTGCTCACCGAAACCGCGCTGCAAGACCAGAACCAGGGCGCGACCATCACCGGCATCGCCAACAGCCCGGCCCAGGTGGAAATTCGCCAGAACGGCACGCTGATTCATTCCACCGTGGTGCCCGCCGGGCCGTTTTCCCTCACCGATGTGCGACGCTTGAACAGCCGTTCCGATGTCGAAGTCACGGTCAAGGAAACCAGCGGTGAAGAACGCCGTTTCACCGTGCCGGCTGCCATGCTCGGCCTCGGTTTACCGGCACCGGGTTATTCGGTGGCGGCCGGCCGCGTGCGCAAGATCGGCGCCGGTGAAGGTGCCGAGCCCTGGGTGGTCAGTGGCGGCTGGAGTGGCGCGCTGCACCCGCAGGTCAGCGTCGGCGGCGGCGTACTGGTGGCCGAGGAATACCGCGCGGCAGGTGCAAACCTGGGCTGGCTGCCGTGGCAGGACAGCCAGTTCCAGGTCTCCAGCCAAATCGCCCAGGCCACCCGCAATGGCAACGAGCGGGGCGTGCAAACCGACCTGTCGTGGTCGCAACGCCTGAGCGAACGCTGGGCGATTACCACCGCCGGCTCCTGGCGCAGCCTGGGCTATCGCGACCTCGACGACTCCACCTACACCACAGAAACCCGCGAGCAACGCCGCTCCCGTTACCGTGACCAGCAAAGTGCCACGGCGTCCTGGGCGCACCCGCAGCTTGGCGCGTTCAGTGCCGGGATCTCGCGGTCATCCTCGTTTACCGGCGACAGCAGCAGCCGCGCCCTCGCGTCCTGGGGCACAAGCTTTGGGCGCGTGTCGGTTTCCGCCAGTGCCGAGTGGCAAGTCGGTGGGCGCCAACAGAGTGATGACAGTGTGTACCTGAACATCAGCGTGCCGTTGGGCGAGAACCGCCGAGGCCGCGCCTGGGCCCGAAACGCCGGGGGCGATCACCGCATTGGCGCGGGGGTCAGCGAGCAACTCAATGACCAGCTGAGTTACCAGGTCGGCATTGAACGCGACAGCCGCGACCGTGAAGTGGAGTCGTCCGTCGGCGTCTCGACACTGCCTTACTACAGCCAGCTGGACTTCAACTACACCCGCAACAACCAGGAACGCTCCAGCTACCAAGGCGGCGCACGCGGCGGCGTGGTGTTGCATGGCGATGGCCTGACCTTTTCGCCCTACCCGGTACGCGAGACGTTCGCCGTGATGTCGGTGGGCGACATGGCCGGGATCAAGGTCAGCACCCCCAGCGGCCCGGTGTGGACCGACTGGCAAGGCCAGGCGGTAGTCCCGCAACTCAGCCCGTACGGGCGCAGCCCGGTGGAAGTGCAAACCCGCTCGTTGCCGCGCAATGCCGATATCAGCAACGGCCTGGCGGTGTTGTCGGCGGGGCGCGGGGCGGTGGACAAGGTCGAGTTTGGCGTGGCGCTCACCCGCCGCGCGCTGCTCAACGTCACCACCGCAGACGGCCAGCCGTTGCCGCGTGGGGCAGCGGTCAGCACCGCCGACGGGGAATTCGTGACCCTGGTGCAGGACGGCAGCCAAGTGTTTTTGCCCGATGTACTCGACCGCCGCGAACTGTGGGTCAGTGCGCCCGGCCAACGTCGTTGCCGCCTGGACTTCGAGTTGCCCGAGCGCGGCGATCCCGAGGTGTATTTCGAAACCGCACCGGCGCGGTGCCAACCATGAGGAACCTCACCATGGGCCTGAAACCTGCCTTGATGTCAGCAAGCCTGTTGCTGGGCGCGAACGCCTGGGGCATGGACGAATGCCAGTTGAACCTGAGCGAAACCCGCGTGGATTTCGGCCTGATGAACCGCGCAGTCGCGCAAGGTGCGGCAGCGGAACGCCCGTTGGGTGAGCGGCGCTTGAGCCTGAGCTTGAACTGCCCCAACCCAACCGACTTGAGCCTGTTCTATCGCGGCTTGGCGAGCAGCGGCGAGCGCTTCCAATTTACTCAGCACGGCAGCTACAGCCTAAGGGCCAGCGATGCGCTGCTCGACGGCCAGGCAGTGGAATTGGGATTGCTGCCCGGCAGCGGCCAACCGGCCGCCAGCATGGGTTCAACGCTGCGCTGGCGTCCCGAGCACGGCATCGTGCCGATGCGCGCTGGCGTACCGGTCAACGGGCGGAGCCTGTCGTTGCAACTGGAGGTCGACGCCTGGGCGCGGGAAGACGCCTTGCGGGTCAACGATGCGGTCACCTGGGACACCAGCGGCCTATTCGACGCAACACACACCGGCCGTTCGCGGGAGCTGCGCCTGCAAGCCCGTTTCGCCCCGGCGGCCTGTACGCCGAGCCTGTCCAACGGCGGCACGGTGGCGTTCGGCAAGTTGTCGGTGATGGACCTGAACCTCGACAAGGAAACCACCCTGCCCGCCCGGCCATTGGTGGTCAGCGTGGCATGTGATGCCCCTTCCGCGTTCACCCTGCGCCTGCAGGACAACCGCCAAGGCTCGGCCACCGGCCCGGGAGATGACACCACCTACGGGCTGGGACTCGATGCCCAGCAACAGAAAGTCGGGCGCTACCGCTTGATCTTCGACCCGACACGCACCACCGCGGACAGTTTCCCCCAACTCTTTCGAACCGACTCCCCCACCGGCGCCGCGCCGTGGAGCAGCGCGAGCGCCAGCCCAATGGCAATTGGCGCCAGCCGCTTCCTCGGTTTCAGCGCCAGTGCCGGCAGCACCAGCGGCCCCGAGCCGATTCAACAGCTCAGCGCCACCACCAGCCTGGAAGCCGTCATCGCCCCGCTCGGCACGCTGGACCTGGGCAGCGAAGTGCGCCTCGACGGCGCCGCCACCCTCGAACTCAACTACCTCTAGGAGCACTCGGATGAAACGCATCCTTATTCCGTTGGCCGCCTCGGCCCTGTTGAGCGGCACCGCGCACGCCGCGTCCACCGTCGACCTGGCCGTCACCGGCCTGATCACGCCCATGGCGTGCACACCGGCGTTGTCCAGTGGCGGGCTGGTGGACTTCGGCAAGATCTCGCGCAATGACCTCAACCTCACCAACGGCACGCGCCTGCCCCACAAGTATTTGACCCTCACCGTCAGTTGCAACGCTCCCGGACGCTTTGCCCTGCGCATGCGCGACAACCGCGACGGCACGGCCCACGTCAACAGCGAGATTTTCTACGGGTTGGGGCTGGACACCAGCGGCAACAAGATCGGCGTGTACTCGGTCAGTTTCGACCCCAGGCAGACCGTGGTCGATGATCTGGCCGTGGTGTACGGCACCGAGTCCACCACCGGTGGCCTGGCCTGGCGCACCGCCAACCTCAACCCCATCGATGTCGGCTCGCGCAGCCTGCTCGGTTTTACCGATGTCGTCGGCAGTACCGCCGGCCCATCGGCCATCCAGACACTGACCAGCACCTTGAAGCTGGAAGCCACGATCAACGCCCGGCAGAACCTGGACCTCAGCGTGGAAACGCCGATGGACGGGTCCGCCACGTTGGAAGTTGTGTACCTGTAACCCCCTGAACGTTCCCTTTCCCTAGATAGGAGCAACACCGTGAGCAAGTCCCTGAGTACCCTGATCACCACCCTGATGATCGCTGGCGCGGGTAATAGTTTTGCAGCCTCCAGCATTGATATGAGCGTGCGCGGCCTGATTACCCCCAGCGCCTGCACGCCGGCCCTGGGCAATGGCGGGCAATTTGAGGTCGGCAAGATTGCCGCCAAGGACCTCAAGGTCAACGACTATACGGTGCTGGCGGACCACACCACACACGTGAGCGTGACCTGCGAAGCGCCAACATTGCTGGCGATTGAACCCAAGGACAATCGCGCGGGCTCCGAAGCCATGGGCGAGCCCAGCTACTTTGGCCTGGGTTTGATCAACGGCAGCGAAAAACTCGGCTCCCTCTCGGTGTACCTGGAGAAGGTGTTCGCCGATGGCGTGGCGAGCAAGGCGACCGACTCGCTCGATGCCGGGGCAACCTGGGTACGGCACAGCGGCCTGGGGCCAGACCGTATTACCTCGGTAGCCAGCACTGCGGCCTACGCACCGATCCCGGTACAAGTGATGGATGCCCAGATGGTCCTGACCCCGGTCATCGCCGCCACCCGCGACCTGACCCTCACCGAAGAAGTGCCCATCGACGGTTCGGTCACCCTCACCGTGCGCTACCTCTAAACCTTCTCGCTGGTCACCCCGACGTACAGGGCACGACCCGCCCCCAACCCGGCGATGATCGCGCCCAGGCCGATCACGCCGAATACCCAGCCGGTGGCACCCCAGCCACCGGTCCAGTCATGCAACACACCCACGGCCAGCGGGCCCATGGATGCCAACGTATAGCCAATGCCCTGGGCCATGCCGGACAGGTTGGCGGCGACGTGGGAATCCCGCGAGCGCAGCACGATCAGGGTCAGCGCCAGGCTGAACGTACCGCCCTGGCCCAACCCCAGCAGAATCGCCCAGCCCCACAAGCCGTCGAGCGGCGCCAACAGGCAACCGAACAACCCGGCGAGGGTCAGCAGCATCACCACCAGGATGGCCGGGCGCTGGTCCTTGCCACGCGTAGCAAACCAAGGCGCAGTGAGCGCGCTGAGCAACTGCACGATGATCGAACCGGACAGCGCCAAACCGGCTTCGGTGGCACTCAGGCCACGGTCGATGAGGATGGAAGGCAGCCAGCCAAACACGATGTAGGCTAGGGACGATTGCAGGCCCATGTACAAGGTCACTTGCCAGGCCAAGGGATCGCGTAGCAACCCTTTCACCCGATAGGCAACTTGATGGGCGCCGTGCTTTTGCCCGACCTGCGGCAACCAGAACAGCGCCGCCACCAGCGCGGGCACGATCCAGAAACCCAGGCCGATGCTCCAACTGTCACCGAAGTAGTGACTCAACGGCACCGTGGCCCCCGCCGCCAACGCCGCCCCCAGGCACAACGCCATGGTGTACACGCCGGTCATGGTGCCGGCCTGCTTGGCGAAGTCGCGCTTGACGATACCCGGTAGCAACACGCCGATGATGCCAATGCTGGCGCCTGCGATCAGGCTGCCGACGAACAACCCCGTCTCGCCAAACGAGCTACGCAGGATGATGCCTGCGGCCAGCGTAAGCAGAATCCCCAGCACCACCCGCTCAGCCCCAAAACGCCGCGCGAGGATCGGCGCCAGCGGCGCGAACAGCCCCAGGCACAACACCGGCAAGGTGGTCAGCAAACCGGCCTTGGCCGCCGACAACCCCAAGCTGTCGGACACTTTGCTGAGCAACGGCGAAAGACTCGACAGCGCCGGGCGCAGGTTCATTGCCACCAGGACCAGTCCCATGATCAACAACCACGGGCGGCTCACCACCGGCGGGCGGTGTTGCACCACTTCGTCGTCGGCTTCGGCGTCGATCAACAGTTCTTCGAGCTTGGTTTCAGAGGTCATGGATAACTGCCGGCAGAGGGATGGGCGTTTGCCCTGATAGCTGGTTGAAAAGTCCCACAGCCTATTCGGACGTGCCTACAAGAGCAACGCACTAGGTTTCTTAGGCAGGAAAAGGAGCAGTATTTTCGATTGGTAAAATTACCCTTAGAGGGTAATTATTGGACTCAGGTGTCTGATGGAAAAGTACACACCTCATTACGATTTGGCGGTGATAAAGGCGGATGTGAGACGGCTTGGAAGAAGCGCCTTTACACAATCAGCGCAAAAATCCGGTTGGGAACTGCGCTTCAGCATCAAGCAAATGCAGGACGTCATTTACGAGTTACAAAACTGGATGTTGTACAAATCGATGACCACTTATGGAGATCATCGAGTCTGGCAAGACGTGTATTACACCCACTCGAAAGGCAGGGAGATTTACGTCAAGGTGACTTACCGCGCAAACGGTAGACCTCCGGTAATCTCCTTCAAGGAGAAAAACCAATGAAAGAACCCGAGCTGTGCTACATCTGCGGCGCCCCCGATGCACTGCATTATTTCGAGGGCCGCAGTGAAACCATTCGTGTCAAAGGCATGGAACGTCGGGTGGATAATCTCTCCGGCTGGGAATGTCACGTATGTGGAGACGGTTTTTGGGACCCCGACACAGATAGCGCCGACCGTTTTGGAGAAGCTGGCGATGAACTCGTCGTTGCTGCCCGCCAAATGATCGGCGCCGAGATAAAACGCATCCGCCGCAAACTGCACCTAACGCAAAAAGAGGCCGTGGAACTGCTCTCCGGTGGCGGCCACAACGCCTTCTCACGCTACGAGCGCGGCGAATTGCTCG
>Ga0302347_1004725_pt1 | contig 10624 bp, 9 predicted proteins | sample PhyWR1_FD_202178 | JGI IMG/M metagenome (GOLD analysis project Ga0302347, IMG submission 202178) | Leaf surface microbial communities from wheat plants in UC Gill Tract Community Farm, Albany, California, United States - DLSL W.R1 (v2)... | ecosystem: Host-associated > Plants > Phyllosphere >...
CCCTTCAGGCCGATCACGGTGTCACCGGTGTAGACGCCACGGCCCACGCCGTACGGGGCGAACAGCTTGTTGAGCTTGGCCAGGATCTGCTCACCCGGCAGCGCCTTGCCGTCCAGCTCGACGGCTTCGCCCTCGACGAACTTCAAGGTGACCGTCAGTGCCTGTTCCGGCCATTCGCTGCGCGGTGCGCACCAGCCACGGGCACCCTCGCCCGGGGCTTCCCAACGGTCGATCTCGCCGCCGGACATGGTCAGGCCCAGCAGGTTCTCGTTGATGGTGTAGGCCTGCTGCTTGGCGCGCACGCCGAAGCCGCGCTCTTCCAGGTACTTCTGCTCGTAGGCGCGGGTCTGGGTGTGTTCCTTCTGGATTTCGCGGATCGGCGCGACGATCTGGTAGTCGCCCAGCGCCTTCACGGCCAGGTCGAAGCGGACCTGGTCATTGCCCATGCCGGTGCAGCCGTGGGCGATGATGTTGGTACCCAGCTCGGCGGCGCGCTTGAGCGCGGCATCCACGATCAGGTAACGGTCGGACACCAGCAGCGGGTACTGGCCCTGGTAGCCCTCACCGGCCCACACGAACGGCTTGACGAAGCCGCTCCAGATCGCCGGGCCACCATCGACGGTGACGTGGCTGGTGACGCCCAGTTCGGCCGCACGCTTCTCGATGAAATCGCGCTCTTCGTCATCCACGCCGCCGGTGTCGGCGAACACGGTATGCACGTTGTAGCCGCGCTCCTGCAGGTACGGCACGCAGAAGCTGGTGTCGAGTCCACCGGAGAAGGCCAGGACGATGTCTTTGTTGCTCATGGGGGTCAGGTCCAATAGGGAAAAAAGTTGGGTAGAGCCGACCGTTGGTCGGCTGCAATGTTCAATACCCGTTGATGGCGTTACCGGCCGATCAACGCCGACATGATCGCCTTCTGCACATGCAGGCGGTTTTCAGCTTCGTCGATCGCGATGCACTGCGCCGAGTCCATGACGCCGTCGGTGGCCTTCACGTTGCGGCGCAGCGGCAGGCAGTGGCTGAAGACGCCGTTGTTGGTCAGCGCCATCTTGGCTTCGTCCACGATGAAGTGCTTGTACTGGTCGCGGATCGGCTTTTCCGGTTCCCAGTTGCCGAAGAACGGCAGCGCGCCCCAGCTCTTGGCGTACACCACGTCCGCGCCGGCGTAGGCGCTGGCGATGTCATGGCTGACCTGCAGCGAACCGCCGCTCTCGGCCACGTTCTGCTCGGCCCAGCCCATGTAGCGCTCATCCAGGATGTAATCCGGGGTCGGGCACAGCAGGGTCACGTCCATGCCCATGCGGGTGGCGATGGTCAGCGCCGAGTTGGCCACCGCGGTGTTCAGCGGCTTGGGGTGATAGGTCCAGGTCAGCACGTACTTCTTGCCGCGCAGGTCCTGGGTACCGAAGTGTTCCTGCAGCGCCATCACGTGGGCCAGTTCCTGGCACGGGTGGGTGATGGTTTCCATGTTGATCACCGGCACCGGCGAGTACTTGGCGAAGCTCTTGAGCACTTCGTCTTCGCGGTCCTTGGTCCAGTCGATGAACTTCGGGAAGGCACGCACGCCAATCAGGTCGACATAGCGGCCGAGCACTTTGGCCACTTCGGCGATGTGCTCCTCGGTGTCCCCGTCCATCACCGAGCCCAGGTTGAACTCGATCGGCCAGGCGTCCTTGCCCGGCTGCAGCACGATCGCGTGCCCGCCCAGCTGGAACGCACCCAGCTCGAAGCTGGTGCGGGTACGCATGGAGGGGTTGAAGAACACCAGGGCAATCGACTTGCCCTTGAGCTCGTCACCCAGTTTGTTGCGCTTGAACAACGCGGCCTGGGTCAACAGGGCATCCAGGTCGGTGCGGCTCCAATCCTGGGTGTTCAGGAAGTGCTTCAGGGACATCGATCGATCCTTTGCGGCTGGTTTTCCACCGTCACCGGCGGAGGTTGGGGGCGCCGGGGCGCGTTCAGGGCTCAACAAAACGTATACAGATGAAACTTTTCAGATCGTAGAAACGAAAAAACCCAGCGCGGGGGCTGGGTTTTCCAAACAGGCAGCACGAAGCTCCGGTTACCCAGCGAAAATGTGGGGTTCCGGTCGGCGGGCACGCGACGTCATGCCCGTAGCCATACGGGCGGCGCTGGTGTCGTGCTGGAAGTCGGTGAGTTTCATGGCCGCCCATCTTTGCATGCACCCGGAGTGCGTGCAAGGCCTGAATGACAATTCAGGTTGAAGGCATCCACGCCCGGGGCGATGCCGGGAGTCACGGGTTGGCGCCACCGGCCTGATCGTTGCCCACCCAGGGGGTGATCGAGACCCGGATCTTGAGGCGGTTGCCCGGGTCTTCCGGCAGGCGGGAACGGTACTTGGTGCCCTTGTAGACGTAGTCCACGTCGTAGGCGATCGGGCGGCGGAACTCACGGCCGACCGGGATGATCTTGCAGTCCCGGGTCAACAACGGCCCGGTGTTGGCCGGCGTGGCCTCGACCACCACCGTCTCGGCGTAGCCGCTTTCGTCGGTGCTGCCGTCTTCCCGGCGGAAGATCGAGCGTACCGAATCCATGAAGCGGCCGAAGCGGCCTTTGTCTTCCTGCGGCTCCTCGCCGGTGACATTGACCGGCGCGAGCGTGCGGGTGGAGACCGGCTCGCAGTGCTCTTCGGTGCGGGTGGCGCGCAGGGTCTGGAAGACCGGCTCGACGTTGAGCACCTGGGCGTAGTCGAACTTGACGTTCTCCACGATCACCACCCGGTTGCGCACCTCACCCTCCTGGGCGCACGCCCCGAAGGCGGCACTTCCGAGCAGGCAGACCAGCGTCAACAACGAAGCGGATTTCATTGGCAACAGGGAAAAGGACAAGAGGGATAGTTTAGGCAGTGGCAAGCACAAGGGGCTGAACATTACCCTTCCGTGACGTTTCTGCCCATAGGCCGACCCCACCCGCGGGGCCGGAAGCCCGCCACGACGGGCCGGAACGCCTGAAGCCTTCAGCCACACCGCCAGCGGCCGAGGCCGCCGGCCTGCCGTGCCCCACATCCCCCCAAAGCCCCCGACACGTTCTAAAATCGACCGCTTACCCCCGCTCCCGACCCCCATGACCCTGCGCCTGCACAACAACCTGACACGCCAGCTCGAACCGTTCACCCCGCTCGATCCGACCTGTCCGACCCTGTATGTGTGTGGCCCCACGGTCTACAACTACGTCCACATCGGCAATGCCCGTGGGCCGGTGGTGTTCGGCGTACTGGCCGACCTGCTGCGCCGCCGCTTCGGCGGCCTGCGCTATGCGCGCAACATCACCGACGTGGATGACAAGATCAACACGGCCGCGCGCGAGCAGAACGTGCCGATCAGCACCATTACCGACCGTTTCGCCGCCGCCTACCGCGAGGACATGGCCGCACTGGGCGTGGTGCCGCCGGATATCGAGCCGGAAGCCACCGCGCATATCCCCCAGATCGTGACCATGATCGAGCAGCTGATCGCCAACGGGCATGCCTATGCGGCCGAAGGCCACGTGCTGTTCTCGGTGAGCTCCTACACCGACTACGGCAAGCTCTCGCGCCGCGACCCGGACGAGATGCTGGCCGGTGCGCGCGTGGATGTCGCCCCGTACAAGCGCGACCCGGGCGATTTCGTGCTGTGGAAGCCCTCCAGCGACGACCTGCCGGGCTGGGCATCGCCGTGGGGCCGTGGCCGCCCGGGCTGGCACATCGAGTGCTCGGCGATGGCCGCCGCGCACCTGGGGCCGACCATCGATATCCATGCCGGCGGCGTGGACCTGCAGTTCCCGCACCACGAGAACGAGATCGCCCAGAGCGAGTGCGCGCACGGCGGGCAGACCTTCGCCCGGTTCTGGCTGCACAACGGCATGCTCAACTTCGGCGGCGCCAAGATGAGCAAGTCGATCGGCAACATCGAGCGCGTGCACGATCTGGTCCGCCAGCATGCCCCCGAGGCGCTGCGCTATGCGCTGCTGTCGGCCCACTACCGGCAGCCGCTGGACTGGTCCGATGCGCTGATCGAGCAGTCGGTGCGCACCCTGGACCGCCTGTACGGCACGCTGCGCGATCTGGTCGAGGTGGACGCCGCTGCGGTGATTCCGACCGAGATCGAGGCCGCACTGGATGACGACCTCAATACGCCGCAGGCGCTGGCCGAGCTGGCCCGTATCGCCGGTGAGGCACGCAAGGCTGCCGACGCCGACAAGGCGCACTGGAAGTCCGCGCTGCTCGGTGCCGGCCTGGCGCTGGGCCTGCTGCAGCAGGATCCCGCGGCCTGGTTTGGCACCGCAGGCGGCAACGACGACGATGCGGCCATCCAGGCCCTGATCGATGAACGCGCCGCGGCCAAGCAGGCCCGCGACTTCGCCCGCGCCGATGCGATCCGCGACCAGTTGGCCGCCGAGGGCATCGTGCTGGAAGACACCGCCCAGGGCGTGCGCTGGTCGCGCAAGCGCTGAAAGACCGCCCGGCTGACCGTCGGGCGCTACCGGACACCGCCCGATCCACTGGGCACTGCCATGACATCGCCCCGGCCACGGACGGCCGGGCTGCCTCCCCCCGCAACTGCACGGTCACCCACGGACGGCGAACACCGACCCGGAGCCCCCATGACCCCCACCTCCCCGTTCCCGCTCGAACCCACCGCTGCTGAAGCCCAGGCCGCCATCGCCGAGGAATTCGCCTTCTTCGGCGACTGGTCCGAGCGTTACCAGTACCTGATCGACCTCGGCCGCAAACTGCCCACCTTCCCGGAAGCGTGGAAGACCGAGGAGCATCGTCTGCTTGGCTGCCAGTCCATGGTCTGGATCGTGCCGGAGGGCAATGCCGAGGCGCTGCGCTTCCACGCCATCAGTGATTCGGCGATCGTCTCCGGGCTGATCTACCTGGCCCTGCGCGTCTATTCGGGCCGTTCGGCGGCCGAGATTCTGGCCACCGAGCCGAGCTACATCCAGGACATCGGGCTGTCGCGCCACCTGTCCCCGACCCGCAGCAACGGCGTGGCGGCAATGCTGGCCTTCATCCGCGACACTGCCCAAGCGCAGTCGTGACGCTCTCCGCCGATCCGCAGGAGCCGGACAGCGCCCTGCAGCTGCTGGCCCGCCCGGGCTTTTCGCTGGTGCTGGCCTACCGCATCTTCGCGATGCTCTCCTACCAGATCGTCGCGGTGACGGTCGGCTGGCATATCTACGAAGTCACCCGCAATCCGTTCTCGCTGGGCCTGGTCGGCCTGGCCGAAGTGCTCCCGTTCTTCTGCGTGGCGCCGTTTGCCGGCTATCTGGTCGACCACCTTCCCCGCCGCCGACTGGGCATGGTCGCCTGCAGCGGGCTGGTGATGACCGCACTGGTGCTGACCGCGGTCGCCCAGGGCTGGCTGCCGTTCCACGGGGTGTGGCCGATCTATGCGGCGATCGCACTGACCGGCATGGTCCGCGCGTTCCTCTCGCCGATCTACAACGCACTGTTCGCCCGCGTGCTGGAGCGCACGCAGTACGCGCGTGGCGCGGGACTGGGCGCGGTGGTGTTCCAGACCGGCATGGTGGTCGGCCCGGCACTGGGCGGCGCCCTGGTGGCGTGGGGCGGCAAGGGCGTCGCCTATGGCGTGGCGGTCGGCGTGTCGCTGATCGCGCTGGGCTGCCTGGCCGCGCTGCGCGTCTCCGAGCCGGTGCATACGGGCCCGGCGGCACCGATCTTCAAGAGCATCGCCGAGGGCGGCCGTTTCGTGCTCGGCAACAGGATCATGGTCGGGGCGATGGCGCTGGACATGTTCTCGGTGCTGCTCGGCGGGGTGGTGGCGATGCTGCCGGCGTTCCTGCACGAAATCCTGCACCACGGGCCGGAGGGGCTGGGCGTGCTGCGGGCGGCGCCGGCGCTGGGCTCGGTGTGCGTGGGGCTGTGGCTGGCGCGTCGGCCGTTGCAGCGCAATGCGGGGCGTGTGCTGTTGTTCGCGGTGGCCGGCTTTGGTCTGTGCGTGATCGGGTTCGGCCTGTCATCGAATTTCTGGCTGTCGGCGGCGATTCTGTTGTTCTACGGTGCGTTCGACGGTGTGTCGGTAGTGGTGCGTTCGACGATTCTGCAGTTGGCGACGCCGGAGGAGATGCGTGGTCGGGTGTCGTCGATCAATGGCATTTTCATCAGTTCGTCCAATGAGTTGGGCGCGTTCTATGCGGGCACGATGGCGAAGCTGTTGGGGCTGGTCCCGGCGGTGGTGCTGGGGGGCTTTGCGGTGTTGAGCGTGGCGGGCATTACGGCCTGGAAGAATCCGACGCTGCGGCGGTTGAATCTGCGCGATCTGCATTGAGGATTTGGCCGGCCGGCCGCTTGGGGCTCCCCAGCTGGACACCGGGCCGGTTGGCTCGCGCTGCGCGGCTGGGGCTGCCGGGGCCGCGGGTTCGGCGCCTGCTTGTTCCTGCGGTTGGGCGGCCGGGCAGCGCAGTGCGGGACCCGGACCGGGCTGCCCGACCCACTCGAGCACCAGACAGCAAGGCGCCAACGCCCTTCGCGACCAACGCGAACCCACCCGAACCAAAAACAGCCAGCCAAAAAAAACCCGGCCGAAGCCGGGTTTTTTCGTAGAACAGCATGACCAACAGCGCGATCAGTCGCCCTGCTGCTTCTGCAGATGCTCCCAACGCTCCTGCGCATCGATCGTGCGCTCAGCAGTCAGGCGGGCTTCCAGACGATCCAGGCCAATCTCTTCGCCCGTATCCACACAGAAACCGTAATCGCCATCTTCCAGACGCTTCAGCGTGCTGTTGATCTTGCCGATCAGCTTGCGATAACGATCGCGGGTACGCAGTTCCAGCGAGTTCTCGGTCTCGCGGGTGGCGCGCTCGGCCTCATCGCCGATATCACGCACTTCTTCCTGCAGGTTCGCGATGGTCTGCTTGGATTCCTCCACCAGATCATTGCGCCAGTGCTGCAGGCGCTGGCGGAAGTACTCCAGCTGCAGCGGGCTCATGTATTCCTCTTCCGCGCTCGGCTTGTAACCGTCGGGCAGGATCGGACGACCGGTGGCTTCGTCAGTCTTGTATTCCACCACCTTCACCTTGGTGCGAGGGGCCGGGGCGGCCGAACGCGCTGCCACGGCAACGGCGACCTTGCCGACCGGACGGGACACGGGCTTGGGGGCGGACTCGGACTTGGCGGGGGTTTTTGCAGGCGATTTCGAAACGGGCACGGGATTCTTGTTTTGCGGGGCCTTGGAGGCGGCGACAGGGGCGACCGGCGCCGGCGTGGACGCCGGAGAAGGTGCCGCCTTGGCCGGGCTCTTGGCCGGGACAGACTTGGCCGGCGCCGGCGATGCCGGCTTCGGTGCGGACTTCACTACGGGTGCTGCAACCGGCTTGGTGGCCGGCTTGGATGCCACGGGCTTGCTGGCGGTCTTGCTGGCCTTCACCGGCGTGGCCGGTACCTGCTTGACTGCGGTCTTCTTCGCCGGTGCCGGCTTGGACGCCGGTTTGGCGACAGCAGGCGTCACGGTCTTCTTGGCTGCCGTCTTGCTGGCAGCGGCTTTCTTGACGGGCGCCTTGCTCACCGGCTTGCCTGCCGCGCGCTTGGCGGGCTTGGCAACCGGCTTGGCGACCGTCGACTTCTTGGCAACGACCTTCTTGGCGACGGTCTTCTTGGCCACCACCGTCTTGGCAGCAGGCTTCTTGGCGACAGCCTTCTTGACGGTCTTGGCCGGCGACGTGCTGGCCGCCTTTTTAACGGGTGCCGTCCTGGCCGCCGGTTGTTTGGATGCAGGCTTGCCAGCCGGCTTGGCGGCCGGCTTCTTGGCAACGGACTTGGCCGCCAACTTCTTTACAACAGGCTTGGCGGTTTTCTTGGCGGCCTTGACGGCCTTCTTTGCAGTTTTTTTAGCAGCCACGAAACGCTCTTCCTTGGATTCCCCGGGGCCCGGGAAAGCGGGCCTTTATAGCCTACCCGACCAGCAGCAGCAACCACACCGCCTACTCCGTTCAGCCCCGGAGTCGCAAGGCGTGCGACCGGCCCGCCTGGCAGGCGGGCCAACGTGCGCAGTTCGGTACCTGACCCGGCGACACCGCCGGGGCGGCCCGTCGCGCGCGTGGGTGCGGACGGGTCCAACGCCCCATCCTGCGACAAATGCGCCCTTCATGCCAACTGGAATAAGATTGGGGGGTGATCTCACGCCTGCTCATCGCCCTGCTGCGCTTCTACAAGCGCTTCATCAGCCCGCTGCTGGGGCCGCGTTGCCGCTTCATGCCCAGCTGTTCTGAATACGCCATGCAAGCCATCGCCACCCATGGCCCCGCGCGCGGCAGCTGGCTGGCCGCGCGCCGGCTGGGCCGCTGCCATCCCTTCCATCCCGGTGGCATCGACGAGGTGCCCCCGCGCGCCGCGCACGACGCCACCTGCCGCTGCACAGGAAAACACTGAATGTCCTCCACGCTCATCGTCAACGCCCGCCTGGTCAACGAAGGCACCGTCACCCAGGGTGACCTGCGCATCGAAGATGGCCGCATCGCGCAGATCGGCCCCGGCCTGGACGCCCGTCCCGGCGAAACCGTGGTCGACGCCGCCGGCCGCTGGCTGCTGCCGGGCATGATCGACGACCAGGTCCATTTCCGTGAGCCCGGCCTGACCCACAAGGGCGACATCGCGACCGAATCGGCCGCGGCCGTCGCCGGGGGCCTGACCAGCTTCATGGACATGCCCAACACCAACCCGCCCACGCTCAACGCCGAGATCCTGCAGGCCAAGTACGATGCCGCCGCCGGCCGCGCGCGCGCCAACTACGGCTTCTACATGGGCGCCAGCAACGACAACCTGGCCCACATCCAGTCGCTGGATCCCAAGACCGCGCCGGGCATCAAGGTGTTCATGGGCGCGTCCACCGGCAACATGCTGGTGGACAACCCGGAAACGCTCGATGCGATCTTCCGCGACGCGCCCACACCGATCATCACGCACTGCGAAGACACGCCGATGATCGATGCCAAGGCCAAGGAGTACGCCGAGAAATATGGCGATGCACTGAGTGCCGAGCAGCACCCGGACATCCGTTCGCGCGAGGCCTGTTTGAAGTCCTCCGAGCTGGCCGTGTCGCTGGCCAAAAAGCATGGCACCCGCCTGCACGTGCTGCATATCTCCACCGCCGATGAGCTGGCCCTGTTCGAACGCGGCCCGCTGATCCGCGCCGATGGCAGCCGCAAGCAGATCACCGCCGAAACCTGCATCCACTTCCTGCGTTTCGACCGCAGCGATTACGCGCGGCTGGGCAACCTGATCAAGTGCAACCCGGCGATCAAGGAAGCCAGCGACCGCGAAGCGCTGACCCGCGCCGTGGCCGATGACGTGATCGACGTGCTCGCCACCGATCATGCGCCGCACACCTGGGAAGAAAAGCAGAAGCCCTATGCACAGGCGCCGTCCGGCCTGCCGCTGGTGCAGTACGCACTGGTCGCCGCGCTGGAACTGGTGCACGAAGGCAAGCTGGAGATCACCCAGGTCGTGCAGAAGTTCGCGCACGCACCGGCGCAGCTGTTCGACGTGAGCCAGCGCGGCTACCTGCGCGAAGGCTACTTCGCCGATCTGGTGCTGGTCGAAGATGTGCCCTTCACCGTCAAGCGCGAAGACGTGCTGTCCAAGTGCGGCTGGTCGCCGTTTGAGGGCACCACCTTCCGTTCGCGCATCGCCTCGACCTGGGTCAACGGGCAGCTGGCGTGGGATGGCGAGAAACTGGTGGGTTCGCCGAACGGCCAGCGCATGAGCTTCGACCGCTGATGCGGGCACGGGTGTTGAGCGCGGCCCTGGCGGCCGCAGGCGTCGTGGCGATGGGCAGTCTGCTGCCCTCGCCCGCCGTGGCCCAGGCCGATGCGCGTGTGGTGTTTCCGGCCAGCGCCTCGCAGGGCGCGATGGTGATCGGCAAGGTGCCGGCCGGCAGCGTCGTGCAATACGGCGGCCGCACCCTGCGCGTGAGCGGGTACGGCAGCGTGGTGTTCGGCATCGGCCGCGATGAGAAAGGTCCGCTGCAGGTGCAGGTGACGCGCCCGGACGGCGGCAGCGAAACGGCCAGCATCGCGGTCACCCCGCGTGACTGGCCGACCGAGCGCGTCAACGGCGTGCCCCCCAAGACGGTCAATCCGCCGCCGGCGATTGCCGAGCGGATCAAGCGTGAGCAGGCGCAGGTCACCGCCGCGCGTGCCCGCGATGACAATCGCGCCGACTTCGCACAGGCCTTCATCTGGCCGGTGCAGGGCCGCATCAGCGGCCGCTTCGGCAATGCGCGCGTCTATAACGGCCAACCCGGTTCGGGCCACTCCGGCATGGACATCGCGGTGCCGACCGGCACCCCGGTGAAGGCACCGGCCGCAGGCGTGGTCACCTTTGCTGGCCCGGACCTGTACCTGACCGGCGGCACGCTGCTGCTGGATCACGGCTTCGGGATCAGTTCGAATTTCCTGCACCTGTCGCGCATCGACGTGAACGTCGGCGACCGCGTCGAGCAGGGTCAGGTGATCGCCGCCGTCGGTGCGACCGGTCGCGCGACCGGCCCGCATCTGCATTGGGGCATGAACTGGTTCGATACCCGCATCGACCCGCTGCTGGTGCTGGAACGCGGGAAATAACGAAGTGCCGGCCGCTGGCCGGCACGCACGCTCAGCC
>Ga0302347_1004731_pt1 | contig 10615 bp, 7 predicted proteins | sample PhyWR1_FD_202178 | JGI IMG/M metagenome (GOLD analysis project Ga0302347, IMG submission 202178) | Leaf surface microbial communities from wheat plants in UC Gill Tract Community Farm, Albany, California, United States - DLSL W.R1 (v2)... | ecosystem: Host-associated > Plants > Phyllosphere >...
GCCTTGCTGATCGACACCCGTCGTGCGCCCCAGCGCGCCGAGTGGATGGCCGAGCGCATCACCGAAGTCATGGCCGAACCCTATTGGGTCGATGGCGAAAGCCTGCTGATCGGTTGCAGCCTGGGCGTGGCACACGCCCGTGCCAGTGCCGGTGCCGACCCGCTGATGTGGCACGCGCATATCGCCATGCAGCAAGCCAAAAGCACCCAAGGCTGCACCTTTCATATCTTCAACGAACGCATCAACCGCAACGCGCGCAGCCTGGCCGACCTGGAAAGCGAGCTGCGCCGGGCCTTGCGCCGTGACGAACTGGAGCTGCACTACCAGCCGCGCCTGGACCTGGACGACGGGCATATCGTCGGCCTGGAAGCCTTGGTGCGCTGGCGCCACGGCGAACGTGGCCTGTTGCCGCCCAGCGAATTCGTGCCTTTGGCCGAGCAAAGCGGCCTGATCGTGCCGTTGGGTTACTGGGTGATCTCCCGCGCCCTGCGCGACATGCAGGACTTGCGCGAACGCGGCCTGCCGCCGCTGCACATGGCGGTCAACCTGTCGTTCCGCCAGTTCCAGGACAGCCAGTTGCTATCCACCCTCAGCCGGCTGATTGCCGAACGGGGCGTGGAAGCGCAATGGCTGGAATTCGAACTGACCGAAACTGCGGTGATGCGCCGCAGCGACCTGGTCAAGCAGACCATGGACGCCCTCGGCCGCCTCGGCGTGCGCTTTTCCCTGGATGACTTCGGCACCGGTTTCTCATCGTTCGTGCACCTCAACAGCCTGCCGATTGCCTTGTTGAAGATCGACAAGAGCTTTGTCGGCGGCATGGAAGAGCGCGAAGAGAACCGCAAGCTGGTGCACGCGATGATCAACCTGGCCCACAACCTCAACCTGGAAGTGGTGGCCGAGGGTGTGGAAACCCCTGAGCAGCTGGCGTTGTTGCGCTTGTTTGGGTGTGACCAGGCCCAGGGGTATCTGATCAGCAAGCCGTTGCCGTTGCCGGAACTGGTGGAATACCTCACCTATGGCAAAGGCCGGGAAGCCCTGCTGGGCTGAATTGCAAACCCATTCAAATGTGGGAGCTGGCTTGTGTGGGAGCAGGCAAGCCAGCTCCCACACTGACCGTGTACATTTCCTAGTCAGGCTGCATCGCCTGGAACTCAGCACGAACCTGCGGCTCCCGCCGAATCATCCGCTTCATCTTCGCCTCAAACGCCCACGTCAGGCTCACCGCCGCACACGCCAGCCCCAGCGCCAGGCCCCACCACACGCCAGTCGGCCCCCAGCCCAGGGTGAACGCCATCAGCCACGCCGACGGCGCACCGATCAGCCAATAGCAACCCAGCCCCACCAGGAATGTGGTCTTGGCGTCTTTCAGCCCACGGATACAACCCATGGCGATGGTCTGCACACCGTCGAACAATTCAAACCACGCCGCCACGGCCAACAGGCTGACGGCCAGCACGATCACGTCGTGAAACTTCGGGTCATTGTGGTCGAGGAACAGCCCGATCAGCGGGTCGGACAACAACCAGAACACGGCGGCAAACCCAAGCATCACCGTTGCCCCAAAACCGATGCCGACCCGCCCGGCCAGGCGCGCCTGCAGCAGTTGCCCGGCGCCGTAATGCTGGCCGATGCGCATGGTCACCGCGTAGGACATCCCCGCCGGCACCATGAACGCCACGGAGACAATCTGCAGGGCGATCTGATGCGCCGCCAACTGCGTGCTGCCCATGGTGCCCATGCACAGCGCCGCGAAGGCGAACAACCCGACCTCCACCGCATAGGTGCCGCCAATCGGCAGGCCCAGGCGCCACAGCTCGCGCAAGTAGGTGGTGTTGAGGCGCAGCAGGCCAGTGCCCAACGGGTAAGCGGCATACGCGCGGTTGCTGCGGATGTACCACATCAGCGCCAAGGCCATGCCGTTGGCGACGATGGCCGTGACCAGGCCGATGCCCATCAAACCCAGTTTCGGCAGGCCGAACATGCCCTCGATCAAGGCGTGGTTGAGCAGGTAGTTGATCACCGTGCCGCACAGGCTGATGACCATCACCGGCGTGGCTTTGCCGATGGCGCTGGTGAAGCCGCGCAAGGCCATGAAACTCAGGTAGCCGGGCAGGGCGAAGGGCAGGATCGTGAGGAATTGCCCCGCCGCCTGCACGTTGGTTTCGGTCTGGCCAAACATCAGCAGCACGGGCTTGAGGTTCCACAGCAGCAACGCCGCCGCCAGGGCCATCAGCATGGCGAGCCACAGCCCGGCCTGGGTCAGGCGGGTGGCGCCGTCGATATCGCCTGCGCCGTGACGGATCGCCACCAGGGTGCCCACGGCGGCAATCACGCCGATGCAGAAAATCGCCACGAACGAATAGCTGGCCGCCCCCAGGCCGCCGCCGGCCAGGGCTTCGGGGCTCAGGCGCGCCATCATCAGGGTGTCGGTCAACACCATCAGCATGTGCGCCAACTGTGAGGCAATCAACGGCCCCGATAGCCGCAGAATGGCCCAGAGTTCGGTACGTGCCGGATGCTGCATGATCATCACGCTCAAATAGTCAGAGGGTTGTGGAAGGGTTGATTCTCGGCGCTCTCGGCCGATTGCACAAAGGGATAAAAGCGATCATTTGCATGATTAAAACTCATGCCTGGGTGATTCTGGTAGGGTTTCGCTATCCCGCTGTCGGAGCTTTCCTCATGTCCCGTCGTCTTCCTCCTCTTTACGCCCTGCGGGCCTTTGAAGCCGCGTCCCGGCACAATTCCTTCACCCGCGCGGCGGAGGAACTGTCGATTACGCAAAGTGCGGTGAGCCGGCATATCCGCACGCTGGAGGATCATTTCGCCTGCCGCCTGTTCCAGCGCAGCGGCCGCACCTTGCAGCTCACGGAAGCCGCGCGCCTGTTGTTGCCCGGCGTGCGTGAAGGGTTTGCGGCACTGGAGCGCGCGTGCCATACCTTGAACGCCGAAGATGACATCCTGCGCATGAAGGCGCCCTCCACCCTGACCATGCGCTGGCTGCTGGCGCGGCTCAGCCGTTTCCGCGCCTTGCAGCCGGGCAACGAAGTGCAACTGACCAGCGCGTGGATGAACGTGGATGAAGTGGATTTCAACCAGGAGCCCTTCGATTGCGCGGTGTTGTTGAGCTACGGGCATTTCCCGGCGGATTGGGAGGCGTGCTACCTGTACCCGGAGCTGCTGATTCCGGTCGGCGCCCCGAACCTGCTGGACGACGGGCCATGGGATGCCGAGCGTCTGGCGACGGCCGAGCTGCTGCATCCCACGCCCGACCGCCGCGACTGGCGCAGTTGGCTGGGGCGCATGGGCTTGTCGTCGCAGGTCTCGCTCAAGGGCGGGCAGGTGTTTGACACCCTGGAACTGGGCATGATCGCCGCCGCGCGCGGCTACGGCGTGTCCATGGGGGATTTGTTGATGGTGGCCGAAGACGTGGCCCAGGGGCGCTTGAGCCTACCGTGGCCCACCGCCGTGGCCAGTGGGGAAAGTTACTACCTGGTGTGGCCGAAAACCCGCCCCGGCGGTGAGCGGCTGCGGCGCCTGGCGGACTTCCTGCAAAGCGAGGTCAAGGCCATGGAATTGCCCGAGGTCGAGCGCCTGTAATCATGCACGCAATACCGTTCGTGCAATCGTTTGCGCGATAACCCTGTGAATCGCTCAAGTATTGCCCGCGCACGCCGAAGTAGGTGTGTTGGAACCATCGTGCCCCAACGCTTCCCACTAGATAAATTGCCGAGCAGCGCTATGAGATCAGGATGATCCTGGCCTCGGCCAGGAGCTGTCATGTCTCAACCTCGCGCTCGGATCGCCTCCCAGCTAGGCCTTGCACTCGCCGTGATTCTGGCTGTCGTCATCAGCGGCAGTACCGTGTTTGCCTTGCGTTCCCTCGATTCCGCCAACCTCGACACCCGCGAGGAGCACCTGGCCAGCGAAGCGCGCCTGCTCGCCGACCAGCTCAATACCTTCCACAGCACCTTGCGCGAAAGCACCCAGCGTTTGAGCGGGCTGTTTGAAAAGCGCTTCGGCGCCGGGTTGAGCGTGCGTGCCGACCAGCCGGTGACCGTGGCCGGCGTACAGACCCCGAGCCTGTACCTGGGCAGCGATCTGCTGAACAACGATTTCGCCGAAGTCGATGAGTTCAAGGACACCTCGGGCGGCGTGGCCACCGTGTTTGTGCGCAATGGCGAGGACTTTATCCGCGTCAGTACATCTCTGACCAAGCAGGATGGCAGCCGCGCCATCGGTACTGCGCTGGATCACCAGCATCCGGCCTATCAACGCCTGCTGGCCGGGCAGAACTACGTCGGTCGTGCGGTGTTGTTCGAACGTTCCTACATGACCCAGTACACGCCGGTACGCGACAGCGCAGGCAAAGTCATTGCCGTGCTGTTTGTGGGCTTCGATTACACCGACGCGCAGAACGCCCAGTTCGACAACCTCAAGCGCTTCCGCATCGGCCAGACCGGCTCCCTCGCGTTGCTGGATGAGCAGAAGAAGTGGCTGGTGCCACCGGCAGGCGTGCAGGCGCTGGACCAGGCGATCCCAGTGATCATCGACCTAGCGAAAAAGCCGGGCGCCGGGCGGTTCTGGAGCGACAAGAACGAAGACTTCTACAGTGTCGCGGTGCCGTTCGAGGGCGGCCCGTGGTCGGTGGTGGCAAGCATGCCGAAGGCTGAGATCCGTGCAGTCACCTGGGCTGTAGGTATTCGCCTGGTGATTGGCAGCGTGCTGGCGATGTTGCTGGCGGTCGGCGCGGCAGTCTGGCTGCTGCGCAGCAAATTGCAGCCGTTGAGCGATCTGGTGCGCCAGGCCGAGGCCTTGGGCGCGGGCGATTTGAGCGCGCGCTTGAACGTGTCCAGCCATGACGAAATCGGCCAACTGGCGCGCAGCTTCAATCAGATGGGTGAAGCGCTATCGACCATGGTTTCGCATATCCGCAAGGCGGCCGAAGAGGTCAACAGCCGGGCGCAGGCGTTGTCCGGGTTGTCTGGCGGTGCCTATGAAGGCATGGAGCAACAGTCTGGCGAGATCACCAGCATGGCCGGCGCCGTGGAAGAATTCAGCGCCACTTCGTTGAACATTGCCGACAACATGGGCAACACCGAGCGCCTCGCCCAGGAAAACGCCCAGCAGACGCGCATCGGTCGCAACTCGATGCAAGAGGCCTCGTCGTCCCTGGAACATATCGCCACTGCGTTGAACAGCACGGCCACCGTGATCAACACCCTTGGCCAGCGTTCCCAGGAGATCGGCGGAATTGTCGGCACGATTACCTCCATCGCCGACCAGACCAACCTGCTGGCGCTCAACGCCGCCATCGAAGCCGCACGCGCCGGTGAGCAGGGCCGTGGGTTTGCCGTGGTCGCCGATGAGGTGCGCAACCTGGCGTCGCGTACCCGCGAGGCCACCGACGAGATTTCCGCGATGATCCAGAGCATCCAGCAGGAAACCGGCAACGCCATCACCACCATGGAGCACGGCAATGTGCTGATGCAGGAAGGCCTGTCGCGCAACGCCGACGTGGCCTCGGCCCTGGCACGCATCGACGAGCAAAGCCGCTCGGCGGGGCAGCAGTTTGCCGCGATTACCACGGCGACCCAGGAACAGAGCAGCACGGCGACGTTGCTCAGCAGCAACTTGCAAAGCATTGCGCTGGCCAACAGCGAGCAGCGTGAAGTGGTGTCGAACCTGGCGATTACGGCCAAGGAGCTGGAGACGTTGGCGGCAGGCTTGCGCCAAGAGGTCGACCGCTTCCGTTGAGGGCAAACGAGGCGCGTCCGGTTCCTTATGGTTTTTTCAGCGCGCCGGCCAAGCGCAGCATGGCGGTTTCGATTTCCTGGGCGTTCAAGGACGAATAGCCCAGCAGCCAGCCCTGCTTTTTTTCAGCGCCGGCATACAACCGGCTGAGACCGGGCAACTGCACCCCGGCGCTGGCGGCTTGGCGGATGGTGGTTTCTTCCGACCAGCCTTCGTGCAGCAAGCACGGGATTTGCAGCCCGCCCGGCGGGCGACAGGCTGTCACCACACCGTGCAGATGCTTGCTGATCGCCTCCAACATAATCGCTTGGCGTGCCGCGTAGAGTTTGCGCATGGCCCGTACGTGGGCGTTGTAATGCCCGTCCTCCATAAAGCGCGTCAGCGTCAGTTGCAGGATCTGCGGCGTGTGGCCGTCCATCATGCTGCGGGCATAGGTGAAGGCGTTGACCAGTTCGGCGGGCAGCACCATGTAGCCTATGCGCAGGCCGGGGTAGAGGGTCTTGCTGAAAGTGCCGATGTAGAGCGTGCGCTGGTACTTGTCCAGGCCCTGCACGCAGGCGGTGGGTTTGCCTTGGTAGTGAAACTCGCTGTCGTAGTCATCCTCGATGATCCACTTGCCTTGTTGCGCTGCCCAGTTGATCAGCTCAAGACGACGCTCCAGGGTCAACGTGACGCCGGTCGGGTATTGGTGGGAGGGCGTGACATACACGCAAGGGGCGCCGCTGCGGTCGGCGTGCAACAGGTCGGTGCGTATGCCCTGTTCATCGACGTCGATCGGCACAACCCTGGTCTCGGCGGTTTCAAACGCCTTTTTCGCGCCAAAGTACCCCGGGTTTTCCAACAGGATCGGCTTGCCGACGTCCACCAGCAGCTGTGCGCAAAGGAACAGTGCCTGGCGCGTGCTGCTCAGCACCAGGACCTGGTCCGGCGAGCATTTCGCTCCGCGCTCCAGGTTCAAATAGGTGGCGATGGCTTTGCGCAGCGGCTCAGCGCCCTGCGGGTCGCCGTGCAACAGCACGTTGCTGCGATGGTCCCTCATCACCTGGCGTTGCAGGCGTTCCCAGACGTCCGTCGCAAATGTCCGGGTTTCCGGCAGGCCGGTGGCAAACGCCTTGATGACCTGTTGATCGTTCACGCCGCCGCTGTCGAGGATCATCTGCCCGCGCAGGCTCAAGCCGGCGCCGTTCGCTGCCTCGCTGCTTTTGACGGCTTCGGCCTTGATGCGTCGGCGAGAGGCGCCGCGCAATTCTGTGCCGATGGCATTGCACACATAACTGCCAGAGCCTGCGCGCCGCACGATGAAGCCATCGCGGTGTAACTGGATGTAGGCGTTTTCCACCGTGTCGCGGGCAAGCCCGAGTGATTTGGCCAACACCCGCGTCGCCGGCAGTTTCAAACCGGGCGCCAGTGCGCCGTCGAGGATCAGTGTGCGCAGTGCACGCTGGATACGCTGGTGCAGGTCCAGCAGGCGGAATTCAGCATCATTGAGCCGCATCTGCAGCGTTTCTAGCTCGAATGTTTTTGCCATGCGGTCTGCTCATCCTTGATGAATTGGCCGGTAGTGGCAGGCCAGTCTGTCCGTAGACTTTAACCCTTGCTGCTATCACCTATCCACCGCAAGGAGCAAAGCCCCATGTCCTCTCCGCTCTCGTCGCCGCTGCGCTGGCGCGACCTTATCCACCCCGTGATTGCCGGGCTCATTTCGGTGATCGTCAATTACGGCGGCACCTTTATCCTGGTGTTCCAGGCGGCCAGGGTGGCGGGGCTCAGTCCCGAGTTGACCGCGTCGTGGGTGTGGTCGGTGTCGATTGGCGTTGGCGTCACCGGGCTGTATCTCAGTTGGGCAAACCGCCAGCCGATCATTACCGCGTGGTCGACGCCCGCCGCGGCGTTTCTGGTGGTTGCGCTTTCCACGACGCCCTACGCCGAGGCGGTCGGTGCGTACATGCTGTCAGCTGCCGCCTTTGTGTTGCTGGGGTTGTCGGGCTGTTTCGAAAAACTCATCCGCTTGATTCCGCCCGGCATCGCCGCCGCGCTGCTCGCCGGTATCCTGCTGCCGTTCGGTGTGGGCGCGTTTGCCGGCATGAGCTTTGATCCCGTGTTGGTCGGGTTGCTGATCGCCGTCTACATCCTGCTCAAGCGGTTTACCGCGCGTTATGCCGTCGTGGGCATTCTGGTGCTGGGGCTGGCGTTTCTGTTGGCGCAGGCGCGTGTGGACCTAACGGGGCTCTCGCTGCAATTGGCGGCGCCGGTGTTCACCCCGCCTGAGTTTTCCCTCAATGCGCTGCTCAGCGTGGCGCTGCCGTTGTTTCTGATCACGCTGACGGGGCAGTACATGCCGGGCATGCTGGTGCTGCGCAACGACGGCTTCAAGATCAGCGCCAACCCGATCCTCACAGTGACCGGGTTGGGCTCACTGTTAATGGCGCCCTTTGGCTCCCACGCGTTCAACGTGGCGGCCATCACCGCCGCCATCTGTACCGGCAAGGAAGCCTCGCAGGACCCGGCCAAGCGCTGGATCGCGGGGGTTGCCGCAGGTGGGTTCTACATCCTCATCGGTGTTTTCGGGGTGACGTTGGCCGCGGTGTTCATGGCGTTCCCGGCCACCTTCATTACGACGCTGGCCGGCTTGGCGTTGCTCGGCACCATCGGCGCCAGCCTGGCCAGCGCCATGGCTGACGCCAAATCCCGTGAAGCATCGCTAATCACCTTTCTGGCGTGCGCCGCCAACATCACGTTGTTGGGCATAGGCGGCGCGTTTTGGGGGCTGTTGATCGGGCTGGCGGCGTATGCGTTGCTCAATGGCCGCCTGCCAAGGAGAAAGACGGCAGCAGACGATTCGATCAAGGGCGCCACGCATTAAGGCGCGCCTATCGGTGATCACCCTGGCTGCACGCTGCTGGGCCGGTATTGCAGGGCTTCGGCAATGTGTTGACGACCGATCGTCTGCGCGCGCTCCAGGTCCGCCAGGGTGCGCGCGACTTTCAGCAGCCGGTGGGCGGCGCGCAGGGACAGGGTCAGCCGCTCGCACGCGCTTTCCAGCCAGGCTTCATCCGGCCTGGACAGCGCGCAATGCTGGCGCAGCCCTGGCAAATCCAGGAACGCATTGGCGCAGCCCTGGCGGTTTTGCTGGCGCTCCCGGGCGTGGGCTACCAGCGCCGAGGCGGTGGCTGTGTTGTCGCCGGTTTGTGGCGCCGGGTTCAATGCCGTGGTCTCGCGTGCGACGGTCAGGTGCAGGTCGATCCGGTCCAGCAACGGCCCGGAGAGCTTGTTGCGATAGCGCTGGACCTGCTCCGGCGTACAGCGACAGCGCCCGCTGGGTTCGCCCATGTAGCCACAGGGGCAGGGGTTCATTGCGGCCACCAGCTGAAAGCGCGCGGGAAAGCTCACCCGGTCGCGGGCGCGGGAGATGACGATGTGCCCCGATTCCAATGGCTCGCGCAGAACCTCCAGCACCTTGCGATCAAACTCCGGTAACTCATCCAGAAACAAAACGCCGTGATGTGCCAGGGTGATTTCCCCCGGTTGCGGCTTCGATCCGCCGCCCACCAAGGCCGGGCCTGACGCTGAATGGTGCGGCTGACGAAACGGCCGGTGCGGCCAATGGCTCAGGGGCGCCAGGCTGACCACGGATTGAATCGCCGCCACTTCCAGTGCTTCCTGTTCGCTCAGGGGCGGCAACAAGCCGGGCAGGCGGCTGGCGAGCAAGGTCTTGCCCGTCCCGGGAGGCCCGCTGAACAGCAGGTTGTGGGCGCCCGCTGCCGCAATCAACAGCGCGCGCTTGGCCGCGAGTTGGCCCTGCACTTCGCTCAAGTCCGGGTAGGGCTTGTTCAAGTACAGCAAGCCATCGGACTTGTAAGGTTCAATCGGCTGGTGCCCATTCAGGTGCGCCACGACCTGCAACAGGTGATCCACCGCAATCACCTTCAAACCCGACGCCAGGCACGCTTCCTCGGCATTCGCCCTGGGCACTATCACGGTGCGCCCGGCCTTGCGTGCCGCCAATGCCGCTGGCAATACGCCTTTCACCGCGCGCACCTCGCCGGACAGCGCCAGTTCACCCAGGCATTCCACCTCATCGAGCATCAGCGCCGGCACCTGCACACTGGCGGCCAGGATGCCCAGGGCAATCGCCAGGTCAAAACGCCCGCCGTCCTTGGGCAGGTCGGCGGGCGCGAGGTTGAGGGTGATGCGCCGGGCCGGGTATTGCAGCGCGCTATTGAGGATGGCGCTGCGTACGCGGTCCTTGCTTTCCTTGACGGCGGTTTCGGGCAGGCCCACCAGGGTGAGCGACGGCAAACCATTGGCCATATGCACTTCGACGGTGACCGCCGGGGCTTCGACGCCGACCTGGGCGCGGCTGTGGACGATGGCGAGGGACATGATCGTTCCTTGAAATGGAGAGGCCGCTTCCTGCGGGTTTTTCAAGGGTAGACGAGGTGGGGAAGAGCGAGGCGGGGGAGGTTTTACAGAACGTATCCAGAGAGCAACACAGAACAAATGTGGGAGCAGGCAAGCCAGCTCCCACAATGGACTGCGTTTATTCAGCCGATGGCGGCGTCAACCGCGCTTCCAGTTCGGCGACTTTCGCTTCCAGGCTCTCCAGTCGCGCACGGGTGCGGGCCAGCACGACCATCTGGCTGTCAAACTCTTCCCGGCTCACCAGGTCGAGCTTGCTGAAGCCGCTTTGCAGCAACGCCTTGAACTGGCTTTCGATTTCAGTGCGGGGCAGCGGGGTTTCGCCGCTGAACAGGCGAGAGGCGTGGCCGCTCAGGGCGTCGAGGAGGTCTTTGGGCGCGAGCATGGGAAATATTCCGAGAAACTGTTGGCCGGCAGTGTATCACGCGGAGTCTATAGT
>Ga0302347_1004732_pt1 | contig 10615 bp, 5 predicted proteins | sample PhyWR1_FD_202178 | JGI IMG/M metagenome (GOLD analysis project Ga0302347, IMG submission 202178) | Leaf surface microbial communities from wheat plants in UC Gill Tract Community Farm, Albany, California, United States - DLSL W.R1 (v2)... | ecosystem: Host-associated > Plants > Phyllosphere >...
CGTGAGGGCCAGATGAGCATCACTTCTCACCGAATGCTCGTCCTGTGGGCCGGGGGATTGCTCCTGGCGCTGCTGGCCATCATTCCACTCAGCGTCTGGGCGCGCGCCACCGGGGTCTTGCTCGGGCTGGCTGGCATCGGCTTGGCCTGGGTCACCGTGAACCGCAGGGAAGCCGCGTTGCGCGCATCCGTGCAGCTTGACGATACGGCTGCTTTGCCGGCGGCGTCCTTCCGGCACCCGGTGCTGTTGGTCTGTGGTGATGGTCTCGACGCGCTGTTTGGCCCGGCCCGCACCGAGCGGCTGGTGCTGCGGGTGATTCCATCAGGTTGTTATGTGCGCGTGCCAAGCCTGGAACAATTGCCGGCGATCAGCGACGCCATCCTCGCCTTGCGTCCCGGTTGGGGGGCTCAACTTTGCGTGATGTTTGTCGTCAACCCCAGTGCCCATGCTGACAACGCTGCCTTGCTGGGGCGGGTGCGAACCTTTGGCTACCAGGCCGCCCTGGTGCGCAAGCGTGGGATCGCGCTGCCGCTGTTGCTGGTGAGTTACCTGCAAACCTTGCAAGGCGCCGATCCGTGGTTCAGTTGGGAGCAGGGCGAGGCCCAGGCTTTTGCCCGCGACAACGACCAATGCGTCACGCTGGACGAGTGGCAGCAGCAAGCCATTGATGCCCCCACACGGCTGCACGCCTGCGTTCAACTGAACAGTGTCACGCAGTGGTTGCATGATGGGGTGTTGCCCAGCCTCGGTCAGCACGACACGGATGCCGCCTGTGTGTGTGCGATCAAAATGGTCCCGGCTCTTCCCCATGCGGTGGAAGGGAACCTGTGGTGCCAATGGCTGGCGCAGAAGGTGGCGTTGGTCGACAGCCGTGTGAGCGATGGGAGCGCGGCATTGCCCTTTCCTGATGCGTTGCTCAGCGTGTTCAAGCGCAGCCCCGCGTACACGTCGCTGCAACGGGCAAGCGTGGTGGCGGTGTGGTTAGGGGTGATCGCCAGCGCCGTGGCACTGGCCAGCTCGGCTTGGCAGAACACCCTTTTGCTGCGCCAGGTCAGCGATGACCTGCGGCGCTATACCTCGATCCCGCCGCCGACACACCGTGAACAACGCGCGTTCCTGCTCCGTGAAGACGCCGTCACCGCGCTGCATCATGCGGCCCGGCGCCTGGACACCTACTACCGACAGGGCGAGCCCCTGGCCCTGGGGCTGGGCCTGTATCGCGGCGAGCATTTGCGCGCGCCTTTGCTGGCCGTGCTGGCCGCCCATGTCGAGCCGCCAATGACGGTCTTGCCTGCGGAGCCGGTCCGTGTGGTGCGGCTGGACAGCCTTTCGCTGTTCGCCAGCGGCAGCGCCCGGCTCAAGCCGGGTTCGACCAAGGTCCTGATCAACGCCCTGGTCGGCATCAAGGCGCAACCAGGCCTGCTGATTGTGATCGCCGGGCACACCGATGCCACCGGCGATGCGCAGAACAATCTTCGCCTGTCCTACGCCCGCGCCGCTGCCGTCCATGGCTGGATGCAGCAAATGGGCGGGCTCCCCGACAGCTGCTTTGCGGTGCAGGGGTTCGGCGCCAGCCAGCCGATTGCAAGCAACGACACTGACGCGGGGCGAGCAGCCAACCGCCGCGTCGATATCCGTCTGGTGCCTTCGGCGGGGGCGTGTTCGCACCCAGCCCAGGCACCCGACAGGCAACCCCCTGTCGCCTATCGCGACGTTTGAGTCCCAAGAAAAGGAGCTTCACATGGCAATTCCCGTTTACCTCTGGCTACAAGACGACGGCGGCGCCGACATCAAAGGTTCGGTGGATGTGCAAAAGCGCGAGGGCAGCATCGAAGTGATCGCCCAGGACCACAGCCTGTACATCCCGACGGACAACAATACCGGCAAGTTGACCGGGACGCGGGTGCATACCCCGTTCCTGTTCTGCAAGGAAATCGATGCGTCCAGCCCGTACCTCTACAAAGCGGTCACCACCGGGCAAACCCTCAAGAGTGCCGAGTTCAAGTGGTACCGCATCGACGATGCGGGGCAGGAGGTCGAGTACTTCATCACCAAGCTGGAGCAAGTCAAGGTGGTGAAGGTCGCGCCGAAAATGCATGACGTCAAAGACCCCGGCAAAGAGAAGCACAACCACCTTGAGCAGATCGAGTTGCGCTACGAGAAGGTCACCTGGACCTACAAGGACGGCAACATCATTCACTCCGATGCCTGGAGCGAACGCCAAAGCGCTTGATGGCGGTGATCGGTTGGGCGTGCTTGCGCGGGCGCTCAACCGAACACATCACGCTTCAACACGGATGACACAACCAGCCCCTTGGCGAGGACGTATTTTGTATGGCTCATCACTCCACCCGCTTGCTGCGACGACTCAATCCTTACTGCGCCCAGGCGTTGAGTGCCGCAGCCTCGTTGTGCCACGCCAATGCGCATGCGCAGATCACCATCGAGCACTGGCTGCTCAAGCTGCTGGGCCAGGGGGAGGGCGACCTGACGGTGATAGCGCGGCGTTACGAATGGGATCTGGACGCGCTGTGGCATGGCTTGCTTGAGCACCTCGACAGCCTGCCACGCAGCATGCAGGGCAAGCCGCAACTGTCCGAGCCTTTACAGCAATTGATCAGGAACGCCTGGCTGCGTGCCTCGCTCGACGACAACCACGACAGCCTGCGCTCGGCACACCTGCTGGCGGCCTTGATGGAGACGCCCAGCCTCTTGGCCTGCGAAGCCGCATGGCCGTTGCTCAGTCTCAGTCAGGCGCAACTGCAGCGATTGATGGTGCTGCTGGATCAAACGTCTGAGGAGCGCCCCGAGTTGAAGGAGGCCACTGAACCGCTAGCCATTGAGCCGGCGCAAAGTACCGCAGCGCAGGCAACGCTCGACCGGTTCACCCAAGACCTCACCGCCAAGGCTTCACAAGGCAAGATCGACCCTGTGTTTGGCCGTGACGATGAAATCCGCCAGGTCATCGACATCCTCAGTCGGCGGCGGAAAAACAACCCGCTACTGGTGGGCGAACCCGGGGTTGGCAAAACAGCCTTGGTGGAAGGCCTGGCATTGAGCATCGCCCAGGGGCGTGTGCCTGACAGCCTCAAATCCGTCTGCGTACGCACCCTGGACCTGGGCTTGTTGCAAGCAGGCGCCGGTGTCAAAGGCGAGTTCGAACAGCGCCTGAAAAACGTGATCGATGCCGTGGAACAGTCCGCAATCCCCGTGCTGTTGTTTATTGATGAGGCCCACACCTTGATCGGCGCCGGCAATCAGGCCGGTGGTGCCGACGCCGCCAACCTGCTCAAGCCGGCCTTGGCCCGTGGCGAATTACGCACCATCGCCGCGACCACCTGGAGTGAATACAAGCAGTATTTCGAGCGCGACGCGGCCCTCGAAAGACGCTTCCAAATGGTCAAGGTCGATGAGCCGGACGACGCCAACGCCCGCCTGATGCTGCGTGGCTTGAAGTTGCGCTACGCCAGCCATCATGGCGTGCATATCCAGGACGCGGCGGTGCAGGCGGCAGTGAGCCTGTCGCGGCGCTACCTGACCGGACGTCAACTGCCGGACAAGGCCGTGGACCTGCTGGATACCGCCAGCGCCCGCGTGCGCATGAGCCTGGACTGTGAGCCGCCAGCGCTTGTGCGTCTGCACGCCCGGCGCATGGCGTTGGAACTCGAACGCCAGGCATTGGAGCAAGACCAGGCCCTCAGTGGCGACAGCGTCGACGAACGCCTGGCGTTGATTGACGCGCAGTCTGCTGATTTGCAACGTGAGCACACCCGGCTGGACCAGCAATATCGTCAAGAGCGCCAACTGGCCGAGCAACTGCTTGAAGCACGCCACGCGCAGCCGTTGCAGCGAGACAAGTGTGCGCAGTTGCAACAACAACTGCACAGCCTTCAAGGCGCTCAGCCGTTGCTGTCATTGGATGTCGATGTGCGCAGCGTGGCGCACGTCGTTGCCGATTGGACCGGGGTTCCGCTGGGCAGCCTGCTCAAGGACGAACAAACCCACCTCTTGGCGCTGGAACAACAATTGGCGCAACGCGTGATCGGCCAGGCCCCAGCGCTCAACGCATTGGCACAACGGCTGCGCGCGGCCAAGACCGGGCTGACTCATGAACAGGCGCCGCTGGGGGTATTCCTGCTGGTGGGCACCAGCGGCGTGGGTAAAACCGAAACCGCCCTGGCCCTCGCCGACAGCCTGTTCGGCGGTGAGAAATCACTGATCACCCTGAATTTTTCCGAATATCAGGAAGCCCACACCGTCAGCCAACTCAAAGGCTCGCCGCCCGGGTACGTCGGCTACGGCAAGGGCGGTGTCCTCACCGAAGCCGTGCGGCAGCGGCCCTACAGCGTCGTGCTGCTGGACGAAGTCGAAAAGGCCCACCGCGACGTGCTCAACCTGTTCTATCAAGTGTTTGATCGCGGCTTCATGCGCGATGGTGAAGGGCGCGAGATCGACTTTCGCAACACCGTCATCCTCATGACCTCCAACCTCGGCAGCGATCTGCTGCACAACTGCTTGCAAGCCCAACCCGACGCCCCCGACAGCGTGCTGCACGAACAACTGCGGCCAATCCTGCGCGAGCACTTCCAGCCAGCGTTGCTCGCAAGGTTCCAGACCTTGATCTATCGCCCGCTGCAAGCCGCCGCCCTCAAACGCATCGTCGCGCTCAAGTTGGCCCAGGTGGCCAAGCGTCTGCGTGTGCACTACGACCTCGATTGCCGTCTGGGCGAGTCACTCAACGACGCCCTGGTTGCCGCCTGCCTGCTGCCGGACACGGGGGCACGCAACATCGACAGCCTGCTCAACGAGCAGATCCTGCCCGTACTCAGCCAGCAACTGCTGGAACGGCGGGCGGCGCAACAGCGCTGCCAAAGCGTCAGCCTTGAGTACAGCGAAGCAGACGGCATCAGCCTGAGCTTCACCGATGGCGATCCTGAATCTCAAACCGCCGTCATGGAGGCCTGAGGATGAGTGTTTTCTTCGATCATAGCCGGCACACACTGTGGGTGAGCAAGGTTGCAGCGCAGCTTGACGTCCTGGCCTTCGAGGGTGAAGAGCGGCTCAGCCAACCTTTCAGCTACCGCGTGGAACTCACCAGCCCCGACCTCGACCTCGCCGCCGACTCCTTGCTTGGCAAAACAGCCAGCTTCAGCCTGCACGCCCCACCGCAAAAACTCCCGTTGCTGAGCGTGACCCCGCCCAAGATCAAACCCTTGCGCACCCTGCACGGCGTGGTCACCCACTTCACGCGCCAGTCCGGCTCCAACGACCAGGCCACCTACAAACTCACCCTGCAACCCCGTCTCGCCCTGCTTGAGCGCGGCCGACAGTTCCGCATCTATCAACACCAATCCGCGCCCGAAATCGTCGAACACATCCTGCGCACCCGCCACGGTTTCGAAGGCCAGGACTTCCTGTTCAACCTCAAGCGCGACTACCCCCGGCGCGAACACGTCATGCAATACGGCGAAAGCGACCTGGTCTTCATCAGCCGGCTGCTGGCCGACGTGGGCATCTGGTATCGCTTCACCAGCGACGAGCGCCTGCGCATCGACGTCGTCGAGTTTTTCGATAGCCAGCGCGGTTACCAGTTCGACATTGAGCTGCCACATCGCCCGCAATCCGGGCTCGGCAGCAGCGGACAGGACGGCGTGTGGGCGTTGCAATCCAGCCACCAGGTCGTCGAGCAACAGGTCAGCGTGCGCGCCTACCATCACCGTGACGCCAGCGCCCAACTCAACGGCGAGATCGACTACACAACCAGTACCTACGGCGATGCGTACCACTACGCCGAACCCTTCACGGTCCTCGGCAACCGACTCGATCAAGACGAAGACCTGCAAAGCGAAAGCGGTTACTTCTACGCACGCCTGCGCCACGAGCAGTACCTGAACCAGCAGACGCTTTTGAGTGGCGTCAGCAGCAGCGCCACCCTCGCGCCGGGGCAGGTCCTCAAGATCAGCGGCGGCGCACCCCAGGCCTTCAACCCAGGCGCGGTGATCACGTGCATGACCACCACAGCGGCCCGCGACAGCAGTTTCGAAGCCACATTCAAGGCCATCCCTTATTCGGAAACCGTCTGCTTTCGCCCAATCCCACAAACCAAACCGCAAATCGCCGGCACCGTCCCGGCCCGCGTCACCAGCCCGCAAGCGAACGACCCCTACGCCCATATCGACATGGAAGGCCGCTACCGCGTGAACTTCCTGTTCGACCGCGACACCTGGAAACCCGGCGAAGAAAGCCTCTGGCTGCGCCTGGCCCGTCCCTACGCCGGCGACACCCACGGCCTGCACCTGCCCCTGATCCCCGGCACCGAAGTGGCCATCGCCTTCGAACAAGGCGACCCGGACCGCCCGTACATCGCCCACGCCCTGCATGACAGCCAGCACGTCGACCACGTCACCTTGCGCAACTACAAACGCAACGTGCTGCGCACCCCGGCCAACAACAAGTTGCGCATGGACGACACGCGGGGGCAGGAGCACATCAAGTTGAGTACGGAGCACAGTGGCAAGAGCCAGTTGAATTTGGGGCATTTGGTGGATGCACGGAAGCAAAACCGCGGCGAAGGGTTTGAGTTGCGCACGGATGGCTGGGGGGCGATTCGGGGTGGGAAGGGGGTGTTTATCAGTGCGGATGAGCAGGCTAAAGCGACGGGCCATGTGCTTGCTATGCAGCTAGCGTCCGATCTGGTCCAAGGTGCAAAAGTACAGCTGACGGAATGGCTGAAGATTACCGATGCTCACCATAGCCGCATGCCCAGCGTAGCCGGCCTTGAGCAGTTTCAAGTTGATGCAACGAACCTGAGCGCTGCGGCGATTTTGCTCAGTGCGCCCAAAGGCATTGGCGCAGTTACCCCGGCGAGCCTGCTGCTTAAAAGCGGTAAAGCGCTTTACGTGCAAAGTAATGACGAGATCAACCTGACCGCTGGCAATCGGCTGTCTGTGAACGCGAACCAGGCCATATCTTTGTTGGCCCAGCAAGAAGGGATGCGCCTCGTTTCCGGCAAAGGGCCCCTGGAAATCGAATCCCATGCCGGCCTGATGAACGTGGCCGCCCAACAAGACCTCACCCTGCAATCCGTGCAGGGCCAAGTGCAACTGACGGCTAAAAACGGCATCACTTTGGCGTGTGGAGGTGGATATATCCGCATCACACCCGGCGGAGCTATTGATATCTATAGCCCAGGAAAGTTAACCCTTAAGGGGCAGCACGTCTGGGAGAAGCCCGAGAGTCGAAACTTTCCGATGCCTGAACTACCGCAATCTGTTTGTGAGGAGTGCCTGGAAAAGGCACGGGAAAATGCCATCGGTTTGTTGCGGCGTGAAGGCTAACGGGAGTGTTATACGAATGAGTACATCTACTCAGTGGCTTGTGCAGATTAAACAGATATGCACTCAGGTAGGCATACAGCACGTTGATCTGCTACTCGACCAAACTGCATGGCATAACTATGCGTTGCCCGGGTTACGTCAAATCAACCCGCCAGTGCCCTGGTTCTCACTGTTCAGCGGTACGCCCGAAGAGAACATGCTCGATCATGCCCCGTTATTGATGCGCCTGGATTTTGGCCACTGGCAGCATGAAGCCTGGCTGGAAGAGTTGATAACGCACTGCGCCACCGACGCTAGGCTACTGGTGTTGGTATCTGCGTTGGACTTTGAAGCACTTGCTCATGGGTTACGCGCCTTGTTGCAGTTCAACTGGGGCGGCTGCCCCGGTTTGTTGCGCTACTACGATCCGCGCATATTTCCCCTGTTGATGTCCTCAATCCTGACCAATGAGCAGCGTGACAAGTACTTGGAAGTTACGTGCTACTGGGGTTGGCTTGATCGGGATGAACAACCGCAATGGTTGGAGGGGAAGTGCCAGTCAGAACTGGGTTGTATCGCATTCCGTCCGGCCCTGGATCTGAGTGATCAGCAATGCGACCTCATCGGTGCGATTAGTGATGCACAGGAACTTCTGAATAGTGGTGTGCTTGATGATTTTAAAGGCAGTCAAGAGCGGCGTTTTACTTTGTTGTACTCATATGCGGTGCAGGCGTCCCAGGAAAACTATTTTGGCAGGCTAAGCGAGTACGTGAAGCGGAAGATTTAAGCGTGGATTTTAGATTGCGTGATGTCGTGAAGCCTGATGTTTATGGTGGGTGAGTCGTGAGTAAGGAGCTGGAAGTTATGAAGCTATTCATTCGGTTGGTGATGCTAGTTATGTGGGGTGGTGTTGGCCTAACAATGTTAGGTTGCTCTGGGAGTAGTCCTGAGATGGTGGCGGGTAACATACAGGCGATTAACCATACTACGGGAGCGATTAATTGGTTTTCGGTGAATGGTTATCGCGCGCATGGAGGTGGTGGGCGGTCGTGTTGCATTGTTATGCCGGCTGTATGGCGACCTGGTTTAAAGGCTGCTATTGAGTGGGAGGTTGATCCTGAACCTTATGCAAAAATAAAACGGAAAAAAACTGGATATGGTTTTGACGAAGATGCATGGCGCCAGCATGTAGAAAAATTTCAGCGTCACAGCACCGTTGTAGATATACCAGAGTGGCCAGGAACAGAGTCCTGTGATCTGAAAGTTCATTTTTTAACTTGTGAACAGGTACAGGTCACTACTTCATGCTGGGCTCATGGCTCACCCAATTATCCTATTAAATATCCCGACGACATGCAGGAGCCTTACGTATGCCCGGAGTAAATGTGATCTCAAAAGACAACGTTTGGGCTCCATCAAGCTTTCCTCTTGCAGGGCGGTTGCCGAGCGAAACTTTGAAAGTGGTCGAAAATTATGACATGCAGACGGCGGAAGAAAAACGCTTTCGCCAGATGACTAACAGCGATGGACGCAAACAGCATTCTGAGTGCTGTCATAGCCTACATATCAGTCTGCTCTTCGATGGCACCAATAATAACGATGATAACGACAGCAAAAAAAATCATCCCAGCAATATAGCAAAACTCTTTCATGCGTCGTTGGGAGGCAAAAAAGCAGAGGAGCGAGGCTATTTTTCTTATTACATGCCTGGAGTCGGAACGGCTTTTCCCGAGATTGGAGAGTTGGATTACAGCGAGGGCGGATTGAAGTATGCAACGGGAGGTGAGGACAGAATTAATTGGGCCCTCGTTTCTGTAGTACATGCGCTGAACTCTGCGCTGGCAAAGCAGGACCTTTCCAACACTGAAAGAAAGCATGCTGTCGGGTCCATGAGCACCTGGAAAGCCCCCCTTATGATTGCTATGGGCAAGGGCAATCGCCGGCGCGCGATGGACAAATTGCTCAAGCCATTGCAAGACCTCACGGGGAGAGCCAGGCCTCGCGTCCTGGGTATCAAGCTGTATGTCTACGGGTTCTCCCGTGGCGCCGCGCAGGCGCGTACGTTCGTCACATGGTTGAGTGAGTTGTTCGATACACCTCCAGGAGCAGAAAGGCCGTCGCAAAGCCTGATCGGTCTACCCGTCAGTGTGGAGTTTCTCGGGGTGTTGGATACGGTCGCGTCGGTAGGCATCGCCCATGCAGCACCTTTTTTTGCCGGGCATATGGATTGGGCCGATGACACCCAACTGCTCCCGGATGCCCAGTGTTTTCCAGGCCTGGTCAAGTGTTGTCGGCACTTTGTCGCGGCCTTTGAGCAACGCTCATGCTTCCCGTTGGATTCAATCCGTAACGAGGACGGCCAATATCCCGACAACACCTATGAAGTGGTGTATCCCGGGGTTCATTCTGATGTCGGTGGCGGTTATCCGCAGAACGATCAGGGCAAGGCGCGTGGTAGCACCCAGGAATTGGTGTCGCAGATCGTTTTGCATGATTTGTACGCGTCGGCTTTTGATGTGGGTGCGCCATTGCAAGTGCCTGCGGATGTGCTGCCGAAATCGTTAATGCCGCAAAAAAACTGGCGAGAAATGGGCCCCCAGACATTGGCGGATTTTGTGGTCAATCAGCAGGTAATCGAACGCTTCAACACCTGGCGCAAAACCCTGCCCGGCATCCCCGTCGACGAGCCCATCCCCGATTCCCCCGAGCTCTACCAGCCCCTGCGGCTTAACGCCCCCGTCGAGGCCGTGCTGGCCGACCAACTCGCCTGGATCACCGGCTGGCGCATCGGTCGTTACGCCAATGATCGCGACGGCACCAACGACAGTTACAAGCGTCAGCCATTCTTCAAGCAGGCGGTGGAAGCCACGCCCCACCAGGCCAGTGAACAACTCAAGGCGTATGAACAACATAAAAAAGACCTCGCCGGCCTGCGCTCGAGAACGCCCGAAGCCGCCACGAATTACCCCGGCCCGCCGATCTACGAACCGCAGATCGACCAGACCCAGCTCAGTCAGGCTGCAGCTGAATTCAAGAGCGACTACCTCGGACGCAAACGCGAGCAAACCAGCTGGGTTGGTACGCTCACCGATGTGGTGCTGCGCGACGCGATCTACCTGCTCAACTCGGATGATGAAGCACAGGATCACGCGACGCTCAGGGCCGCAGGTGAGCGGCGCAGCCGGCAACTGTTCCGGGATGCCCACGGCACACCCAGCGCGGACCCGCAGATGGCGCAGTTGGTGGCGCTGTTCGATGACCAGATACACGATTCACGTGCATGGTTCATGCACGACGCG
>Ga0302347_1004733_pt1 | contig 10612 bp, 11 predicted proteins | sample PhyWR1_FD_202178 | JGI IMG/M metagenome (GOLD analysis project Ga0302347, IMG submission 202178) | Leaf surface microbial communities from wheat plants in UC Gill Tract Community Farm, Albany, California, United States - DLSL W.R1 (v2)... | ecosystem: Host-associated > Plants > Phyllosphere >...
CCAGCAGGTCCGGCTGGATTTCGTCCTTGTTGATAAACAGTTTGCCGGCGCCGTCGATGCTCACCACCAGCGGGTCCTTCTGCTCGACCGGAGCCACGGCCTCGGTCTTGGGCAGGTTGATCGGAATCGCGTTGGTCAGCAGCGGCGCGGTGACGATAAACACCACCAGCAGTACCAGCATCACGTCCACCAGCGGCGTCACGTTGATCTCGCTCAGCACCTCATCGCTGTCTTGGGTGGAGAAGGCCATTTCAGGATGCCTCCTTCACTTTCTGCGGGTTGCCGGTCGCATTCTTGGTCAGGGCCGGGTGCAACAGCACGCGGAACGCGTTCTTCTGCGCCAGGCTGTAGAAGTCGTGGGCGAAGTCGTCCAGGTCTGCAGCCGTCAGCTTCAAGCGACGCAGGAAGTAGTTGTAGACCAGCACCGCCGGGACCGCGACGGCGATGCCGACGCCCGTTGCGACCAGTGCCGCACCGATCGGGCCGGCCACGGTTTCCAGGCTGGCGGAACCGGCGGCGCTGATGCCCTTGAGCGCTTCCATGATGCCCCACACGGTGCCGAACAGGCCGATAAACGGCGAGGTGCTGCCGATACTGGCGACCACGGCCAGGCCGGTTTCCAGTGAGCGGCGCTCACGCACGATTTGCTGGCGCAGGGCACGTTCGAGGCGGTCTTGATGGTTGATCGCCTGGCTCAGGTCGGCGGCGTGGGGTGCCTCGCCAACCTGGATCGCGGCATAGCCGGCCTGGGCGACACGCGCCGCAGCGCCTGGCTGCGTTTCGGCTAACTCGGCGGCAGAGTCGAGACTCGAGGCCGCCCAGAACTGTTTATGGAACTTGCGATCCTGCGCCTTGAGGCGACCGAACTGCACACCCTTGAGCAGGGCCAGGCCCCAGGTCGCGACCGAAAAAACCACCAGCAGCCAGATCACCGCGCTTTCGATGGATTCAAGTGGAGATGCTAATGCCATGATGTTTTCCCTCTGTGCAGGTCGCGGCGTGTGCAACACACCGCAGCCGAATAGTTAGTGAATCTTGAAATCGATCGGTACGCTGACCCAGCCGTCCTGGGCCACATCGCCTTGCTTGGCAGGCACGAAGCTCCAACGCTTCACGGCGGCCAGTGCGGCGTCATCGAGTTGCTGGCGACCGCTGCTCTTCTGGACCTGGATCTCGCCCGGCTTGCCGCTGGCCAGTACCTTCACCCGCAACAACACCGTGCCTTCCCAACCGCGACGCTGGGCCAGTGACGGGTACTCCGGCGCCGGGTTCTTCAGGTACGCGGCGTTGGCCGAAGCCGGCGTTACCGGAGCCGGCGCAGGTGGAGCTGGGGGCGCAGGCGGCGCAGGTGTCGGTGGCGCAGGCGGCTGCTCGATCGGCTTCGGTGCAGGCTTGGGCTCAGGTTTTGGGACCGGCTTGGGCTTGGGTTTTGGAATCGGCTTGGGCGGCGCCGGCTTGGCAGCCAACTCATCCACGACCGGCGGCGGTGGCTCGACCACCGGCGGCGGTGGGGGTGGCGGCACAGGCGGTGGAGGTTCCACCACCGGCGGCGCTGGCTGGGCAAATTCGATGGTCATCGGCGGGATTTCAGGCGGCACGATCGGCAGCACCGGGGTGGGCTTCTGGCTCACCCAGTAGATCACCGCACCGTGCAGTGCCAGCACCAGCAGACCGAGCAGGATCCCTTCGCGACGGCTTGAGAAACGCTTTGGCGTCTTCTGCGTTCGCAGTTGCCCCAACGGCGCGCGGTGCGCCCGGCCAAGGTCGACCAACTCACCACTCGGTGCCTGGCGCCATTGCGCCTCGTGTGCACTGGCGGCGGTCTGGACATTGCCCATTGATTCACTCCCTACGGTTTTGAAACAAAAAACCGACAGGCCTGCCTGGAGGCCGTCGAGGGCTGAATCATCGGGGCCAGACGCTTATCTCTTAAAGTAATATTTAAAGTTATACATAGATCTAAATTGCATAAATAAAACTCCCGAAACGCCCAGCCCGCGTCCTGCGCGGCCTGGCGACCAGAGGCGTTTTCTCAATGCTTTTCAGGCATACAAAATATTCAGCAAAGGCATGGCTCAGGCAGGGCTGTTTGCGCACAAATCGAGCAATTGGCGCTGTAATGTCTGCCCCGCCGCGCCCAGACCGCTGCGCCCATACAACGCTAACCGTACACCTTGGACCTTCGGCAAACCGCTGTCCGGGCCCAGCACCACATGCCCCGGCTGCACGACTCGGCGGGGCAGCAAACTGATGCCCAATCCCGCCGCCACCGCTGAACACACACTGGCCAGGCTCGCGCTGGAGTAACCGATGCGCCAACGCCAGCCACCCACTTCCAGGTGCTGGAGCATTTCATTGCGGTACAGGCCACCCACCGGGAAGGCCACCAACGGCAAAGGGTCGCGGCCCAGGGACGGCGTGCTGCGGCTGTCGACCCAGCACAACGGCTCCGGCCACGAGGCCACGCAGTCATCGCTGTCGCCCATCTGCTTGACCAGCAGTACATCGAACTCACCGCTGCGATACTGGCGCTGCAACTCCGGACCAAGGCCACTGGTGACCTCCAGGCGCACCCGCGGATAGGCCAGCACAAAAGACGAAAGCAGAGGCATCAAGCGTTCGGCGGCAAAGTCTTCCGGCACGCCGAGGCGCAACACGCCATCGCTTTGCTGGTTGATCAATACATCGGCAGCCTCTTCATGCAGTGCGAGGATGCGCCGCGCATAAGCCAGCAACCGCTCGCCCTCGGCCGTGGCGACCACGCGACGCTGGTCACGGTCCAGTAACTGGTACGCCACCGCCTCCTCCAGACGGCGGATCTGCTGGCTGACGGTGGACTGGGTCAAGTGCAAGCGCTCGGCGGCGCGGGTGAAATTGCCGCAATCCACCACGGCAACAAAGCTGCGCAACAACACGGGATCGAACATGGCGCTCACCATTCCATTTGCCACTGGTTGGCATGGTTATATTTAATTTCAGAATACCTCGACGGCTGCCCATACTTCACCTTTCATCCTGCCCCGAGGGATCCCCATGACCGACGATCACCTGCACCTGCAACGCGCCATCCGACTGGCCCAGGCCAATGTCGCCCATGGTGGCCGGCCGTTTGGCGCAGTGTTGACGCGCAACGGCGAAGTGCTGGTGGACGCCGTGAATGAAATCCACCTGACCCAGGACCCCACCGCCCACGCCGAGCTGCTGGCGATCCGTGCGGCGAGCAAGCTGCTCGGGGCGCGCCTGGACGGCTGTGTGATCTATGCCAGCGGCCAACCCTGCCCGATGTGCCTGAGCGCCATGTACCTGTGCGGCGTGGAGCGGGTAGTGTTTGCCGCCAGCAACGCCATGGCCGAGCCGTTTGGCCTGTCAACGGCGGCGATCGGTCAGCAAGTAGGGCTGCCATTGAGCGAACAACGCCTGAACATCCAGCATCTGCCCGACGCGGCCATGACCGCCCTGTATCGCGAGTGGAAAACCCTGCATGCCCCTGAATAAATCCCTCGCTGGCTGGGGCCTGCTGGTGGTCCTGGGACTTAACCTGCGCCCTATCCTCAGTTCCATCAGCCCGTTGCTCGGCGAGATACGCCAGGCCACCGGCCTGAGCTTCCAGAGCAGTGCACTGCTCACCAGCTTGCCGGTGGTGTGCATGGGCCTGGTGGCGCTGGTGGGCGTGCGCGTTGAAGCGCAGTTGGGTGAGCGACGAGGCATCGCCCTGGGCCTGGTGATGATTCTGCTGGCGTGCCTGGCTCGCTGGCTGATGGGCCAAGGCTCCGTCTTGCTGGTCACGGCCTTGCTCGGCGGTGCCGGCGTAGCGCTGATCCAGGCGTTGGTGCCGGCGATGATCAAGCGTGAGTTCCATCACCGCGTGCCAGTGGCAATGGGTGTGTATTCGGCGTCGTTGATGGCCGGTGGCGGCCTGGCGGCCCTGCTCAGCCCGGTGGCGGCCAGCCACTTCCAGCAATGGCAAGCCGGGCTCGGCGTGTGGTGGTTGCCAGCATTGGCGGCGTTGCTGCTGTGGGCCTGGTTGCCGCTGGGCGCGGCGAAAAACCCACGGGTAGCGCCTGCATTCCAGGGCCTGCGCAACCGCCGCGCCTGGCTGCTGGCGCTGTACTTCGGGCTGGTCAATTGCGGCTATATGAGCATGGTGGCGTGGTTGCCGGCGTACTACCAGCAATTGGGCTGGGGGGTACTGCCCAGTGGTTCATTGCTGGCCTTCATGACCATCTTCCAGGTGATCGCCGCGCTGTTGATGCCGGTGTTGGCGCAACGCGGGATCGACCGCCGGCCATTGCTGTGGATCAGCCTGCTGGCCCAGACCATCGGCTATCTCGGCCTGCTGCTCGCGCCGTTGCAGTTTCCCCACCTGTGGGTGGCGCTGTGCGGCTTCGGCCTGGGGGCGTGTTTTGCCCTGAGCCTGCTGCTGACCCTGGACCATCACCGCGACCCTCGCCAAGCCGGGCAACTGGCGGCCTTCGTCCAGGGCGTAGGCTTTTTGATCAATGCGATTTCGCCATGGCTGACCGGCTGGCTGCGTGAACTCACCGGCAGCTTTGTCAGCGCCTGGGTGGTACTCACGGTGACGGCGGTCGCGATGCTGGTGGTGACACGGGTGTTCAGCCCCGCCTCCTATCGCACGGCGCCTGCTCTATAAATATGCATTTAAGGTCTAAATAAAACAAACATGCTTAATTGACGGAATAAGCAGTCACCTTAAAATCCCGGTTCCCCAACAGGATGCCGGGCACACCATGGACCTTCGCCAACTGCGCTACTTCATCGCGCTCAATGAGCACCGCAGTTTCGTACGTGCGGCGGACGCCATGGGAATCACGCAGCCTGCGTTCAGCCGCAGCATCCAGGGCCTGGAGCAGGAATTCGGTTGCGTGCTGGTCGACCGCGCCTCAAAAGACCTGCGCCCCACGCCCGAAGGCCAGGTGGTCCTGCAACACGCCTTGAGCCTGGTGCAAGGCGCGGCATTGCTGAGCCATGAAGTCACGCGCATGACCAAACTCGATGCCGGCGAAGTGCGTTTCGGCAGCGACGCCGTGGCTGCCGTGAACCTGGTGCCCCAGGCCATGGCGCGCTTTATCTCCACCTACCCCAAGGTACGCACCGCCTTGCAGGTGGATAACTGGGAAAAACTCGGGCGCAGCCTGAACCGTGAAGAGATCGAATTCTTTATCGCCGATGTGCGTCACTTCGAGGCTGACCCGAACTTTCAGACCCAGGCCCTGACGCCACGGCGCAGCGTGTTTTTTTGCCGTACAGGGCATCCGCTGCTGGCCAAGGACAGCCTGTCCACCAACGACCTGTTCGGCTACCCACTCGCCACACCGCTGATCGCGCCGGGGATTCGCAAACTGCTGGCCAATCTCAGCGGGCGCATCGACTTTGCACCCGCGATCGAGCTTGAGCAGTTTGCCGCGCTGGCCACTATCGTGCAGCAATCCGACGCCATTGGCCTGGGCGCCGAGGAAGCCTTCGTCGACGCATTCGCCCGTGGCGAACTGCAGGTACTGCACTGGCGCAACCTGCCTCACGCCCTGGACAGCCTGAACAACCGCTGCGCAGTGATCAGCCGCGCTGGGGTGCGCTTGTCGCCTGCGGCGAAGGCGCTGATCGAAACCCTGCAGGCGGTGGAAAACCAAGCCGATTGGCCCGCGCAAACGTGCCGAAATCATTGAAGCGCACGCCCATCTCGGCCATGACCTTGTGCGCCATCTTGGCGGTCATCTGGCGAATGTAGAACGGCTCCTTCACCACGAAATGGTGGATGCCATGGGTACTGCCGAAGTTGAAGCAGAACGCTTGCAGCGGCCACATCCACCACGGGTTCAATACTTGGGTCTGCTGGATCACGTTGCCCAGTTCCACATCGCCGTAGTAGTGCATGTTGGAGCTGACAAAATGCAGGCAAAAGGTGCGCAGCACATTCGGGCCGATGATCACCACGGCGGCGATATCGATCACCTGCATTATCTGCAGGGTGCCGGCTGACCATTCGACTGGCGCGCCCAGCAGGCTGGCGATGCCATTGGCGGCATGAAAGCCGAGGAACACATACCACGCCCCCCAGTGCAGCAGCGCCAGCGGCGCATACACCAGCAGCGAGCGCTTGAGGATGTTCAGTTTGTGCTTCCAGGTCCTGGCCCGCAGGATGCGGATAAATGCCGACATAACGTTATCACCGACCATCAGCAAGCGCGCAACCCCCCAGGGTTCACCGTTGGTGATGGCGCGTTCTTCCATGTCGGTTTCGGTGCCCGACACCTTGTGGTGGTTGAGGTGCAGGTGCCGACGCACCCAAGGGTTGATTGTGCTCGGCCGCGCCAGCCACACCAGGCCCATCATCAGGTTGTGGGGCAGGCGCTGCTTGCGAAAGTACATGCTGTGGATCAAGTCATGTTCCAGCTCGTGGGTCAGCGAGGCAAAGAACGCGTTCAGCAACAGACACACCCACCACGCCATATGACCGCTGATGTAGAGCGCCGCCGAGCCGAGCATGCCGACCAGCGCAAACGCCAGGATGCCCGCGCCCAATGCGTCCTGGTGCAGCAACCAGGGGTGTTGCTGGCGCAAGCGCACGCCCTCGGCCAGCACCACTTCGCGGATATGCGCCGAACGCTGTTGTGCGTTCATCTGCTGGGGACTTGCAGAAGTACCGTCCATGCTTCCATCCTCTTGCTTATTGATGCTCACATCCTGCCCCAAGCGATGTCGCAGGATGCTAGCCCCACACGCCAACCTGTTGACCGCAAGCGCCAATTGCCATGACCGAACCTACGTCCCTCGCCAGTTGGACCCGCGCCCTGCGCAAGCAGCTCGACGCCCTGGGCCTCGACAGCACCGCGTTGTGTGCGCAAGCCGGGCTCGACCCGCAGCAGATGGACGATCCCAATGCGCGCTACCCGCTTTCGGCCACGACACGCTTGTGGGAGCTGGCGGTGCAAGCCAGCGGTGACCCTTCGATTGGCTTGCGGGTGTCGCGGTTTGTCAGCCCCACCACCTTTCATGCGCTGGGCTATGCGTTGGTGGCCAGCGGCAGCCTGCGCGAGGTGTTCGAACGCATCGTGCGGTATCACCAGGTCGTCAGCGATGCCCTGACGCTGGAGCTGAGTCGCGAGGGCGAGCGCTACCGTTTTCGCTTGCTGCAGCCCCCGGGCAGTCCGGCGCCGGCATTGGAGGCCATCGACGCCTTTGCCGCGATCTACGTGCGCACCTGCCGTAACCGCCTGGGCCGCGAGTACGCGCCGCTGGCGGTGCACCTGCGCCGGCCGGAGCCGGCCGATCCCAAGCCCTGGCACGCGGTATTTCGGGCGCCGGTGTTTTTCGGCGCCGAGGAAGACTGGTTGGAGTTCGCCGCACGGGATTTCGACAGCCACCTGGACGATGCCAACCCCGAACTGGCCGAGCACAACGAGACCGTGCTCAAGCGCACCCTCGCCCAGCTGCAACCGCTGACCTGGGAGCGCAAGGTGCGCGCGGCCATCGAGGCGCAATTGCCGGATGGCGAGCCAAGTGCCGAGCGCATCGCCCAGGCCCTGCACCTGAGCCTGCGCAGCTTGCAGCGGCACCTGGCGGATGAAGGCTGTCGGTTTGATACGTTGCTCAATGAGTGCCGGGAAAACCTGGCGTTGCTGCACTTGCGCGACCCGCAGTGCTCATTGGCCGAGATCAGTCATTTGCTCGGCTTCGCCGATACCAGCAGCTTCAACCGTGCGTTCAAGCGCTGGACGGGGATCACGCCGGGGCAGTTTCGGGATGGGTTGCGGTAGAAGGATTTGTGCTGGTTTCCAGGGCCTTATCGCGGGCAAGCCCGCTCCAACAGGGGAGCGCATTCCAAGTGTGGGAGCGGGCTTGCTTGCGAAGGCGCAGGTTCAAGCACTGGGCATGTCAGGTCGATCAACGCCCGCGATCGCGCCGCAACACCTTCTTGACCCGCGCCACCAACGCCTTGGCCTCAAACGGCTTGAGCAAGTAGTCATCCTCATGCAATTCCAAACCGCGCAGGCGGTCTTCAATCCCACCGGGCGTGGTCAGGAACAGCAGCGGCGTCTGGCCTTTCTGCCGGATGGCCTGCTGCAGTTTCCAGGCATTGAGCCCCGGCAGCATCACATCCAGGATCACCAGGTCGTACTCGGCGCTCTCGACAAGCCGCTGGGCCGCCATGCCATTGGCCGCGACTTCCACGCTGTAGCCGGCCTCGTTCAGGCCCTGGGCCATCCGCTGTGCTTCTTCGGATTCATGTTCCACTAACAGCACGCGCATAACACACCTCGATTGATAGGCCTGCAGGCTAACATCCTCAGGTGTGCGCCGCCTCCCGAAGCCGCTGGGGATCGAGGATTTCGATCTCGCCGTAGCCCAGGCGCACGATCCCCAGGGCTTGCAGATCCTTGAGCAAGGCGTTGGTGGTCTGGCGTGACAGGCTCAACATCGCCGCCAGGTCTTCCTGGGGCAGCTGCAGCACACGCTTTGAATGCTCGATATCGCCGTAACCTTCCACAATCATCAACAGACGATGAGCCAACCGAACCGAGGCCGGCATCAGGCTGAGGTGTTCGAGGCTGATAAAACTCAGGCGCAGCTTCTGGCTCATCAGCAGCGCCAGGTCGCGCCAGTACCGGGGCGTCTCCTCGAGGATGTTCAGCAGCGCCTGTTGGGGCACCTGCAACAGCGTGCACGGCCCGACAGCGCAGGCATCGTGGGTACGCGGCAAGCCATCGAACAGGCAGATCTCACCGAACCAAAAGGGCGACTCCACCAGGCTGAGAATCGCTTCCTTGCCCTGCTCGTTCACCGCACTGACCCGCAGGCTGCCGTCGAGTACCGCATACAAGCCACAGGGCGGGTCGCCGCGCTTGAACAAGTACTGGCCCGCCGTGAGCTGTCTCAATCGGGCGTGAGCCAGCAAGCTATGCTGAAAAGGCGCCGGCAGGTGGCTGAACCAGTGACCGGTGGCCAACCGGGAGCGCCATTGTTCTGCATCCATGTGAACTCCGAAGATTGTCGCCCAGTTGACAGTGCGCCAGAGGCTGACAGGGCATGATCAAACATCCTACAGGAGGAATAACAATGAAAAGCCTCGTCGACCATCTCAGTCAATACGCCGCCTACCACCGCGACCCGCGCAATATCGCCAGCCACTTTATCGGCATTCCGCTGATTGTGGTGGCGGTGGCCGTGTTGTTGTCACGCCCCGAATGGGCACTGGGCAGCCTGTGGATTTCGCCCGCCGTGATTGTCGCGCTGCTTGCGGCGTGGTTTTACCTGCGCCTGGAACGGGCGCTGGGTGCACTGATGAGTGTGCTGATGGGCCTGTCGGTGTGGGCCGGGCATGCGCTGGCCGCGCAAAGCACGCTGGTGTGGCTCGGCAGCGGCATCGGTATGTTTGTGGTGGGCTGGGTGATCCAGTTTGTCGGGCACTACTACGAAGGCAGGAAGCCGGCGTTTGTGGACGACGTGTCAGGGCTGATCGTGGGGCCGTTGTTTGTGGTGGCGGAGCTGGCGTTTCTGCTGGGGTTGCGGCAGGGGCTCAAGCAGCAGATCGAGCAACGGTCGGGGCCGGTGGCGGTACGTGCGAAAAACGCCACGGTCTAACAGACACTCGAGATCAAATGTGGGAGCCGGGCTTGCCCGCGATGACGCTGGGCCAGCCAACATCATTGTCGACTGACAGTTCGCCATCGCGGGCAAGCCCGGCTCCCACAGGGGTTTTGCGGTGTTGGTAGACTCAGGCTTTTTGCCAGACCTTGGGCTTGAAGAACAGGGTCTCGCCGCGCGCCAAGCCGGTCAGGCTGTCGTGGTCCTTTACCACTTCCGCTTCGATCAGCTCGCTTTGGCCTTCCACCTTCAACGTCACACGCGTCGTCGCGCCCAGCGGGCGAATATCACGCACTTCAGCCGCATGGTGATCTTCCAGTTCATGGCGCGACAGCGACACTTCATGAGGGCGGAACAGCACGTGCTTGTCTTCACCCAAGTGCAGGCGGTTCGAGTCGCCGAGGAAGTGATACACAAAGTCGCTGGCCGGGTTTTCGTAGACGTCGCCCGGTGAGCCGATCTGCTCGATCACGCCCTTGTTCATCACCACAATACGGTCGGCGACTTCCATGGCCTCTTCCTGGTCGTGGGTCACGAACACCGAGGTCAGGTTGATGTCTTCGTGCAGCCGTGCCAGCCAGCGGCGCAGTTCTTTACGCACCTTGGCGTCGAGCGCGCCGAAGGGCTCGTCCAGCAGCAGCACTTTGGGTTCCACCGCCAGGGCGCGGGCCAGGGCGATACGCTGGCGCTGGCCACCGGAAAGTTGCTCCGGGTAGCGATCGGACAGCCAATCCAGTTGCACCATGTTCAGCAGCTCATGCACCTTGACCGCGATCTGGCTTTCGCTCGGGCGCTGGTTTTTCGGTTTCATGCGCAGGCCGAACGCTACGTTGTCGAACACGGTCATGTGGCGGAACAGCGCGTAGTGCTGGAACACAAAGCCGACGTTGCGATCACGCACGTCGTGACCGGACACGTCTTCACCGTGGAACACGATGCTGCCGTCATCCGGGGTTTCCAGGCCGGCGATGATGCGCAACAAGGTGGTCTTGCCGCAGCCGGACGGGCC
>Ga0302347_1004734_pt1 | contig 10609 bp, 7 predicted proteins | sample PhyWR1_FD_202178 | JGI IMG/M metagenome (GOLD analysis project Ga0302347, IMG submission 202178) | Leaf surface microbial communities from wheat plants in UC Gill Tract Community Farm, Albany, California, United States - DLSL W.R1 (v2)... | ecosystem: Host-associated > Plants > Phyllosphere >...
TTACTCAATTAGACAGTTGTTGAACGCCCAATGTCGGAAAAAGCTCGTTGCACGTACGGTAACGATCAGCTTCTCCCTTGATAAAACGTTTCAGTCGCCGCGTGTGTTGCAAGGCACACACGAGCGCTATCAGCCTGATTGATTTGCTGTGCAGCCTTGAGTGTAGTGTCTTGCTCAAGCGCTATAAGCGCGGCGTAGAGGCCTGTGAGGTAATCCGACGGGTGACCTGCCAGTCTGGCCTGCCATAACAGCTCAGCGGCCTGCGACACGCCCAGTGACTCACTCGAGAATTGCCGTGCCAAAGTATCGCGTGCTTGTGTGAAAGAAGTTTCATCCAGCGCGCAGACTAATTTCGGCAAATCGTCGAGAAAACTCTGGATGTGGCCGTGGATTTCAGCGGTCGAGGCGTGAGGCGATTGAACGCCAAACAGCAGGCCGGTTTGCCCATTGATTTGGCGCAGGCCACTGAACACGGCGTAGCCCAATTGCAGCTCGACCCGTAGCCGCTGATAGAACGGGGTTTGTGCGATATGGGCAAGCATGCGCCAGGCGGCTTCGTCAGCGAGATTGCCCATTGGAGCAGGGCAAAACACCAGCAGGGCCTGCTCGCTGGAATCGCAGGGCTCGGTATGCCAGAGGTGCCGGCTCGCAGGTTCGAGCGATTGCGTGAGCCGGGCATCCGGGGTGCCGGGGACTTTGGCCAATACGGGCGTAATCAGGGACTGCGTGGCGGCTGGCAAGCCGACGGCCAGCCCGTCCCACTGTGCTGTGGCCCAGCACTGCTCCAGGTCAGCGACCGCGTATTCGCTGCGAGTCTGGCAGACCTCGGGGAGGCGCTTGAGCAATTGGCGAATGGGCATCAAGGAAGGAGCGCGTGGGGGGCCACTCAATGGCTCGGTCGGCGGCGTGCCCAGTACGCGCAGGGCGTGTTCGAGGATGGCTGGCATGGGCGTATGAAAGCCGTGCAATTTCAGCAGCCAGTCATTGGCGCAAGCGCTGAAGGACAGTTCAACTCCGGCCTGGCGGGCATTCTGTTGCAGCGAGCGCAGGCCTGTTTCCAAGAGTGGCAGCACGCCTTCTGCGGGGATTGCCCGCAGACGCCAGCGCAGGTAAATCGCAGCTTCGCCGTTATGGGCAGGAACCGCCGTGCTGAAGCTCATCGCAGACAGATCGCGGCGACTGCGCAAGCGATCCTGAGCGAAGGTGCGCAAGCCCCGGTGAGCGCTGGTTTGTCCACGAATCAGGCCGGCACTGACCGGCTCTTTAGGTGCGAGGAGAAATGGATTGGGTGTTGGCAGTTGCCAGGCGTGCAGGCGGGTGGAGATGGGCCCGGGCTGCATCTGTGCCAGCATGGCTTTAAGGGCGGCCACGGCTTGATCCGACAGCTGCACCTCGCGCTGCTCGCAGTCCAGGCGGGCCAGTTCCATTGCGCCACAGACGTCCATCTGACGCTGTTGCAGTAAATGAAACTCTTCGCGCAGAGCCGGCCAGTCTTGCTGGGCGCTGAAGAACGCCAGCCAGTCGTAGAACATCTCGCTTATCTGTGTGGCGTCTTGAGTGATTTCGGCCGCTGCGCTGAACTCAATTTGCAGCAGTGCCTGACCCTTGAACTGATACAGCACAGCAGCTTTTAGGCCAGTGATCAGTTGCTGCTGGCGTAGCTGTGCCATCAGGCCGCCGGGTTTATCGGCATTGATCCAGTGGCACAGGAAGTCCAGAGCCTGGCTAGAGGCGGGCGGCAGATGCTCGAAGGCGAACATCAGGTTCAAGTGCTGGCCGTCGATATGTTGGTAGCCCTGCCTGGCGTCAGCCATCAATGCCGGGGGCGCGACTTGTGCGACGGTTTCTGCGCAGCGCAGTTCGGCGCTGCAGTGTTCTGCCAGTGCGGTCAGTTGGTCTACGGACTGCGGGCCCGTCAGGCTCAGACTCATTTGCCCGGTTTGATAGAACTGTTGGTAAAAGTCCTGCAGCGCCTGCTGAAAGCTCGGGCGAGGGATTGGCAGGCTGTAGCGGTTGCCGGCATGAAAAGCCCTGAGCGGATGTGCCGGATTCAGGTGCTGCAACAGTTTTAGTTGGCGTTGTGTGGAGGGTTCGCGAGCCCAGGCGATAAATTCGGCATGCAGTACTTCGCGTTCGCGTAGCTGGTCATCCAGAGTCATGGATGAATGCGCGAGCATGTCGCATAAACGCTCAACGCCACCGGCAAAGGCCTCGGGTGTCAGCTCAAAAAAGAAGTCGGTATGACGCTCACTGGTTCTGGCATTCACTTGACCTGCGTGGCGTTGCACGTAGGCCATGAGGTTGTCTTGTGCCGGAAAACGCTCGGTGCCGAGGAACAGCAAGTGCTCCAGAAAGTGCGCGAGGCCAGGCCAGGCGGCGGGGACATCGTGACTGCCTGCGGCTACGCGCAATACGGCCGCGCAGCGCTTGAGGCGCGGCTCATGGCGCACAGAAAGAGTCAGCCCGTTGTTCAGGGTCGAGCGTTGGGTGTGGGGGTGGTTCAGCGCAGGCATGGGCACTTCCGGAACAGAGAAGCGCTCATGCTAGCGGATTACTGGCAATTAGCGCTTGCTCAGCTCTTTGTAAAGTTCGGGGCGGCGGTCGGCCAGGTAGAAATTACCGGTTTTGGCGTCAAGCAACTGCTGGCGTTCCAGCGTAGCGCTAATCAAGGTTTCGTCATGTTCGGCCAGCGCAATCTGCAAGCCGTTGGGTGCAGCGATACTGCTTTGGCCGCAGTAATGAATACTGCCCTCATGTCCGCAATAGTTGGCGTAGGCCACATAGCACTGGTTCTCGAAGGCACGGCACCGCACCGTGACATCGGCGATAAAGTCATAGGGCGCCATGTTGGCGGTGGGCACCACAATCAACTCGGCTCCGGCCAGGGCCAGGCGCCGGGTATTTTCCGGGAACTCCAGGTCGTAGCAAATCAGCAGGCCCAGCTTCCAGCCATTGAGCTCGAACACCGGGAAGGCGTCGGGGCCTTTGCTGAACATGGAGTGGTCCAGGTCCCCGAAAAGATGGGTTTTGCGGTAGTTGCACAGGCTTTTGCCGTGGGCGTCGATCAACTGCACGCTGTTGTAGATTTTCCCGTCGGCACCACGCTCGGGGTAGCCGTACGCAATCGCCATGTTCGTGGCTTTGGCCAGTTCGGCAATTTGTTTCGCAGCATCGCCGTCGTGGGTTTGCGCGAGGCTCTCCACGGCTCTGGCTCCGATGTTGTAGCCCGTGAGGAACATTTCCGGCAGGACCAGCAAGTCGACGTCTTCGGATTGCAGCGCTATTTCACTCAAACGCTGAAGGTTTCCCGCGACATCCAGCGGCAGGGGCGGACATTGATAAAGGGCGATGCGCATGGGGTTCTCCGGTGTGAATGCTGACCTTTCCCAGGAGTCTGGCTCGACGGCGCTGATGCAATCGCTGGCAAGCCTGACTTCCACAAGCCGTGGATCAATTCAGACCCTGGGGATACACGATCATCACAAGGATGGTCAATCCGGCAGGGCAATCGGGCCGATTTCGTGGAATACATCGCCCGGCCCTGGATTCTCGGCATGGGTGCTGCCGCCGAAGTGGGTCATGATGCCCCATACCGCGTTCAAGGAGGTCTGTACCGCACCCTCAACCCATGCCGGGGTCCATGACACATCATCGCCGGCAATGAAGATTCCGCGTTGCTCGCCGGGTAAATCCTGCTGCATGAAGTGGGCGTACATTCGCTGGTTGTAGCGATAGTGCCCTGGCAGCGCGCCTTTAAAGGCGCCAAGGAAGTGCGGATCGGCTTCCCACGACACGGTGATCGGGTCGCCGATGATGCGGCTGGCGATATCCACCTTGGGGTAGATCTTTTTCAGCGAGTCGAGTGCCAGTTTGACGCGCTTTTCCACGGGGTGAGGAAGCATTTTCAGCGCATCACTCATCCACGAGTACGACAGACAGATAACCCCTGGCTTGTCGTCTCCGTTATCGAACAGGTAGGTACCGCGGGTCAGGCGATCGGTGAGAGTCATGCTCATCAGGTCGCGGCCAGTTTGCGGGTCTTTGTCTTTCCAGAACGGGCGGTCGACCATGACAAAAGTTTTCGAGGACTGCATGTACCGCGTACGGTCCAGTGCCATCCACACCTTTTGCGAAAACAGCGACTCTTCGCATTCGATCTGGGTGGTCAGCAGCCAGCTTTGACAGGTGACCAGAATGGCTGCATGGGAGCGGACCACCCCCAGGTTGTCGGTGACGCAAAACTGCCCGTCAGGGGCGCGGGAGATGGCTTTGACCCCGGTACGCGGTGCGCCGTTGTGCAGTGAGCTGAGGCTGGTGCCTTCGGGCCAGTGGGCGCAGCGTTCAGGCGCATGACGCCAGATGCCCAGCGGGACTTGCTCGACGCCGCCGACGACCAGGTGCTGGTGGTCATCACAGTTAGTCATCACTACCCGGAAAATCTCGAGCATCGAGTTCGGGAAATCGGAGTCCCAGCCGCCGGTACCAAAGCCGACCTGGCCAAACACTTCGCGGTGCTGGAAAGACAGTTTGGCGAAGGCCTTGGATGTGGCTACAAAGTCGTAGAACGTGCGGTCGTCCCACAGTGGAACCAGCGTGTTCCACAGCTCTTTTAGGCGTGGTACGTCACGGTCGCGGATGGCTTGCTGGATATCGCCAAAGCGCGAACCCGATTCGAGTGCATCCGCCCACGCGTCAGCGACTTCCTGGAAGAGTGCAGGCAGGTCCGCCAATTTCTGGGCGTAGAACGTCTGGCCTTCCAGATCGATCACAGTGCTGCCCGAAGCGGGTGTCAGCGGGTTGGGAAACGGTTTGGTTTCCAGCCCCAGCTTGTCGACGTAATGGTAGAACGCGGTTGAAGACACCGGGAAACGCATGCCGCCTAACTCGGCGATTACCCCTTCAGTGCCTTCAAAGGCTTGTGAACGCAGGCGCCCACCCATTTTCGAGGCTTCATACACTACGGGTTTGAGGCCCAGTTTCATCAGTTCGTATGCGGCGACCATTCCGGCCATGCCAGCGCCAACGATGGCCACCTCGGACCCCAATTTGTCCGCAGGGATACTGCCCAGGCCAGCCGGGTGTTCGATCCAGTCATCGAAGGCAAACGGAAAGTCCGGGCCGAAGATGGTAATGGGTTTTTTTCCGTCGATAGGGTGGCGATTATTTTTGTTCATGGCTGACCTGCTGGCGACCCGCGTTCAACGCTGAGTATAGGAAAAGACAGGCACCATGATAGGGAGCGCAGAACACGTTAATAAGGCGCAATGTGTCGTCGTTATGACTAATTATTAGTCAGTATGACGAACCAAGGCTGCATAGTGATGTGTCTGACAGGGGTAAGTGTCACCCGCGGTCGACTTTGCTGCTGAGAATGATCGAGGTGGTGGTTTTTTCAACACCTTCGACATTGCCTATCTGATCCAGCAATTGATCCAGCTGCTCGGGAGAGTCGCTGCGTAGCCAGGCCACGTAATCGAATTCGCCACTGACAGCGCACAGTTGCTGCACCTGGCTCATGCTGCTCAGGCGTCTGACGACCTCTTTACCCGAGCGCGGTTGCACGGTAATGCCGACATAAGCCTGCAAGCCACCATCAATAAGTCGCTGCCCCAAACGTACGCCGTAGCCTGTGATCACTCTGGTTTTCTCCAGCCGCGCCAGACGAGAGGTCACTGTAGTGCGCGCAATCCCCAGCTTGCGCGCCAGCATCGCCACGCTTTCGCGGGCATTGAGCTGCAAGGCCGCAATCAATTGACGGTCGATTTCATCCAGTGCATGCGGGTGGGCATCAGACAAGGGGGACTCCTGTTACATGAGTGGCGCGGGCGGTCATGGTACATGGCCTCTCGTTAGCAGCCTACGTCTGGACACGGTTCTTCATATGTTCATCAAACGACAGTTTTAACCACGAAGATAATGAGCCTGTCGATTACATGATGAAACATATAAAAGTCATAGCTTATATACGTCTACTGACAGTTTTCGGGAGGATGAATTCGGATTAAGTGCTTTATGCAAAACATGCAATGCTGGATTTAATTACCTGAAAAATCAGAACGTCAAATACCTGTGTTTGTATCGCGTGTCGCGACAATCACCGGTCTTGCTGTCGACATATAAGAAAACAGTTTTGGTGCGAATACCCCATACCCAAATAAAAAATCGTCGTCGATACTGATTGTCGAAACATCGAATCTGTTCATAACCGGCGATCTCTATTTCTTCGGAAATAGCAGGCGGCCATTAATTGAGGAATATATAAATGGTTACTCAAAAAGCGATTTTCCATACAAGTCCGGGTGATATGGATACCAGTTTTGGAATAGGTGGCATTGCAACCATTGAGGTGCCAGATGCCTTTTACTCTACCGTTACGGGAGTCATAAATGGTCAGGACGACTGCCTGTATGTTTGCGGAACGGCGGATACGGAAACTGGTTCAAGATTTTTCATCACGGTTTTAGAATCCAGCGGGAGCATTAATCAAGATTTTGGTAACAAGGGTTTTGTCATTGGTACCTTTGGTGCAGCAGCCGAAGACTCCTATGCTGCGCAGCTTGTCTGGGCTAACGATGAAAAGCTGCTACTGATTGGGTCCTCCCGTATTGGTCTCGATATTTATCCGGCACTGGCCAAGTTTGACCAACAGGGCAATATTGACCCGACATTTGGCGAAAGTGGCAGTGGTAAGGTTGTAGTGTTACTTCCCGGTCCGCCGGGCACACATTTCTCATCAGAAAGCGATTCTGAGCAGAAGGCGGTTAAAAGCACTATTGCCCCATTGAAAGTCGGTGCAGCCAGCCTGCTGAGTGATGGGAAAATTCTGCTTTCCCATTATTTCTTCAGAGGACCTGCCCCAAGCTACGGCATGGTCATCCAGCTCAGCTCTAATGGCTCTCTGGACACAGAGTTTAACGCTACCGGTTATTTAGCTGTCATGGCTCCAGGTTACAAGTCGGGTCAGACACAAGTGACCAATGTAACGATTGATTCAGCAGGCCGGTATTTAGTGTGCGGTGGTGTCAACAGTCTTGACTCCTCCCCGCTTAATTCTTTTATTGCGCGCTATACGGCACAGGGTGTGCCGGATAACACATTCGGGCCGGACGGGTTTCAAATAGTGTTTCAGGATGAAGTCCTTCCCGGTGGGGATCGCGTAGAACTAATGGTTCCGTTGGACGCTGGGGGTGTTTTAGGGCTCGGTGGCTCTATTTATGAGCCTTATGTCGGTCAGCTATTAATGCTGGAAGAAAATGGCCAGATGAACCCTGATTTTAATTTTGGTACCCCCCTTAATACACGTTTGGGTGAAAGCGGGACGCTTTGGAAAAACTGTACTTATCAACCTGACGGGAAGCTGGTAGTCGTGGGTGCAATCGACAAGCTTGTAGACTCATTTGACTTTGATATCGTTATTGCCCGTTTTGATAAGTCGGGTGGTCTGGACAGTTCATTCAACTCGGGGCTCGGTTGGGTGCGCACGCGATTAGGCAATGAAGTAGCAGGCGCTTACACGGTTCAGCTGCAGAACAACAAGATTGTCGTTGGTGGGGTTTCGGATTCCATGGGGGTTGTATTGCGCTATCAAAGTTAAGACCTGTGTGGTTTAACAATAACTCAGTCTTGTAGTGTGAGCTGCGGAGTGCAAATAAGAGCCTGTCATATGTATGGCAGGCTCTTCAGTATTCTTATGTCACCGCCCGAATCTGATGGGCTGTCACGGGGCCGACAAGGTAGATGAGGTTGTTATGCGTGTAAAGATTGCTAGGGTGGCGCGTACGCTCTAAGCCGTTGCGCCTGGATGCTCGCACCTCTGGTCATGCTGTCTTCGGTGAGAAAGGTTGCCACCCGGTTTTCGAATCAGAGCCTTCCAGATGGCGAAAGGAGCTTTGACGAGAGTTTCCATGAGAGGTGTTCTAAGGAGGCTGGCGAGCCTGTACTTAACCTCTGGAGCGCAGAACTAACGCCAGGGCTCATGCAAAAACACGAAAGCCGCGCAGTGCGCGGCTTTGAGTATGGTGGGCCCAGTAGGACTCGAACCTACGACCAAGGGATTATGAGTCACAAGATTTGAAATTATCTGGTGCTTCATGAAACGATGATTACAGACAAATAAAGGCTTACAGACCTATTTAACGTTTCGTGCCGTTTCTTATTATCTTCTAAAATTGCTATGATTCGTTGAGCAATTCGTTAAGGCAATTTAGGGGCTAGGAATGGCGCAGAAACTGGTTCACAGCAAGATCGCTGCCTTGAAGAAAGGCACGCTTTCCGAGGCTTTGGATGGGAAAGGAGCAGGTTCGCTTATCTTTGAGCGCCGAGCTACTGGTGTGCTGGTTTACTTGAGTCTCCGCCGAGAAGGAAAGCAGGAGCGGTTAAAGCTGGGAAACTATTCCGAAAAAACGCTGATTGAGTGGCGAACTGAAGCCGCTGAGAAGTCGTTGGGGATTAGAGCCTTCCCGAGTATTAATGCCTATGAGGACGCGGAAAAGGAGCGCAAGCGCTTAACCCGGCGTGCTGCCGACGTTGAGGCAAGGCAGGGGACGTTGGCACAAATGCTGGATGCCTACGTTGACGATATGGAACGCAGGGGCAAGTCCAGTGCCAGGGCTGTGCGTGGTGCGCTAAAGCTAGATGTTCTCGACCCATTCCCGGAATTGTCGCAATGCAAGGCCAAGGAAGTCGAACCCAGCGATATTGCGAACATCCTGCGTCGTTGCCTAGCTCGTTCGGTCGCCAGTAAAGGACGGGGCGTCCGCTTGACCAAGGCTTCAGCAACCAATGGTAAGAAACGGCAGGCGGATAAATTGCGTTCTTACCTTCAGGCTGCATTTTCGTTCGGTCTTGCGAGCGACCTTAACCCGCTCCGTGCGGGTGACGCTGTTCAATATGGACTCAAAACAAACCCTGCGCGTGATGTGCCGACCATTGAAGGCGCCAATCAGGCGAATACCTGGGCGCTGACAAAAGAAGAACTGAAAGCGGTCGTTCTAGCTGTTGAGGATCTGCCGGATCGCCGTCGTGCAATCGCCAAAGCAATGCTTTACCTAGCTGGGCAGCGGGTAGAGATGCTTTGTCGTGTCACTTGGAATGACCTTTACGACGATGGCGAGCATGGGGAGGTGATGCGGTTAATCGACCTCAAGGGCGGTAAAGGGACTCCGCCACGGGAGCATCTGTTGCCACTGACTGAGCGACTGCGCGAAATCCTATTGCCACTGATGACTCTTCAGGATGCAGGTAAAGCACCAGGGCCGTTCTCTTTGCGTGGCAAGGTCAATATCACCCCCGGTACTGCGCTGGATATTTTCTCAGCACTTGGGGATCAACTTGCGTCGAAAGGCGAAACTCGCCGTTTCACTTGGCGCACGTTACGCGCAACCATCGAAACGCACCTAGCCTCCCTGGGGGTGAATCAGGAGCGCCGCGCATGGTTACTGTCACATGGTCGGTCAGGTGTGCAGGCAAAGCATTATGACCGATGGAACTATCTACCAGAGAAGCGTGCGGATCTAGATCGGTGGGCGCGTTATTTAGATGACCTGGCGGGTGTAACGCCTGCTGATAATGTGGTTTTACTTGCAGCGTATAAAGGAGTGGCAGGATGAACTGGCGTTTAGAGCAAATTGCTCTTCTGAGGGCGCGGGAAGAATCTCCACCCAAAGAACTGGATCGCGAAGCTGTAAAGGAGAGGGTCATAGCGATGCTAAATCGTGTGAAGGGTCAAACTGATTGCTGGCCAGGTTGGCCATTGGTGCCCCGCCTAATCAGTCGCCGCGATGAAAGTGATGACTACAGACTTCAATTTTATGTACTCGACGACAGTGGTATTGAGGTGGAGCTTATCAAGGCTGCTGCATCCGATCCTGTTGCTTGGAGCGAAGCTGTTCGGATAACAGTTGAATTTATAGAGGGGGGGAGGTCTGTCCCGGAATGCTTAAAGGGCTTTGCAATCCAAGTGTTAAACGGGGCAAGGCCGAAAGCGATGGGACGCAAACCTCATTCGCACAAGCATAAATTCTCAATATGCTTAGCTATTTTTGCTTTAAAGCACGTTGGAATTAATCCTACGAGCAACGCCGCTTCTAGCGTGGCGGTTAGGGAGGCGACGGGGTGTGGACTTGTGGCTAGTTGCTTCAATCTATCCTACGAGGCTATAGCGAGTGTCTGGGGCGGACACCAGAAAGTCTTTGCGCAGAGGTCGGACTGGGAGTTTCATCTGGAAAGGCTGCTCTATGCGGAAACGTAGGGTTTTAATCGACGATTTATTCATTACGCCGACGCTCCTCATCTCCTATAAAGTTGGTCTGCCTTCACAGTACGTGACCTGCGCCGCACTTGTTCGCAACTGATGGAGAAACATGGGGTTGATGATCGTCTATCAGACTTGTTGCAAGCACACGGAGTCGACGGCGTGGCAGCACTACAGGCATAACTGCATCGTCCTTGCCTGAAAAGCGGCGTGCCATTGAAATGTTCGACCGGGCGTTGGGTAAGGTGCTGGGGGAGGAGGAGAAAGAGGTGCAGGTGATGCAGACTTATTACTGATAACTGTTGTTTATCAATGGCTTATGGGTCGTTGTGAGCTGTTAATAGGCCTTCAGAGGCC
>Ga0302347_1004735_pt1 | contig 10605 bp, 2 predicted proteins | sample PhyWR1_FD_202178 | JGI IMG/M metagenome (GOLD analysis project Ga0302347, IMG submission 202178) | Leaf surface microbial communities from wheat plants in UC Gill Tract Community Farm, Albany, California, United States - DLSL W.R1 (v2)... | ecosystem: Host-associated > Plants > Phyllosphere >...
CTTCAGGAGAAGATCATGACCAAGTACAAGACCCTGGCCGCGCTGGTTGCTACCGCGCTGCTCGCCACTGCTGGTGCCGCTTCGGCCCAGACCGCTGTCACCGGTGGCGGCGCCTCGCTGCCGGCCGACCTTTACAAGGGCCAGACCGACAGCATCCTGCCGGCCAACTTCAGCTACGCCGTGACCGGTTCGGGCACTGGCAAGAAGGCCTTCCTGGAAAACAACTCGGCGCTGTTCTCGACCACCGGTACCGTGCATTTCGCCGGCAGCGACTCGGTGCTGAGCGGCACCGAGCTGAGCACCTACAACAGCACCTACAACGTCTCCACCGATGCCAACCGCTACGGCGCGCTGGTGCAGATCCCCTCGGTCGCCACCTCGGTCACCATTCCGTTCAACAAGGCCGGTTCGGCGGTTGACCTGTCGGTTGCCCAGATCTGCGGCATCTTCTCGGGCAAGGTCACCAACTGGAACCAGCTGGCGGGCCTGGGCCGCACTGGTGCCATCCAGGTCGTCTACCGCGGCGAGAGCAGCGGCACCAGCGAACTGCTGACCCGCTTCCTGACCACCGCCTGCCAGCCGGCTGACGTGTCGGGCACCAACCTGAAGTTGACCGGTGGCGTGCCGGCGTTCTCGGTGCAGTCGACCTTCGCCAACCTGTTCACCAGCGTTCCGTCGAACTTCATCGCCGCTCCGGCTACCGGTGGCACCTCGCTGTACAACGCGGTGTACGCCGTTGACGGCCGCGTTGGCTACGTTGGCCCGGACGTGATCCCGAGCCTGGTCGACGCCACCAAGGTTGCCAAGGTCAAGGGCTTCTCGCCGGATGAAGTGAGCGTGCAGGCGACCCTGGAAACCGCTGCTCCGCCGACCGGCGCCGCTGCTGAAAATCCCGCCAACTGGGTGCCGGTGTTCGGCAACCCGTCCGCGGGCTATCCGATCGCTGGCTACACCAACTTCGTGTTCGGCCAGTGCTACAAGAACGCCACTGTCGGCGCCAACGTCCGTGGCTTCCTGACCCGCCATTACGGCAGCGTCGTGGTCGCCGGCGTCGAGCAGGGCCCGAACGATGCGGCCATCCGCGCGCACAAGTTCATCCCGCTGACCAAGGCCTGGCGTGATGCGGTCCGTACCCGCTTCGCGACCGCCAGCAATGCCGGCGCCGTGAACAACCCGAGCACCTGCGCCAGCATCGGCCGTCCGCTGTAACTGCGAGATACATCAAAAGTGTTCTCCGGGTGCGCCGGCCGTCAGGTCGGCGCACTGCGGTATGAACGACCGTATCCAGAGAAGGCAGGGAGTTGCCAAATTCATGAAGCTGCTATTGAGGGCATTATGGCTCGCCAGTTGCGCGCTGGTCGGAACTCTAGAAGCAAATGCACAGATTCTTGTCCAGGGCGGTGGTGCGACAATGCCGGCGGCCCTGTATCAGGGGAGTCCGGACAGCATTCTTCCGTCGTCGTTCAGCTACGCCCCTACGAACTCGGGCGTCGGCAAGCTGGCATTCCTGACCAATGACCCATCACGGTTCTCGACAACGGGGACTGTGCACTTTGCTGGCAGCGATGCGGTGCTGAGCGGCGCCGAAATGAGCGTCTACAACAACACGTTCGACCGGTCTGGTGATCCCAACCGTTATGGGGCATTGATCCAGATTCCCGTTGCGCTGGCTCCGGTGGTCATTCCCTTCAACAAGCCTGGTTCGGCGGTTGACCTGTCGGTCACCCAGATCTGCGGCATCTTCTCCGGCAAGATCAATCATTGGAGCCAGCTAGCCGGCTCTGGCCGTAGCGGTTACATCCGGGTTGTCTACCGTGGCGAGAGTAGCGGCATCAGTGAACTGCTCACCCGCTTCCTCACCAGCGCCTGTCAGCCGGCCGACGTGTCGGCCACTACGCTGAAGCTGACCAACGGCGTGCCGGCGTTCTCGGTGCAGTCGACCTTCGCCAATCTGTTCACCCTTGTTCCCTCGAACTTCGTTGCTGCTCCGGCGTCCGGCGACGCGGCAGTGTACGCCGCCATTCTTGCGACCGACGGGACAATTGGATACACAGGACCAGACCTGTCTCTTGATCTCTCGGATGCCACTCGAGTTGCGCGGGTCAAGGGCTTCTCTCCAAAGGACGTGAGTACTCAAGCGACACTGGATACCGTGGCACCGCCGACCGATGCCGCTGCCCGGAACCCGGCGAACTGGGTGCCGGTGTTTGCCAACCCGAGCTCAGGATATCCGATCGTGGGAACCACTAATCTTCTGTTTGGGCAGTGCTACAAGGATGTACTGTTGGCTGCAAGAATCCGCGGGGCGCTTCATCGGATCTATGGCAGCATCGTGGTCAACGGTGTCGAGCAGGGCCCGAATGATGCCGCCATCGGCGCGCACAAGTTCATCCCGTTGAACAAGGCCTGGCGTGATGCGATCCGCATGCGCTTCGTGGCCGCGAGCAACGCCGCTGCTTTGAACAATCCCAGCACCTGCTCGGGCATCGGCCGTCCGCTGTAACCGCGATTGCTTCGGTAGTTGCAGGAGACGCACAAGGGCGCCGGCAGCAATGCCGGCGCCCTTGTGCGTATGTCCGCTGCATGACAGTGATGCGCCTGTCGTCTTCACGCCGCCGCTACCGTCTATCAGGTGCAGGGCTTGCGTTATGCAGGCCCCCTTCGTACTCGCCGCGGCCGACGCGGCCCATCAGGTTGCCGAGGTCCCCGATGTCGCACCCGCATTCGCCCGCTGCCCGTTTCTCCGCGTCCCTGTGGCGCAGCCACCCGATGGCCTGGGCCGTGGCCGTGGCGCTGGGCACCGTGGTCGCTCCTGCCAGCCAGGCGCAGCAGGCGTTCAGCCCCAGCTGGTTCGCCGACCGCGGCGCCGCCCAGGGCGCGGCAGCGCAGAGTGGCCGCATGCCCAATGGCGTGCCGATCCAGTTCCAGCTGCCTGCACAGCTGCAGGATGCGGCGCGACAGAAACTGCAGCAGTCGATCGACAACCTCGGCACGGCCGCGCAGGCCATCGCATTGCAGCAACGCATGCAGGAGCAGGCCAGGCAGGCGCGACGCGAGGCGGGCTTCGTGGTGGCCGATGGGCTGGGCAAGGATGGCCTGAAGGTGGACGGGAATCCGCTGACCCGTGGCTGGATCAATGCCCGCGAAGCGATCCAGTCGCAGGGCGCCGACGGACGGGTGCAGGTCAGCATCGAGCAGACCGCTGACCAGGCGATCCTGAACTGGGAAACCTTCAACATCGGTGGCAACACCACCCTCAATTTCCTGCAGAACCCCGACTGGGCGGTGCTGAACCGGGTCAACAACCCCAACGCGCGGCCCAGCCAGATCCTGGGCCAACTGAAGGCCAACGGCACGGTGTTCGTTGCCAACCGCAACGGCGTGGTGTTCGGCAACAACAGCCAGGTCAACGTCCGCAACCTGGTTGCTGCTGCGGCACGGATCAGTGACGCGCAGTTCCGTGACAACGGCCTGTACAGCGCCGACGCGAACACTTCGGCGCTCACCGATGCCGTGGGCAAGGTCATGGTTGAACGTGGCGCGCGCATCACCACGCATGAACCCACCAGTGCAACGCGTGGCGGTGGCTACGTGCTGCTGGCCGGCCACAGCGTGGAGAACGCGGGCCAGATCGAGACGCGCAAGGGCCAGACCCAGTTGGCGGCCGGCGACAGCTTCGTGATCCGCCGCGGCGTGGGTACGGCACAGAACACGGCTTCGACCACCCGGGGCAATGAGATCGCTCCGCGCTTCGTAGCCGACAGCACGGCCGGCAGCGTGCGCAACAGCGGCCTGATCCAGGCGCGCGAGGGTGACATCACCTTGGCCGGTCGGGCTGTCGAACAGGCTGGAGTGGCGGTGGCCACCACGACGTTGAACCAGCGCGGCACTGTGCATCTGCTGAGTTCATCCTCCGACAGCAAGGGCAGCGTGACCCTGGCCACGGGTTCAACGACGGCGGTGCTGATCGAAGATGATGGCAAGACCACTGCGCTCGACAGCCAGCGCGATGCGCTCATCAAGGAATCCGGCGAGCAGGACAAGCTGCGCGGGGCCAGCAACAGCGGCACCTTCGACAATCTCTCGCGCCTGCAGGATCGCCGCGAGCAATCGCGCATCGAGATCGTTTCCGGCGGCGATGTGAACTTCCAGGCCGGCTCGCTGGCGGTGGCGACCGGTGGTCAGGTGATTTCCGATGCGGGCCGCCGCAGCTATCTGGACGATGGCGCCCGCGTGGACGTGGCCGGTGCGGTCGGCGTGCAGGTGGCGATGGAGAGCAACAACGTCAAGGTGAAGGTGCAGGGCAACGAACTGCGCGATTCGCCTGACAACCGTGACAGCGGCAAGCTGATCAGCAGCGAGGTGTGGATCGACCGTCGCCAGTTGACCGAGGTGGCCGCAGGCACCGGTGGCTATGAAGGCACCCGCTGGTATGCCGGTGGCGGCTTGCTGGAAGTGAGTGGTTACCTGGACAACCAGGGGCATTCGATAGGCGAATGGGCTGCACAGGGCGGCACCGTCCAGCTGGCAGGCAAGGAGGTTGTCAGCCACGCTGGTTCGCGCATCAATCTGGCGGGTGGCAGCCTGGATGTGCAGTCTGGCGTGGTCCAGCAGAGCTGGCTGCGTGGCCGCGACGGCCAGCTGTACCGTCTTGATGATGCCCCGGCACAGATGCTGTACGACGGTCTGTACCGGGGCTTTGAAGTGAAGCAGGAACGCTGGGGCGTCACCGAGTCGTTCCGCAATCCGCTGGTGGCACCCGGGCAACGCTATGACAATGGCTATACCGTGGGGCGCGATGCGGGTCGGTTGCTGATCTCGGCACCCACCGCAGTTCTGCAGGGGCAGGTGGAGACGGGTGCATTCCAGGGGCTGCAACAGACACGCCGCCCCGACCAGGGCCAGGATGGATACGCGCAGGCGCAGACGGCTGCAGCCCGCAACGCTCAGCTCTGGCTGGGCCGCTACGACAACACCGGCCGCAATGCGGTGTATGACTCCCACGTATGGATCGGAAAGAACCCGGCCGATTCGCGGCAGGTATCGCTACAGGTGCCGCTGGTGGAGTCGCAGCGCAACACGGTGTCGCTGGACAGCGATGTCCTGAGCGCGCAGCGCTGGGGCCGCGTCGACATTGCCACGGCGGGGCAGGTTGAACTGGATGGCACGCTCAGGCTGCAGGAGGGTGGGCAGCTTGCTCTCACCGGTAGCCGGATCAGCTTCGGCGGCACCGTGCAGATCGCGGGTGGCCAGGTGGAGGCCGGAAACCTGCTTCCGGTGCTCGGTCAACCCACCGCGTTGCTGTCCGCCGGGCGTGGCGCGGTCGATGTTGCCTCTGGTGCAGGGTTTGATCTTGCTGGTGGTTGGAGCAATCCCTTTGCCGTGTCGGATGGGGGCGCCACGCAGGCGTGGATTGACGGTGGACAGCTGCGCATCAATGTCAGCCATGACATCACCGTGGGTGTGGGCGCACGTGTTTCGGTGGATGCGGGTGGCAGCATCGATGCAAAGGGCAAGGGGCGGATAGGCAAGGGCGGCAGCGTCAGCCTGTTGGCGGCCAGCACCGATGTCGCCACCGATGGCAGTGGCCGGCTGCGTATCAGCGATGGCGTCCGCTTCAGTGCGCTCGGCAGCGGCAGCGGCGCCTTCAACCTTGCGACAGGGGGCAGGGTCGCCATTGGCGGTGCGGCGTCGGCGTCGGAAGCGCTGCGGTTGCAGGCGCCGCTGTTCAGCAGCGGCTTTTCCCGCTACGACATCGGTGGCCACAACGGGCTGACCGTTGAAGACGGCGTGCAGTTGAATGTGGAACAACCGGTCCTGCGCCTGGCCGAGGGTGCGCAGAGTGCCTCGAGCCGTGAGCAGGGTCTGCAGGCATGGTCACCCTTGTTGTACATGGTGGATCCTGCCAGCGGTCGCGTCAGCCAGCGCGCGGGTGCGAGCCTGACGCTGCGCGCCGGGCATCTGCTGTCGACCGGTGACCTGCGCATCGGCAGCAATGCCGTGCTCAACGTCGACCCAGGGCAGTCGATGGAATTGTTCAGTTCCGGCGACATCAATGTGGCGGGCACGCTGAAGGCGGCGGGCGGTCGCATCCGTCTGGATGAAGCCTTCGATCCATCGACGGTGCGCGCCGACGGACGCCGCGAACGCCGCTGGACGATCGCCGACGGGGCGCTGCTGGATGTGAGTGGCGATGCAGTTTCCTCCGCCGATGCGCGCGGGCAGCTGCGTGGGCAGGTACGCAAGGGCGGGACGATCGAGATCGGCGGTGCACTGGACTGGGAGGACCAGGACAACCTGCGCCACCTGCCGCCCGATACCTTGGTGGTCGTCGAGCGTGGCGCGCGGCTGGGTGCTTCCGGCGCCTCGGCGTTGCTTGATATCGACGGCAGCGGGCGCACGCAGGTGGACAGCGACGGCGGCAGCATCGTGCTGCGCGCGGCCAATGCGCTGTATCTGCAGGGTGTGCTTGACGCATCGGCAGGCGGTGACAGCGCCCGGGGCGGCACCCTGGGTGTGGCGTTCGGTGGTGGCACCTATGGTGGAAGCGCCGGGAACAAGGAGGTGCTGGCACCGCGTGTTATCTCGCTCACCCAGGACACGCCAGCGGACCAGCGCCTGCCCGATCGCCTGGAGTATGGCCATGCCGCGTTGTCGGTCCAGCAGATCGAGGCCGGCGGCTTCGATCATCTCTCGCTGTTCGGCGATATCCGGGCGCAGGGCGATGTCAATCTGCGCATGGATCAGAGCCTGCGTATCCATGGCTTGAATGAGCGCGCCCTGGGGTTTGCAGAGGGCAACAATGAGGGCAGTCGCCTGCAGCTGAGTGCGCCCTACGTCCGCCTTGCGCAGGGGCGTTGGTGGCAGCCGGCCGGCGAAGGCACGCTGCGCCCGTTGGAGGCATCGTTCGACGTGGGCAAGCAACATCGTTTCGATGTCACGGCCGACCTGATCGACCTGCGCGATGTCACGTGGCTGGCCGGCTTCGATCACATCGGCCTGCGCAGCAGCGGCGACATCCGAATGCTGGCCCCGGTCGCCAGCAGTTCGCGGGAATCCACGCTGGCAAGCCCGGGGTCGATCGATATCAGCGCTGCGCGCCTTTATCCGGCAGCCCAGGCCAAGGGTCGCATCGTAGCCGGCGTTCCGGCCATCGGCCCTTCGGGATTGCCGTTCTGGGAAAATCCAGAGGCCGTACTGCGCATCCATGGTGTTGCGGGCGGTGCGCGACCGGCACCGGATTCTGCGTTCGGCAGCCTGGAACTGGTGGCGGCGACGGTGGTGCAGGGCGGCAATGTGCAGGCGCCGTGGGGCCGTGTGCAGCTGGGCGGCCAGGAGTTCAACTCGGATCGCGCCAGCCGTGTCGATCTGCTTGCCGGCAGCGTGACCTCCATTAGTGGCGCCGGCCTGACGCTGCCATTCGGCGGCACGGTGGACGGTGTGACCTGGCGAAAGGCCGGTGCCGAATTCAATGTGCTTGATCCCGGATCGGTCAATATCCCGATTGGTGTGAACATCGTGGCCAATGCGTTCAACGGCGCCACAGGCAGCGTCGTGGATGTTTCCGGCGGAGGTGAGTTGTCCGGCGCTGCCTTCGTGGCCGGGCGCGGCGGCTCGGTCGATATCCTGCGACACACGTTGGCGGATGCGAATCCGCGCTATGGCTTCAGTCACGCTGGCAATGCGGTCTACGCCATCGTGCCGGGGCGATCGGACGTGCAGGCTCCGTTGGCGACAGCAGACGGCAGCGCCAACCCGCGTGTGGGTCAACAGATCACCATACCCGCAGGCGTACCGGGGCTGCCGGCCGGCACCTACACGCTGCTGCCAGCCAGCTACGCCCTGCAGCCCGGCGCGTTCCGCGTCGAGATCGGCGCGGAGAACGCGATCGGCAGTGGCCAGCCGGTGTCGACCGGTACCGGTTCCTGGCGGCTCAGCGGGCATCAGGGCCAGGGCTTCGGTGGTTCGGTCTCGCCGCTGCTCACCGATCTGCTGCTGACGCCTGCGGAGACCGTACGGCGCCATGCCAGTTACAACGAAACATCCTACGGCACATTCGTGCAGGGCGTGGCTGAACGTCGCGGTGAAGCACTGCGCTGGCGACCCGTAGATGCCGGCAACCTCAGCCTGATGCTCGGCGATGGCGCGGGTCGCATGGGCACGCCGGCCGTCACCTTTGCTGGACTGTCGCGCTTCAATCCAGGCAGCGCGCAGGGGCGCGGCGGCATTCTCTCGGTCAACCTCGTTGCGTCGAACGGTGCATCGCTGGAGATTGTCAAAGAGGGCAGCAGCATCAGCACTGAGCGCGGCGCGACCGTCTTCGACGCGGCGCTCAATGCAATGCGGCCGGAGATCATGCTGATCGGCGGGACGTTCCGCCGTGACGCGACCACCAACACGGTGGAAGGCAGCGCAACGCAGCTGGCCGTGCGCAGCGGCGTCAATCTGGTGGCGCAGGAAGTGCTGCTCGCGGCCGCCTTCGGAGGCAAGGGCATCCTGCTGGAGCAGGGCGCCTCGATCGACACCCTGTCCCTGGCCGATCCCTCGCGTGTGGACCAGACCACGGCGCCCTATCTGGTCTCGGGTGGGCTGCTGGCAGTATCCAATCAGCGCTTGACGGCGCTCAGTGCGCAGGGTGGGGCAGCGGCAGGGGCGGTGGCGATCGATATCGGTGGCTGCGTGGCGGGCTGCAGCGGGCAGACCCGTTTGCTGTCTGCTGGCAGCATCAATGTGGTCACCGACGGCGCCTTGAACATCGGTGATGCGGTGAGCTATGGCACCCGTCAGCTGGGCCTGGGCATGTCTGCGCTCAACCTGGGCAGTGCCGAGGCCATTGCAGCGGCAGCGGCGGCCGGCGGCCTGCCGGCCGGCATGACCATGAACCAGGATGTCCTGCAGCGGCTGCTGCGCGGCAACACTGCGTCTGGCGCGCCTGCGCTGGAAGCACTGAGCCTGACCGCGCGTGATGCGATCAACGTGTTCGGCAGCGTGGACCTGGACACCCGTGACAGCGCGACCGGGCGCAGCAGCCTGCGCAGCCTGGTGCTGGGTGCACCGGCCATCCACGGCTACGGTGCCGCCACCGACCGCGCACGCATCTTTGCCGATACGCTGGTCTGGGACGGTACGCTGGCGGGCACGACGTTGCCGGGCGGCGAACAGGCACAGCCGGGCGGGGAGGCGATGGTCGGTCGTCTCGGCAGTGGCCAGCTGGAGATCAACACGCGCACGCTGCACTTGGGGCGAGCGCCGTTTACCCGGCCCAATTCGTCGGTGGCCGCCGATCGCCAGGTCCTCGGCTTTGCCGGGGTCACGCTGGCAGCGTCCGAGCGGATGCTGTTCTCGGGCAAAGGCAGTCTCGATGTTTTCCAGCAGCAAGGCGACTACGTGGCTGGCAGCGGCTGGCAGCTGACGGGAGGCGCGCTGGATATCGTCACGCCGTTGCTGACAGGCGATGCGGGCGCGCAACTGGCGATACGCAGTGGCGGCAACGTGCAGCTGCGCGGCGCAGGCGCCACCGCAGGCAATGACGCGCTGGGGGCGGAGCTGTCGATCAAGGCCGACCGCATCGCGATCGACAGCCGGGTGGCGCTGGCCTCCGGCCGGTTCGATGCCAATGCACGCGAGGGAATTTCGCTGGGCGGCAGCGCCGTGCTGGACCTGGCCGGCCGCAAGGTCAGCCTGTACGACGTGGACAAGTACAGCTGGGGTGGCGATGTCACGTTGTCATCCAGCGAGGGCGATATCAGCGCCGATGCGGCTTCGCGCATCGACGTATCGGCACGCAACAACCGTGGCGGTCGCTTGACGGTGCAGGCACTGGGCAAGCAGGGGGGCAGCGTGGCGCTGGCCGGAACACTGCTGGGCAGTGCCAGCGGGCGCTACGATGCGGGCGGTACCGAGGTGCCCTACGACGGCGCTGAACTGGTATTGCGTGCTCGTCAGCTGCAGGACTTTACCGGGCTCAACACACGGCTGACGAGCGGTGGCATTACGGGTGGCCGTGCCTTCCAGTTGAGCGAAGGTGACGTGGTGATCGGTAATGAAGTGAAGGCTCGCCACGTCGATATCAGCCTTGATGGTGGCAGCCTGCAGGTCAACGGCCGCATCGATGCCAGCGGCGAACAGGTCGGCAGCATCCGCCTGTCGGCACGCGATGTGCTGCGCGTGGACGGCACGCTGGATGCCCATGGCAGCGGCCTGCGCGTGGACAGCTACGGCAAGATCATCGACAGCCCGAACCGGGCCACGATCGAGCTGACGTCGGCCAGTGGAGGCCTGCAGCTGGGCGGTGCGTCGGCGCTGGATCTGCGTGCCGGCACCTCGGTGCCGGCCGGTACCGCTGCGGGGCAGAACGATGGACGTGCACGCGGCAGCGTCAAGCTCAATGTGCCGCGCGTGGGCACCGATGATGCGGCCATCGACGTGGCCAATGGCATCCGCATCGTCGGTGCCGGCGATATCCAGGTCAACGCAGTGCGCATCTATGACTCGGCACCGCTGGCCAGCGCGCCGGACGTGCATGGCCATCGCCCGCAGGTGATCAACCAGCGCTGGCTGGATACGGTGGTGGACCCGGACAACAGCGTCTGGATGAACGGCGCG
>Ga0302347_1004736_pt1 | contig 10604 bp, 8 predicted proteins | sample PhyWR1_FD_202178 | JGI IMG/M metagenome (GOLD analysis project Ga0302347, IMG submission 202178) | Leaf surface microbial communities from wheat plants in UC Gill Tract Community Farm, Albany, California, United States - DLSL W.R1 (v2)... | ecosystem: Host-associated > Plants > Phyllosphere >...
CCTTCGTCCTGAACTCGTCGCTCCCGACGCACCCGCCCTAGCTGACGCCTGTGCACCGCAACGCAGCAGCGAACCGCGCTTCACCCTTGAGCGGGACGTGGTGCTCTCGGCCAGTAATCGTCAGCAATTGGATGAGGCTTTAGTCAAGATTCGCTATCACGACGTCATCTATGAGACCTGGGGTTTCGCGCAGGTCGACCCAAACGGCAGAGGCACGCTGCTCAATTTTCATGGCGCCCCAGGGACCGGCAAGACCCTCACCGCCGAAGCATTCGCCGGCAGTATCGGCAAGCGGCTGATCAATGCCAGCATCGCTGACCTGGAAAGCAAGTTCATGGGTGACACCTCGAAGAACATCGTCACCCTGTTTGCCGCAGCGCGCAACGAGGACGCGGTGCTGTTTCTCGATGAGGCCGATACGCTGCTCGGTCGTCGCCTATCCTCAGTGACCCAGGGCATCGACAATGAAGTCAACGCGATGCGCTCGACCCTGCTGATCGAGTTGGAGAAACACCCCGGGATCGTGATTTTCGCCAGCAACTTCGCTCGCAATTACGACTCGGCGTTCGTCAGCCGCATCTCTCAGCATATTCATTTCGAGCTTCCAGGTGATGACGAACGTCGAGCGATCTGGGCCAAGCTGCTGGTCCAAGGCATCCCTCTGAGCCTGGTGCGCGAAGATCTGATTGAGGCGCTAGTGCAGCCCTCTGCCGGTCTCTCTGGCCGGGAAATCCGCACCTGCCTGCGCCTGGCGTTGCCCAAACCCTTGTTGGAAGGTGGCGGTGGACGGCTGACGCCTGAGCATGTGCTCGGCGCCATCGAGCAATTGCTCCTGGCACGCAATGACATAAAAGTTTCCACACCTGGCGAACAGACCGGGCGTACCGATATCGCACGTAAATTGTTGGGCGTGAACTCAAGGAGTGACGGGTAAATGGGCTGGTTGAGCAAGATCAAAGGTTTTGTCAGCAAAGCGGTTCAAGTGGTCAAGGAGAAGGTCGTAGAGGCGGTCAACTGGCTGGCTGACAAGGCCGAAACCTTCGTTGGTGAAGTCAAGCGTCTATACAAGGCCGCCAAGCCCTATATCTCCAAAGCCCGTATGGTGCTGAGGACCATCGCCGCGAATGTGCCAATCCCTTGGGTTCAGGGCATCAGCATGGCGCTCGACAAGGCACTGGCTGTCTTGGAGCATCTGGATAACCATCCGCTTGTAGCCAAGGTCGATGCGGCGATCAAATGGGTTATCGCCCGCGCCCGCGACATCAAGCGCCATCTGCTTAACGATCAGGAAGTCAAAGAAGCCGAACAGCGTGCCGCCGACCTCGAAGCCGCGATGGAGCACGTTGATGAGTCGGGCCGCCAAGCGCTCGAAGGCCTGGCCATGAGCAACCGCTACGAGCTGGTTCGTGCTCGGATCAGCCGACTGGTCGAGGATGAAGCGTTCGTCAACTTCGAGCACTACCTACGCATTCGAGCCGTGCAGAAACTGCTGCCCCTGTACGAAGAGCAGATGGAGCACGTCAAAGAAATTCACAATGTGCTGGATGAGCCGCTGTTCATCATTCAGATCGCCAGCCAGTTGATAGAAGGCCACGCCGAACTCGATGACGATGCCATGGAGCGCCTCGACAGCTTGACCACCGCTCGATTCGGCAAGCCGGTGATCCCGTTCGTGTTCGAAGAGATGATCAACGTGTGGGGCTTGGACCTAAAGCAGCATCAAGACACCTGGGAGGAGTTGGGCAAGCGCGTGTCCCGCGACCAGGTGATCGTCAAGCGCCTGAACAATTTAGCGAAGCTGGAACCACTGCCGGTCGAGGAGGCCAAGGTGCTCACCGACCTCGAAAAACTGTTGCCTACCGACGAGGCCCGTTTGGACAAACTTGCCAGCGATGTCCTCGCCAAGCGCAACTATGTCTATGCAGCCGAGGGCTTCCTGCAATTACTGGAAAATGACGAGCAGCGCCTGATCGACCAGGACCGTGAATACCTTATCGACGACGGTTTTGAGGTGGGTGAACTGCTGATTCGCTGCGCCCAAAACGGCGAGAAGTGGGAGAACCTCAAGCGCGAGGAACAATCGCTGATCATCAGCTTCGCCAACATCTTCGAAGCCGACTGCCGCAAGCGTTCCGAACAATTCACCCAGGTTGAGGTGGCAGCGTGAGTGGCACAGTTCTGGAGTTCCTATCGCCATCGTTGGGGAACCCGTTGGAGTTGGTATTCTGCACGGTGATCATAGGTGGCATGCTGGTTTCGCTGATCACCGCCGAGGTGTTCGGCCGCGCTCCGGCTTGGGAGCGCAACTGGCAAGGCGGCACGCACAAGGGCGCGCTGGACATCGAGCACGGGGCACTCGGTGAGTTGAACCAGGCAGTGGCCACTCTACCCGAACGCATCGTAGCCAATATGCCGGGGCTGCTGTTAATCGTCGGCTTGCTGGGAACCTTCCTGGGCCTGGGCATGGCCTTGGACAAAGCCTCTGGAATCCTGCAGGGCAACGCCGATTCTCTGAACGCAATGAGCGACTCGTTGGGCCAGCTCACGGGCATGATGAAAGACTTGGGTACCAAGTTCAAAACCTCGACCTGGGGGATCATCGCTTTTATCGCGCTGAAACTGTGGGACTCTGCCCGCTGGTCCGCTGAAAGCCGCCGGACCGGCTGGTGCGTCGACCGCATGAAGCGCGACATCGACAACCGCCGGGATCAGCACAAGAACGCAACCGAGCTCCGTGACCAACTCACCCGGCAGGCCCTGGCCGCCGTCGGTGAGCAACTGGTGCAGGCCATTGCCGGTCAGAGCCAATTGCTGGGCAATGAACTCAAGCAGCTTAAGCTGATCGAGTTGAAACGCGGACAAACCTGCGATGAGCAGTTCGCGCGGACCGCCGCCAATCTGGGCGGGCAACTGCAGCAGCTGCAACAACTCGGCGGAGCGGAAGGCTATCTCGCGGCGCTGGCTCGCTACGCCACCCACCTGCCACGCCTGGATCTGCTCGTGCGTCATGGAGAAACTCTGCAGAGCCTCGACGCGGGCCTCGGCAGCCTACAGGCGCAACTGGAGCAGTCGAACCAGCAGCTCACCGGGTTGGGGCAGACACTCGAACACGGCCACCAGCTGACCGAGCGCCTGCAACAGACAGCCACCCTGCAATCGGAGCACGCGCGAGAGGAAAGTGAGCTCCGTGAGCGCCAGGGTCAAACCTTGCTGGCGACCCTGACTGAGCAGCATGGCGCGCAACTGGACGCAGACCGCACACAGGCTACTCATCTGCAAGAGCGGTTTGATGAGTTGGCCACACTTTCGACTAAAGGTATCGAAGCGACACAGGCAGTTGGCGCGCATACACAAGCCAGCCAGCGGAGCCTGGAGCTGTTCGTCACAGCCAGTACCGACAACCTCAATGCGCTCGAGCAAGCCGGCACTACCATGGGTAAAGCAGCGAAGCAGCTTGCTCAATCTGCAAGTGCCTTGGAAGGCAGTGTATTAACCATGGAGAAGAGCGTCGGTGCGGCCATCGACAAGCTCAACGATGACTTCCATGCTCACCTGCAAACGATGCAGGGCAGTCTCGATTCCAACATCTCACGCCTGAGTGACGTAATGAACGAGCTGCAGACCGGGATGATGGATAACGTCAACCGGATGAGCCAGGACTTCACTCACAACACCACGACGATGTCGGAGAACCTGCGATCGGCTACCGACAATATTTCCGAGGCCGTAATCCGGCTCTCTGGCGAGGTCAATGAGGTGATGGCGAGCGTGAGCCGCAACATCGAAGGGGCCAACAGGGCTCAGACCAACGCCAGCGCGATGTTCACGACGACCAACGACGAGCTCAACGGCGCCATCAGTCAGATGGAAAAGAACATGAGGACGCTGGGAGAACAGATCACTCAAGGGCTGACTGACATCTCCGAGAGTAATAGGAACATGCGAGCCACGGGCAAGAAGCTGGAGCAGTTGAAAGAATTGCCCGACAGCTTTGACAAGCTGCATGGGCATTTCCAGGAGCTGCTCGCCCAAGGCACGCAAACCTTGCTAGTGCTCGACAAACTAGCGGGGGAGCTGCGCAGCGACCCGCACCAGCGCGGCCAACTGCTCAGCGAGGCGGTGAAAAACCTGGCGGAGCTCTCCTCCCAACTCAAGACTCTGACAACCAGCACGCAGCAAGGCAGGCAGCAGGTTGCCAACCTGCCCCAGGCACTGGCTGAAAAGGTCGGAGAACAGTTCTCCAATCACCTACAACCCTTGCAGCAAGCGGCGGGCTCTACGGTTGCCCTGCTTCAGCGGATGGCCGACCAAACCCAGCAGCCGCTGGCACGGAAATCTTCCGACAAGCCTCTGACAGCGTGAGACGGCCATGAAAGATAAACCCAATGAATGGGTCTCGATCTCCGACCTTATGGCTGGGGTAATGGCCGTAGTGATGCTGATGCTTGTGGTGTCGGTGCTGCAGAATAAAGCGGCCGAGGCAGCGATGGCAGTTGAGAAGCAGCAGATGGAGGCCGCTCGTCAAGAAGAGCGCAGCAAAGGCGACGCGGCCCAGCGGGCAAGCCTGAGCAAGCTGCTGGCCGCTATGCAGTCAGACCTGCAGCGCACCGGCGAAACGGATCTGGTGGACATCGACATTCAGAACCGCCGCCTGACCCTCCCCGATAATGCCTTCGCCCGAGGTAGCGCCTGCATTACCCCCGCAGCCAAAGGCGCACTGACCCTGCTCAGCGCACGGGTGGCCACCTTCATCCAGGATTACGGCCAGGGGCAAGTGCTGGTAGAGGGGCACACCGACAACCTGCCGGTTTCCCGCCCGGTCACTGACTATGAGCGTTTTTGCACGGTGTATGACGACAACTACACCTTGTCTGCCGCACGGGCACGCGAGGCTCGCAAGCTGCTGATTCAGGCACTTGAGCCACAGCAGGCACTGCGCGTGGTGGTGGCAGGCTACGGTGACTCACGCCCCAAACCGGGCGTGGATCCTGCCAGTGCTCTCAACCGTCGAGTGGAGGTGCAGCTGGTAGTGGCCACGCAGCTGCCGACGGCAAATTAGCGCGATGCAGCCCACGTTCTAAATTGGCCGGCTGCTCCCCTGAACTTGATTTAGACACCGAGAGGTAAGGACACGATGGCAACTACAGGAATCGATTGCGACGACGAACTCTTCGCCAGCCTGCTCAGCGCCAAGCCCGATGAGGTGGACATGTTGGTGGACATCATCACCGACTTCTCAAGAGGCCGCGCCGGTCTGGACGCGGACGTCAAGAAGCGGCTGGTACAAGCCAAGCACAGCTCCCGACCTGCCGGCTACGACCAACAGCAGCTCGAGCTGCTGGGACACGAACTGCAGCAATTCGGTGGGCACTCGGCGATGAATCTGACGCGCCGTTTCCTGAAAAAGTCCGCTGTGTCCTATGCCGAAATCGTCAACGACGTTTATCAGAAGCTCAATGGCAGCGACGCAGCGAACCGGTCCGTCGCCGACAAGGAACGTCAGATCGCCTTGGCGCTGTTCGGTGCCGGTTGGCGCGAATTGGCGCCTAACGATCGCTTTGAGCGCGCCACCAGTACCAAGGTGCTGGCCGGACTGTTCAACCTCAAGGACGCGCTCTCAGTGAGTTCTGGCACCGCGGTCGGTCTGTCGGCAGCAAGCAGCGCGGCGTTGTTCACCGTGGCAACCACGGGGTTTCGCCTGAATCCCATCGGCGCCGTAGCTACGGCCGGCTTCGGCCTGCATAGCAGCATTGCCGAAGCCTACCGGGTGACCGTGCCATTTGTGGCCCAGATGGGCTGGATCCGCCTGCGCCGCGAAGCGCCTGCGGCACGTTCACCGGTGCCGACCAATGTAGCTCCCGCCTCCCCGCCGGGCAGTTCAGAGCTGGTCGTGCAGAACGGCCAGGGCGAAACACTGCTGAAGCTCAACACCCTGCAGCGACCGCCTGCAGGCGTACATCGTCCGCTACCCACCGACCAGATCAGCGCCCTCAGCCCGTTGCTGGCCAATGTACCGGGGATTGCCGCGCTAGGAGAGATGTCCAGGGGCAACTATGTAGTTTGCAGCCTGCCCTTCGAGACATTGACCAAAAACGCCAACAACGATGGCAGCGTCAGAGCTTTCGTCCGTACCGGTGGCAAGATCAGCGAGCAGGCCAGCCTGTCATTGCCTGAGGAGCTGCAGAACGTGCTGCTCAGCGGCGCGGTGTGGAACGCGGTGTCCTCAGCCGTAGGTCAGAAGCACTTGCACGATATCAACGAGAAGCTGAACGCCATTAAACGCCAGCTCGACAGCGTGCTGCGCGAACTGGACGAAGCTCGCTGGGAATCGCTCGCCGGAATGGTCGACTATACCCAGGACCTGCTCGAACACTACGCGCAAGACGGCATCAGCATCTACGCCGTGCAGACCCTCGAAAGCCAGCACAGCCAGATTACGGCACTGCGGCAATTCTTCGACCGAAGAATGAAAGAAGAGCTGGACAACGCCCAGGCTGTCGAGGCCGACAAGCTGTTCGGCGCAGACAGTGCCCGCCAGGCGCTGAAAGGCAGCCTGGCGAAGATGGAAGGTTGGGTGAACGGATACCTGCAAGCTACTCAGTTGCAGGTTGTGAACAGCGCCTTGCGCTATATGGCTGAGCCGCAGCAACGTCACCGCAGCGCCGCAGCCAAGATACTTGACAGCCTGGCGCAGCTCGAAGCTATCGCCGCCCAGAGTCGCAGTGTGTACAGCTCGCAGATGGAGCTGACCAGCTCACGCGTCTTCAGACTCGACGCCTCGCTAAGCCAAAACTTCACGACGCAATTGGACAGCGTTGCCGGTACGCTGGCGCAGGGTCCATTCGACACCCGCCAGCTGCACCAATCGCTATTCGATCAAGGTGAACGTCAGGTATTGCTGCGTTATCAAGATGGCCAAATCGCCGAGGCGCAGCTGCTTGAGTGTGCGATCTGATCAAGGGTTACCAGGCTAGCCAGCAGACAGGGGCGTGAACGTCACAACGCGCATACTCCTGCCGCGTTTCAATCGATGCAAAGCCACGGCCGCAACTGAGCCCGGTTTGCCAGCACCAGTTGCTGGGCCTCGGGCTTGGGGTCGTTGACATTGAAATTGATCTGGAAGCGTTGCACCACGTACTTGACCAGCGCATTCTGCCCTTCATCAGCGTCAAGGCTCCCATGGACCCGGACCTATTCGGCAACCTGCGCATCATCGATACACCGGACTATCACCCTGGCACGACCGGTGGGGCTGCTGCTTCAAACCACAGCACTGCAGCTTCCTTCGGTCAATCAGGCATAGGCATTGGTCTGAGTCATCGGGCTTGACCCGGCCGGGACCATCGACCAGTCCGACATTGAATTCATCGAGTCCACGCCGTTCCATGCAGAGTCGCTGTACATCGTGCTGAACAAAGCTGATGTGAAGTCTCAAGGCTCAAAGCCCCGTCCTGTACGCAGTTCGATAAATCGGGAGACACTATCACCCACCTATTCTTCAGAATCGTTGCCGCGCCAGTAGCTCCGCGAGCGCCCCTTTGAGCCACCCTGCGTTACGTGCGCTCAACTCCCGGGATATGCCAATTCGATCTGCTGATCGAACTCGCCGCCAACCCCACAGTACTCACGGGGCACGCGCTCAAGATCCTCAGCTACCCGCACAATCACCTCACGCAATTCCAGTTGCTCAAACCAGCGAGCAGGAATCGCTGCAGCACCATACTGTGCCCCCAACAAATGCCCGGCGATGAACCCGGTACTATCGCTATCACCGCCGTGATTCACCGCTCTGATCACGCCTTCTTCTAACGAGGAGGCTGACAGGGCGCACCACAATCCGATAGCCAGCGTTTCTTCGGCGACCCAGCCACCACCGAGCTCGCCTATTCGTTGCGCGGTAGGCTGGTAGCCCTCGTAAAAGAAGAAGAGAACACGCTCAATGAGGGCTCGTGTTTCTTCCATACCGGGAACTTGACCGTATTGGGCTAGGCTCTGAGTGATCGCGTGTTCCAGGCTGTCTTCTCTATCGACAATGCGTTGGAGAATATCGGCAAACATCCCGGCCGCCAGATAGCCCGTAGGATGCCCGTGTGTCAGGCGTCCTGACTGGGCAGCGTAGTCAAAGGCGTTTGCAAAGAAGGCGCAAGGTGCGGCTCGCATCAGGGCACCGCAACCTTTGCTGTTGTTCTCGGCCACAGCGCCCAGCCGTGGACTGGCCTTGAGTGCAGTGAGACAGGCAGTACCAGGTGTGCGCCGAGACCAGAGTGCCGGTTGCTCGATCAACCACCCATCCCGATCAACCGGTATCGCAGCAGCGTGGCCCTGGGTTATCAGCCAGCGCAGTAGTGAATGATGAATGACGCCAGGGACGTGGCAAGCCCCCCGCGAGCTACCGCGCACGTAAGCCCGCAACAAGCCTTCCGCGGTAAAAAGCATCATCTGAGTGTCATCGGTGATGGCGCCGGTGATACCGTAAGCCGGAACAAAATCGATGATTCCCTGTGGACCGAACCTGGCTTCGATTACCGACCACTCGAGAAACTCCAATGGGGCGCCTAACGCGTCGCCAACAGCGCCTCCCAGCAGGCAGCCTTTGATCCGTTCAAGTCTGTTCATGTCCATTCCCTTATCCCTCAGCCGGGATCAATTCCTGCAAAATCACCAGCTTTCTTTGCAACTGCTCGATATGCGCTTTTTCAGCGCGTAGCGCCGAACGCAACTCCCGGTTCTCTGCCTCCCAAATCCGCGCCCAGCGCGCATTCCTTTGGCATTCCATGGCCATCTGCCAGAGCTCACGCAACCTCAACCACTGATGCAGTAACACCAGCAGGATTGCCACCATCATCACCAACGCCCCTGTCGAAACCATTTCCGACATACTCATGTCCACTTCCTTTCGTGACTTCAATTCATTTCGAATGCCAGACACAAGATATGTAGTGTTAAGCGACAGATCTAGAATGTAGACTTATACAGGTAAAGTATTCGCGCACATGGAGAGGGTATGAAACGCAAGCAGTCCATCGAACAGGTCCGCTGGGACCTGGCACTTCGCTATCGTTTGATTGAGACCGTTGCCTGGTGGGAGGGCCGGTTGACCACGGGACACTTGATGCAGAGCTTCGGTATCAGTCGCCAGCAGGCGTCCAAGGACATCAACACCTACATCACCGAACATGCGCCTAAAAACCTTACATATGACAAAAAAATAAAAGGCTACGTGCCCGGCAAGGCGTTCACCCCACTGTTCATCGACGACAGCGCCAGCGCCTATTTGCACCTGCTCTACCAGAACAACGAACGCGCTCCGCACATTGATGGGCTCGCCCTGGCTTACGCTCACACCAAGGTGCTGGAAGTCCCGGATCGCCCGATCCGGCCGGAGGTCCTGCGCCCATTGCTCAAGGCCTGTCGCGATGGCCTGCGCCTGGAAACCGAGTACGTATCGCTCAACACACCAAACGTGGAGATTCGCCTCATAGCCCCTCACACACTGGTCTACACCGGTATGCGCTGGCATGTGCGGGCTTACTGCGAGAAGAACGGCCAGTACCGCGACTTTGTACTCAGCCGCCTGCGGGGCCAGCCGGACTTGCTCGACGAATCGCAGAACACTCGTGAGCTGGATGAAGACTGGAATACCGAGATTTCCGTCATTTTTGCAGCCGATGGGCGGCTGAACGCGGCGCAGAAGTCAATCATCGAAACCGACTTTGGTATGACAGATGGCCAGCTGGTGGTGCCCAGTCGTAGAGCGCTGGTGAAGTATGTATTGCAACGCTATCAGATCGACCCGAGGAACCAGGCCACTAACCCCGAGGCACAGCAAATCGTGGCAACCAACCTCAAGGAGTTGCGCCCCTGGCTCATGAATGACTGACGCGCGCGCATCCCCTTTTCCAAGGTGTTTCGCTCATGGTCGAGTGTGGGCGAGCGGTCATTGCGGTCAGTCCACATTCGGCCAGGCCACGAGCACACTTCGAGCCAGGTTTGCCTGATAGATGTAAAGCCCCTTGGGATTGCTATGCACGACGAACAGGGGCGCTGGTAACCGCTCCATACCTGACAGCCATGCACAATCCGTTTACTAGGCTCATGTCGTGCGGAGTCAGACAACGAATGGCTGTCAGATCAGCGCTGGCGACAATACATGCCAGTGACTTCGCCCGACTGACGGCCACATTCAAGCGGTTCTTCGAGTACAGAAAACCAATGTCTCGGGGCAGATAATCTTCATTCGAGGTCGCCATCGACACGATGACGATCTCTGCTTCCTGCCCCTGAAACTTATCCACAGTACCGACTCGAGCACCCGCTGGCAGCACTTGTTTCAACAATTGCACTTGCAGGTTATAGGGGGCTACTACCAGGATGTTTTCGATGCAGATCTCGTGCTCGACGCCCTTGTTATCCACATAACGCTGGCGCAAGAAGTAACCTTCAGCTGGATCTTTACACATCGCAATCCTCGCACTGAATGAGACTTTAGCTAAACGGTCGCGCCAGCTTGGCCTTGAAGATTTCCAGCCCCGTCGCAGGCCGGACATCCAGGTCGACATGCTGGCATGCAGGGCAAGCTGAAAACCAGTCTTTGCCCTCACGCA
>Ga0302347_1004739_pt1 | contig 10589 bp, 3 predicted proteins | sample PhyWR1_FD_202178 | JGI IMG/M metagenome (GOLD analysis project Ga0302347, IMG submission 202178) | Leaf surface microbial communities from wheat plants in UC Gill Tract Community Farm, Albany, California, United States - DLSL W.R1 (v2)... | ecosystem: Host-associated > Plants > Phyllosphere >...
TTTTGAAAGAAAAGGAACGAAATTGCCTGTAACCCAAAACGCGGCAGATTATAAAACCGGCGAAATTGTAACTTGGATGATTAATGATAAATTACCACATATTGGAATTGTTACCAATAAAAAATCGAGAGACGGAAAAAGAAACTTAATCGTTCATAATGTTGGAGGCGGACAAGTTCTGGAAGATTGTCTTTTTGAATATAAAATTGTTGGTCATTTTAAGTATGAGAAATTGAATTAGTTAAGTTTTAAATTTCAAATTCCAATAAAAAAAGCCGATTGTTTATAACAATCGGCATATAATCTATTTTTTAAATGGACTAATTTTCTAATTAACCAACCCTTTTACTTCATCAAAATTCAAACCTCCATAATTTCCTGAACTCATTAATAAAAGTGCAGAGTTATCTAAATTCAAATTGAATAAATAATCCTTAAACTCAGCCGGATTAGTATAAATAATCAAATCTTTTCTATTAAAAGCTGTAGCAATCTGATCATAAGTCACTTCTTCCAACTGTTTGATTTTTACAGCATCAGGAGAATAGAACACAACGGCAACATCTGCATGTTCCAGAGCGCCTTCGTATTCTTTTAAAAATTCAGCATTCAAACTGCTGTAAGTATGCAATTCAAGACAAGCTACTAAAGTTCTGTCCGGATATTGTTCTTTTACGGCTTTGGTTGTTGCGGCAACTTTACTTGGTGAATGCGCAAAATCTTTATAAGCAACTTTTCCTTTTCCTTCAGCGATTTTTTCCAAACGTTTAGAAGCGCCTTTGAAACTTGCAATTGCTTCATAAAAATCTTCTTCGTCAACGCCCATATTCTGGCAAATCCATTTTGCTCCGGCAAGATTGTTTAGGTTATGCGCACCAAAAACTTCAATTGGCATATCGCCTTCGGGAGTTTTTAATAGCGTTACGCCATCACTTACCGTATATTCTGGTGTATGATAAGGTAATTTACGAATTGGATTTGTAGCCGCTTCAGAAACTCTTTTTACTTCAGAATCATTTTCATTATAAACCAAAATTCCACCGTTTGTAATTTTTTCGATAAAAATTTCAAACTGCTCCACATAATTCTCATAAGTTGGAAAAACATTGATATGATCCCACGCAATACCAGAAATCAAAGCAATATTGGGTTGGTATAAATGAAATTTCGGACGTCTGTCGATTGGAGAAGACAAATATTCATCGCCTTCCAGAACCATAAAATCGTTCTCTTCTGTAAGATGCACCATCGTATCAAAACCTTCCAACTGTGCTCCTACCATATAATCTACCGCGATATTATGATAATGCATAACGTGCAAAATCATCGACGTAATGGTTGTTTTTCCGTGAGAACCACCAATTACAACACGGGTTTTATTTTTTGATTGTTCGTATAAAAATTCCGGATAAGAATATATTTTAAGACCCAATTCCTGCGCTTTTAGCAATTCAGGATTATCGGCTTTTGCGTGCATTCCAAGAATTATGGCGTCAAGATCTGCGGTTATTTTTTCAGGAAACCAACCCATTTCTGCAGGAAGAATTCCTTTTTTCTCTAATCTTGATTTTGACGGCTCAAAAATAGCATCGTCACTTCCTGTTACCTGATATCCTTTGTTATGTAATGCCAATGCCAGATTATGCATAGCACTTCCGCCAATAGCGATGAAATGTGTTTTCATTTAAATTTTAATTTTTAAATTGCTTCGCCCGTTCGCTAACGCTCGGGTTCAAATTTCAGTTTTTCTCTCAGAATTTGTCTTTGAGATTCTATTTTATTCTTCGAATTTTAGTTTTAAATCCTTAGCTTTTTTAGGCTCTTTTAATTTGTTCAAATATAAATTATATAATTTTTGAAATGTGACTTTTGAATTACCAATTTCATGTGCTTTTATATAATTTTTTTCGGCCGAATTATACCTTTTAAAATAATCATCAATTCTCCCTCTTGACAAATAACCATCAACAGGAGAAAAATGTGCGAGTTCATCAGAATACGAAATGGCTTTAGATTCGCTCCCTCCCAAAATTCCGGGCAATTGCAAATATATTTCGATAAGCGCCCATCTCGCCTGAATATGTTTTGGATTGAGTTCTATTGCTTTTTCGAATGCTGCTTTCATGTCTCCAACCATCGAAAAAGCTTTTATTTTATTTACTTCTACAGCCCGCATGGCCAGACATCCGCCATATTTAAAAAAATAATCGGCTACTGTTGGTTTTAATTCTTTTAGTTTTTTAAAATACTCTGCTCCTTTGACCCATGATTTTTGATGTGCTGCAATTTCTCCCAAATATTCCATTGCTTTTATATCTGAAGGATTACTTTTTAAAACGCCTTCAAAAAGAACTTCCGCTTCATTGTATTTTTTAGAATGAAATAATTTTTCTCCTTTTTCAAAATTAGACTGCGACCAAATACAAATTGGCACAAATAAAAAAAAGAGTAGTAGTAGTTTCTTCATCTTTCAAAAATAAGGAAATAACAAATGTCATATTTATTTTAGGAGATAAATTAGTAATTTGTACGAAATTTATTTTACTCGTTTTCCAACCTTTATCCCAAAAAAGTAATCCATAAAACTAAAACCTCCCTTATGAAAAATATACTTTTTGTTCTTTTACTCTTCTCTGTTTCTGTATTCGCACAACAAAACGATAAAAAATGGACTAAAGCCATTAACTACGAAAACGAAGGCAAAATCAAATCGGCTAATGAAGTAGTTGATAAAATTTACAAAAAAGCAGTTTCTAAAAAAGATGAACCACAAATGATAAAATGTTTTTTTTATCAATCAAAATATCTTCAGGTTCTTGATGAAAATGCAAAAACCAAAATTGTAGAAAATTTAAAAAAAGACATCAATAGAGTTTCAATACCTTCAAAAGCAATTTTGAACCTCATTTATGTCAAACATCTAAAAGACAACTACAATTATTATGATGATGCATACGCTATTGTCGATAGTGCAGTGGTATATGTAGACAGCGCTGCAGCGGTTGTCGATAGTGCCGCAGCTCTTATCGATACAGCGGCCGCAACGATTGACACCGCTTCTGTTACCGGAATTAAAATTCAGGAAGTTGATTCTGTAGCGTTTCCGGAATCAGATTATGTTCCTGCGAATCTTGTCTCTGAAAATGATGTAGTTCTTGCTTTCGAAAAAACATTAGAAAATGAAGAAATTTTAAAAAAAACGCCATTAACACGTTATAAAGATATTTTTGATTTTCCTTCGCTGGAAAAATTTAAAGAAGAAAATTTATATACCTATTTAGTAAAAGAAAATATTACTTTTTATAAAGAGAGAATAGAACGTTGGAAAATTGACCATACTGCTTTAAACAATCATAAAGAAGAACTTTTAGGAGATTCTGATTCCTTTTTAAAATTTAATCTTGATTTACTAAAAGATGAGAATGCCAGGAAAGTTGTTTCATTATATCAAAAACTGGAAGCAAACAATCCGTCATTGGAAAATCAATTTGAACGTGCACAATTTTGCTCTGAAATCTTACTTGATTCGGCTGAGAGTTTTAGTTCTTATTTAGATCAATTGGCAAAAAAAGCAACTAAAAATGATCTTATTCAGAATATAAAATTAGCTAAAGCTAAAGTTTTACTGGAACTGGCTTCAAAAGAAACATACCCTAATAATAAAGTTGAAGCCTTAGCATTACTTGATGAAATTATAAAAAATGATGACAAATCAAATACTTCAAAACTTGCTTCTGCTCAAAAACAAAATATATTATCAAAATTTCTCTCTGTTGAGCTTGTAAAAAACAGCTATGAAAATGAAAATACAAGAGCTCACATTCAATATACCAATGTAAATAAACTAAGCATTTCTTTTTATAAAATTGATTTATCTCAAGCTTTCAAATTTGAAGAAGTATCTGAAATTAAAAAAGATAGTTTGGTCAAATTAATTCTTCAGAAACAAAAGAAAATTAGTTCTGAAGCTTATAACTTGATTGATAAAAAAGATTATTTCTCTTATTCTACCGAAGTATTATTACCAAAATTACCTAAAGGAAATTATTTGGTTTATTTTGAAAGTGATTCTGATGCAAAAGACAAAAAGGCATTTGGTTATGAAACTATTGCTGTTTCAAATATTTCGGCACTTGTTTCCAGAAAAGACGAAACCGAAACCTATCAGGTTCTGGATCGAAAAACAGGAAAACCGCTTGAAAATGTTATCATACAACTTAAAGATGAAGTAAAAAAGACAAATATTGACGGAATAGCATCATTTAAAGCAAGCACAAATCAATATGCATATGATCCTAGAAGAATAAAATTTATTTTTGAAAATGACAGTATCGTAATTCCTAAAAATTACATTCAATATGCTGAAGAATATAAAATACCTGAAAATAAAAGAGCTGATGCAAAAGTCGAATTCTATCTGGATCGCGCCATATACAGACCTGGTCAAACTGTTTATTTTAAAGGAATTGCCATTCAAAAGAACAAAACTAAAACAAGCGTTGTAGCTAATGTAAACTATAAGATTGTCGTTACGAATGGCAATTATCAAAAGATAAAAGAATTTGACGTAAAGACAAATGAATATGGATCCTTTTTTGGTGAATTTATAATTCCTAAAAACGGAATGACAGGCGGTTATCATATTGGCGTTTCTCGTCCTGATGATATAGAAAAAGCCGATGAACCGTTTTGGAACAATACAAATCTGGAAAATTCTACAAGATATTTTGACGTTGAAGAATACAAACGCCCAAAATTTGAAGTAACTTTTGATTCTAAAAAAGAAAGCTTTCAACTTAATGGACCAGTCAAAATAAAAGGAAATGCAAAAGCTTTTGCAGGAAGTTCTATTTCAGATGCAGTAGTAAAATATACCGTATCAAGATATACCACTTATTTTAGAAGTTATTACGGTCGTGAAGAAAATGAAACTTTGGCTGTTGGAGAAACTAAAACAGATGCTTCGGGAAAATTTACTATTGATTTTACAGCATTACCTTCAGAAAACAGTTTAAAAGAAAATTTACCGGTCTTTAATTATGAAATCGAAGCTTCTGTTACTGATATAAACGGCGAAACACATACAGCGGAAACAACTATAAAAATTGGCTATCATGATTTAATGTTGAATGCGCAAATTCCGAATCGTATTGACACTAAAGACAAAAATGAAATTAAGTTAAGCTCCACCAATTTAAATGGTGAATTTTTGGCTGCTAAAGGTGAAGTTAAATTATATTTTGTAAGTCCGTTTTCTAATAAATTCAAACCTGCAATTTTTAATAAAGCTGAACTGGAAATCATTTCTAAAGAAGATTTTGAAAAATTATTTCCTTATGAAATGTCTGAAAACTCAAGTTATAAAGAACACTCAGAAACCTTATTATTTTCAAAAAAGATTGATACTGAAAAAGATAAAAAAATAGTTTTAGACTTTATTTCGAATTATAAATCCGGAAATTACAAAATTGTCTTTTCGGCAAAAGATACTTTTAATAATCCTATCGAAACGACTTCAAACTTTAGCATTAAACAAAGTAAAGATAAATACGATCCAAGTAAATTATTTACCGTAGAACAAGTTAACACTGATCCTAAAAAAGATGGTTATGCTTTAATAAAAATAGCATCTGTTATTCCGGAACTTTATCTTGTAACCAATGCCAACTATGAAAATAAGATTTATTTTGAAAACGTTGTTCATTTAAAAAATCACGAAACAACGATCAAAATTCCTTTAAAAAATGAATTTGAAAAACTAATAAAAATAGGATTTGATTGTGTATTTGAGAATGACGATTTTACAGATGAAATTGCTGTTTCTTTAAAAACGCAAGAACCAAAATTAGAATGGACTGTAGAAAGTTTTAGAACCAAAATACAACCCGGAAGTCCTGAAAATTGGTCATTCAAATTAAACGGGCTTCATACTAAAACGGAAGCCGAAGTTTTGGCTTCGATGTACGACAGCTCTTTAGATCAGTTTACGGTAACAGAATGGGAATTATTAAATTTCAATAATTACAATTACAATCGCGCTAATTTTAAAACCTCAATAGGTTTTGAACAAATTTATTCCAATGTTAATTATTTAAACAAAGTATATCCATGGTCCAATTTAAAAGATGAAGAAATTAGGCTAAAATGGTTTGGTTTTAGTTTTCATAACAGTAGATATGGCGATTCGTTGGGTATTACAATTGCTGATATTAAAGATAAAAAAGTAGGCAGCGAAACAATTAAAGGAGATCCAGATGCACCGGCTGTAGCCGGAGCGGTAAGTAATGTTGCAGTCGATTCTGCAGCAGCAAAAGTAGATATGGTTCGATTTGTAAAACCTGCTTTATTAGCTGCATCTTCAAATTCCGAAACCTATTTTCAAACGAATAAAGTAAAATTTGTTCCGGGTCAAAAAATCACAAGTGGTTTAACATCGATGGTTATTAAAGCTACAACATTATATATTATTGATGGTGAAATTTCATCAGAAGATAATTTCAAAAAAATAGATCCAGAGAATCTTCTCGATATAGATTTTTTAACTCCAGATAAAGCAATTGCACTTTACGGAAGCAAAGCCGCCAACGGTGTTATAATTGTAACCACAAAATCTGCATTAGAATCTTTGACCCAAGTAAAAGCGAGAAAAAACCTTTCTGAAACGGCTTTCTTTTTACCCAATTTAAAAACAGATTCTAAAGGAAAAGTGAGTTTCAATTTTACTTCTCCGGAAGCTTTGACTTCTTGGAAACTCCGTTTATTGGCGCACAATAAAGATGTTGTTTCCGGTTATTTGGAAAAAAGTGTGATTACGCAAAAAGAATTAATGGTTTTGCCGAATTTCCCTCGTTTCTTTAGAGAAAAAGATACGATTGTTATTAGTGCCAAAATTTCGAATGTTACTGCCGAGGCAAAAAACGGAATCGCAAGTTTACAGTTTTTTGATGCTGCAACCATGCAGCCAATTGATGCTAAAATGCTGAACGCAAAAAACATTAAAAACTTTACAATTCCCGCTTATGGAAATACAACAGCAAACTGGACAATTACAATTCCTGAAGGTTTACAAGGCGTTCAATATCGAATTGTAGCCAAATCAGGTAATTTTTCGGATGGAGAAGAAAATATTCTTCCGGTTTTGACAAATAATATGCTGGTTACAGAAACTATTCCGATTTGGGTTCGTGAAAACTCAACAAAAGAATATACGTTTGAGAATTTAAAAAACAACAATTCAACCACTTTAAGAAATCATCAGTTTACTTTAGAATATACTTCAACCCCAACCTGGCTTGCGATTCAGTCGTTGCCTTATTTAATGGAATACGAACACGAATGTGCAGAACAAACTTTTGCACGTTTCTACGCCAATGCTTTGGCATCTGAAATTATTTCGAGCAATCCAAAAATTGCAACTGTTTTTGAAGACTGGAGAAAAAACGGAAAACTAGATTCGAAACTGGAAGAAAACGAAGAATTAAAATCAATAATTCTGGCAGAAACTCCATGGTTCAACGACACAAAAAACGAGGATGAAAAGAAAAAGAATCTGGCACTTTTATTTGATTTAGAAAAAATGAAAACTTCGCAGGAAGCCACTTTCGAAAAATTAAAAAAGAAACAAAATGCTTCAGGAGGATTTTCATGGTTTGACGGAAGTAGTGAAAACGAATACATCACGAGACATATTCTGGCTGGTTTGGGACATTTATCAAAATTGAATAAAACGGAAGATAACGAGGATAAAATTGAAGAAATAACCAAAACCGGAATTCCGTTTTTAGATGACAAATTTTTAGAATCGTATAAAATCAAAACCAAAAATTTAAAAGCAACGAATAAACTCATTTTGGTCGATCCGTATTCTGAATTGCATTATTTGTATACCAGAAGTTTCTATTTGGAGCAATATCCACTTTCAGATACTTTGAAAAAGGCAACCAAATTACATCTGGAAACCGCTAAAAAAGACTGGCTGAATTATTCTCTTTATGAAAAAGGTTTGGCAGCTCTGACTTTAAATCGTTTTGGTGAAAAAGAAACTGCAAAAAAAATAATCGAAAGTTTAAAAGAAACAGCTTCAAACAATGAAGATTGGGGAATGTACTGGATTGCCAACAAAGCCGGTTGGTATTGGTATCAGGCGCCTATAGAAACTCAGGCTCTTTTGATTGAGGCTTTCGCCGAAATTTCTCAAGACACCAAATCTGTTGATGCAATGAAAGTCTGGCTTTTGAAAAACAAACAAGCCAAAAACTGGCCAACTACAAAATCGACCACAGAAGCTATTTATGCTTTATTGATGCAAGGTAACGACTGGCTTTCTGTAAAAGACAATTCAGTCATAAAAGTGGGTGATGAAAAAATCGTAACTAAAAAACTGGCTGAAAATGAAAAAGAAGCCGAAACCGGTTACATCAAACTCAACTGGAAAGCCGAAGAAGTCAAGAAAGAAATGGCTTCGATAAAAATTCAAAACAAATCTAAAGTTCCAGCTTTTGGAGGGATTTATTGGCAATATTTTGAAGATTTAGATAAAATTAAAAACAATTCCGGTGCAGTTCTTTCGGTTTCCAAAGAATTATATCTGAAGAAAAACACGCTTAAAGGCGATGTATTAGAAAAAATAACTTCCAAAAATCCTTTAAAAACAGGTGATTTGGTTACTGTTCGATTAATAATAACGGCCAAAGAAGATACAGAATACATTCACTTGAAAGACATGAGGGCTTCTTGTTTTGAACCTGTAAATGTACTTTCGGAATATCAGTACAAAAATGGTTTGGGTTATTACAGGAGTACAAAAGATGCCGCAACTCATTTCTTTTTTGATCAAATCAGCAAAGGAACTTATGTTTTAGAATATGACATTAGAGTCAATAACAGCGGAGAATTCTCAAACGGAATTACAACTATTCAAAGTATGTATGCACCGGAATTTGCCAGTCATACAAAAGGAATTCGAGTAAAAGTTCAATAAGTTTTTGAACTAAATGAAGTTTGTCAGTCTGAGCGAAGTCGAAGACCGGTTTCAATTGGCGAGCCTTCGACTTCGCTCAGGGTGACAATAAATTTTCATGATTACCTTGTGTCAGGTTGAGCGAAGTCGAAACCCTTTTTAGCATATGAGCCTTCGACTTCGCTCAGGGTGACATATTTTTTCAAAATTAAAAACAATAAAAAGCCCGATAGATTTCAGAATCTATCGGGCTTAGTTTTATAATAAACTGAGATTATTTTGCAATCGTCAATTCGTCAATAATATTTTTTGCTCCGGCATATTTGTCAATAATCCAAAGTACATAACGAATATCAACATTGATAGTTCTTTGTAATTTAGGATCAAAAATAACATCTCCCGCCATAGCTTCGATGTTTCCGTCAAAAGCAATTCCAATTAATTCTCCCTTTCCATTAAGAACCGGTGAACCAGAATTTCCTCCGGTAATATCATTATCTGTCAAGAAGTTTATTGGCATATAACCTGCTTTATCAGCATATTGTCCGTAATCTTTTTTCTTGTTCAGTTCTAATAAACGAGCTGGTAAATCAAACTCCTGATCTCCTGCTTTATATTTTTTTACCATACTTTCCATTGTAGTATAGTTATTAATTGTAGCATCGTTACGAGGATCTGCTGGCAAGGCGCGAACTTTTCCGTAAGTTAATCTCAAAGTAGAGTTAGCATCCGGATATTGAATAGCGTTCAGTTTTGATTCTCTTAAACCTTCAACCAATTTGCGGTAAGCAATTGCAAAACCATCATCAGCTTTTGCCTGATCGTCAGTTTTTGCACGGTATTTTGTCATTAAATCATTTGAAATAATATACAAAGGATCGTGTACAATTGCCAATGGCTTTGGATCTGCCATAAATGCTAGAATTTTTTCTTTAGAAGTAAAATAACTTACCTCTGTAGCTTTTGTAACATCTTGCGTAAAATCACCATCATTAGCTGATTTCATTTTAGCAATTTGAGTAGCCAAACCATATTCTGAAGCTTTAGCAGCATATAAATTCAATTGTGCAATAAATACATCTTTTTCTAAAGGCGCATAAAACTCACCGTAGATGTTATCGATCATTGCATTAATTTTAGGCAACATTTCTGCTTTTTTAGCATCGTTCTCGTTAAAGTACGTAATTAATGCATTTCCTAAAGCCGCTGGTCCGCTTGCATAGCTTGACGTACGTAAAAGTTGCGTTAAGTAATTATCGTGACGCGCTTTTAAATTCGTTTCTCTGTAATAATCGTTAATAGTAGGAATTACATTCTCATACTTTTCTTTGTTAGCAGGTTTGCTTGCCCATTGGTAGAATTTATCTTCTTGTTCTGCTTTAGCGTCTGCCGTTCCTGCTTTTGTTAAAGCATCGATCATACCCTGACGGTTTTTCCAGTAGTTTGCAGTCGAAGCATATTTAGACGCATATTGTAAACGAACAGTTGCATCTTTATCCATATACTTTTTCATTTGGTCCATTCCGGTTTTTGCACCTTCAACCCATGCAGGATAAGCATAATTTACGTTTTGCTCAATTCCTCCGGCTGGCATCCAACGGTTTGTTCTTCCAGGATAACCCAAAATCAT
>Ga0302347_1004740_pt1 | contig 10587 bp, 9 predicted proteins | sample PhyWR1_FD_202178 | JGI IMG/M metagenome (GOLD analysis project Ga0302347, IMG submission 202178) | Leaf surface microbial communities from wheat plants in UC Gill Tract Community Farm, Albany, California, United States - DLSL W.R1 (v2)... | ecosystem: Host-associated > Plants > Phyllosphere >...
CCCACAGTGCCTGCAGTTCGGCCTTGTGGGTCTTGCCCTGCTCGCGTTCGCCTTCGCTGCGTAGCCACAGCCGGTCGATATCGCCGCCGACCCAGGCCGTGGCATTCCAGTTCAGGGCATGGCTGTTTTCGAAGTTCTGGTATTCGAGCTTGTCCACGGTCACTGCCCAGTTCATTGCCCGGTCGTGTACCTGATGCCCAGGCAGCGGCGGGAAGGCGACACGGCGGTCGGCGTCGGTGAGGACGGGCAGGGGCATGCGTGGCTGGACGGGGGGTACTGGCGCATGGCCCATCCCTTGATGGTTCATCTGGCCATGAGTCATGTGCTGCATGCCGGCGGCCAGCGCGCGTTCGTTGGCCAACAGGGCCAGCAGCGTCGCGCCTGCCACAAGGCTGCGGTTGCGGGTGTCATTCATCGACGCGTACCTCGCGGAACATGCCGGTCTCCATGTGGTAGAGCAGGTGGCAGTGATAGGCCCAGCGGCCCAGGGCATCAGCGCTCACCCGGTACGAGCGGCGGCTGCCAGGCGGGATGTCGATGGTGTGCTTGCGCACCAGGAACTGCCCATGTTCGTCCTCCAGGTCGCTCCACATGCCGTGCAGGTGGATGGGGTGGGTCATCATGGTGTCGTTGACCAGGGTGATGCGTACCCGCTCGCCGTAGGTCAGGCGCAGCGGCTCGGCATCGCTGAACTTGATGCCGTCGAACGACCAGGCGAACCGCTCCATGTGGCCGGTCAGGTGCAGCTCGATGTCGCGGGAGGGGGCGCGGCCGTCCGGGTCGGGGTAGGGGCTGCGCAGGTCGGCGTAGGTCAGCACCCGGCGGCCATTGTTGCGCAGGCCGATGCCCGGGTCGGCCAGGTTGGGGCGCGGGGCCATGGTCTGCATGTCCACCAGCGGGTTGCCGGTTTCGCTGGCAGGGTGTTGCTGCATCGCCGGCATGGCCGCGTGGTCCATGCCGGCCATGTTGCTATGGTCCATGCCGGCCATGTTGCTATGGTCCATGCCGGCCATGTTGCTATGGTCCATGCCTGCCATGCCGCCGTGGCCCATGTCGTCCATGCTCAGCACCGGCCGTGGGTCAGGTACAGGCACGGCTGCCTGCAACCCGGCAGTGCGGGCCAGGGTGCCACGGGCGAAGCCGGTGCGGTCCATGCTCTGGGCGAACAAGGTATAGGCGGGCAGGTCGCCCACGGTCACCAGCACGTCGTAGGTCTCGGCCACGGCAATGCGCAGCTCATCCACGCTCACCGGCGTCACGGGCAGGCCGTCGGCAGCGATCACCGTCAGTTTCAGCCCCGGGATACGGAAGTCGAAGTAGGTCATGGCCGAGGCATTGATCAGCCGCAGGCGCACGGTTTCGCCCGGCTGGAACAGGCAGGTGAAGTTGCCCTCCGGCGGCTGGCCGTTGAGCAGGTAGGTATAGGTGGCGGCGCTGATATCGGCCAGGTCGGTGGGGCTCATGCGCATGCGCGCCCAGGCCGTGCGCTCGGCAACGGTCTGCCGCCAGCCGTCGTCGGCCACCTCATCGATGAAATCGCCGACCGTGCGCTTGTGGTAGTTGTACGCATCGGACTGTTTCTTCAGCGTGGCCATCAGCTGCTCCGGCGCCTGGTCCGACCAGTCGCTTAACAGCAGCACATGGTCGCGCTGGTAGCGGTGTGGTTCAGGTTCGCGCGGCTCGATGACAATCGCCCCGTAGACCCCGGCCTGCTCCTGCAGCCCTGAATGGCTGTGGTACCAGTAGGTGCCGCTCTGGCGCAGGGTGAACTGGTACAGGTAGTCGCCGCCGGGTTCGATGCCGGCAAAACTCAGGCCAGGTACGCCGTCCATGTTGGCCGGCAGGATGATGCCGTGCCAGTGGATCGAGGTGTCCTGCGCCAGGCGGTTGCGCACACGCAGAGTCACGCTGTCGCCTTCACGCCAGCGCAGCAACGGGCCGGGCAGGCTGTTGTTGATGGTCAGTGCGGTGCGCGGGCGACCGGTGATGTTCACCGGTGTCTGGCCGATGAACAACTCGAAGTGCTGGCCGGCCAAGTCCTGGCCTGCTGCGGCCTGGGCCAGCGGGCGCCACAGCCCCAGGCCCGTCAGCGTGGTGGCGGCGCCCAGGCCTTTGACAAAAGTACGGCGGGAGGGGTTGCGCAACATGGCGTAGCCTCATGCGGGTGAGCCGCGATGTTCGTCGCTGGCGCCTGTCAGGCAGCTGAGGTGCACATTACAGCGTTGTCAGCTGGCGGCTTCGCTGGCACCGATGTCGCGCATCAGCAGGGCGTACTCCAGGGCAACCTGCTCGGGGATCGGCAGGTACACCACATGGCCGTCACCCGGCGCCACCTCGATGGCCTGCTGCTGGCGGTTGCACAGGCGGTGCAGGTCGAAGTGGTAGTTGCCGCGCGGGGTCATCAGCTCCAGATGGTCACCCACGGCGAAGCGGTTCTTGACCTTGACTTCGGCCAGGCCATCGATGCGCACACCGGTGAGTTCGCCGACGAACTGCTGGCGCTCGGAGACCGAGTTGCCACGCTGGTAGTTCTGATATTCGTCGTGCACATGGCGACGCAGGAAGCCCTCGGTGTAGCCACGCTGCGCCAGGGACTCGAGGTTGTCCATCAACCCGCGGTCGAACGGCCGCCCGGCTGCGGCGTCGTCGATGGCCTGGCGGTACGACTGCACCGCACGGGCACAGTAGAAGTGCGACTTGGTGCGCCCTTCGATCTTCAGCGAGTGCACGCCCATGGCGGCAAGGCGCTCGACGTGCTGGATGGCGCGCAGGTCCTTGGCGTTCATGATGTAGGTGCCGTGTTCATCCTCGAACGCCGGCATTTCAGTGCCAGGGCGGTTGCTTTCCTGCAGCAGGAAAGCCTGCCCTGTGGGGGCGCCTGAGCCCAGGGTGGGCTGCACTTCGCGCACGATGTCGCCGCTGGCATTTTCGCTGGCGGGCATGGCGTCGTACTTCCAGCGGCAGGCGTTGGTGCAGCTGCCCTGGTTGGCATCGCGTCTGTTGAGGTAGCCCGACAGCAGGCAGCGGCCGGAATAGGCCATGCACAGGGCACCGTGGACGAACACTTCAAGCTCCATGTCCGGAACCTGCTGACGGATTTCCCCGATTTCTTCGAGCGACAGTTCGCGCGACAGGATCACCCGGTTCAGGCCAAGCTGCTGCCAGAACTGCACGCTGGCCCAGTTGACCGTATTGGCCTGCACCGACAGATGCACCGGCATCTGCGGGAAGTGCTGGCGCGCCAGCATGATCAGCCCGGGGTCGGACATGATCAACGCGTCTGGCGCCATTTCGACCACCGGCGCCAGGTCCTTGAGGAAGGTCTTGAGCTTGGCATTGTGCGGGGCGATGTTGACCACTACATAAAATCGCTTGCCCAGGGCATGCGCTTCGTCGATGCCCTGGGCCAGGTTGGCGTGGTCGAATTCGTTGTTGCGCACCCGCAAACTGTAGCGCGGCTGGCCGGCATAGACCGCATCGGCGCCGTAGGCAAAGGCGTAGCGCATGCTCTTGAGGGTGCCGGCGGGGGCCAGCAGTTCGGGCTTGGCAGTAGGGGTCATGTGCGCACCGGGGCAAAAGGCCCGGATGCTAGGGCCGACAGAAAACCCGCGTATTGATTTGCATCAAGGGAGTGGCGGCACTTTTACCCAAGCGGCAGGCACTAATATCCCAGAAGCCATTCGAGGATGTGAAATGAACGAAACCGCACTGCAGAACAAGGCCCTGGCGGTGCTCCTGGCGCTGGTGACGATTGCCTTCGTCTGGATTCTGCTGCCGTATTACGGTGCGATCTTCTGGGCGGTGATACTTGGCATCCTGTTTGCCCCGCTGCAGCGGCATCTGCTGATCCGTTTCGGCCGCCGACGCAACTTGGCCGCCGCCACCACCATGCTGGTGTGCCTGCTGGTGGCGATCCTGCCGGTGATCATCACCAGCGCGCTGCTGGTACAGGAGGGCGCCACGCTGTACCAGCGCATCGAGAGCGGGGAACTGGACATTGCCGGCTTTGTCGAGCGCGGCAAGGACATGCTCCCGGCGTTTGCCCAGCATGGCCTGGACAACATGGGCATGGGCAACCTGGACGGGCTGCGCGACAAGATCACCAAGTGGGCCACCCAGGGCAGCCAGGTGCTGGCCAGCCAGGCGTTCAACTTTGGCCAGGGCACGTTCGAGTTCCTGATCAGTTTCGGCATCATGATGTACCTGTTGTTCTTCTTCCTGCGTGAAGGCGCCGAGGTCGCCCGACGGGTACGCTTGGCGGTGCCGCTGCCCGAGCACCAGAAACGGCGCTTGCAGTTGAAGTTCAACCGCGTGGTGCGGGCCACGGTGAAAGGCAACGTATTGGTGGCCATCACCCAGGGGGCGCTGGGCGGCTTCATTTTCTGGGTGCTGGATATCCCCAGTGCGCTGGTGTGGGCGGTGCTGATGGCCTTTCTGTCGCTGCTGCCGGCGGTGGGCGCGGGTATCGTGTGGGCACCGGTGGCCGCGTACTTTCTGTTGACCGGGGCGATACTGCCGGGGGTGATCCTGTCCGCGTTCGGGGTGCTGGTGATCGGCCTGGTGGATAACCTCTTGCGGCCGATCCTGGTGGGCAAGGACACGCGCATGCCAGACTATCTCATCCTGGTGTCGACGCTGGGCGGGCTGGCGGTATTCGGGCTTAACGGCTTTGTGATCGGGCCGTTGATCGCGGCGCTGTTCGTGTCCAGCTGGGCGATCTTTGCGGCGAGTAAACCGCAGGTGCAGTTGCCGCAGTAGGGGGTTGCCTTGGTATTTTCAGCGCCTGTGAGACCGAGCGCCGCGCGGGCGGCGCTCGGTCTCACAGGCGGTGTAGATATTGTAGCGAACCTGGCTAGCTCAAAAGGCCTGTGGCATCTCACCCCTGCCAAGGCGCCGGTTGATGTCGGCAACCACTTCGGGCAGTTCGTTGATGGTGTCGATCAGGTAGTGCGGGCGCGAGCCGGCGAACAGCGTATGGATGCGCTTGCGCTCGCTTTCCAGCTGCTCGGCACTCAGCGCCCGATAGCTTTCCCAGCTCAGCCCCAGGGCGTTGCCCGAGCACACCAGGGCCACGGTCCACATACCCGCCCGGCGGCCTTCGAGAATGCCCGGCACGGTGTCGTCAACCTTCACGCAGGCCGCTACATCGTCAATTCCCAGGGCAATCACGTTGGCCAGGGCCTGGGCCGGCCACGGGCGACCATTCGGGGTTTCATCGGTGGCCACCACATGGTCGGCCACATAACCGTTCTGCGCCGCCAGCGCCACCACCTTGTCCATCACCACCTTGGGGTAGCCGGAGCACGAACCGATCTTCAGGCCGCCCTGGCGCAGCCCGGTGAGGGTGTCCAGCGCGCCGGGGATCAGCGCCGAGTGCACGGCGATCTTCTCGATCTGCAGGGGCATGAAGCGGTTGTAGAGGGCGGTGACGTCATCGTCCGTGGGGGTGCGGCCGAACACCTTGCGGTAGCGCTCGGCAATTTCCGGCACGTCGCACAGGGTGCGAATGTGGTCCCACTTGCCCATGCCCATCGGGCCTCGGGCCTCTTCGATGGACACCTGCACATCGAACTCGGCAAACGCCTCGACAAATATCTGCGTCGGGGCGAAGGAGCCGAAGTCGACCACGGTGCCAGCCCAGTCGAGGATGGCGGCTTGCAGCTGGGTAGGGTTGCTGTAGTTCATGTGCGCTAATTCCTGAATTCGGGTGGGCGGAGGGTCAGATGTCCAGCACTTCCATTTCCCGCAGCACCTCGGCCACGGCATTGACGGCGGCTTGCATGCCGTCCGGCCCGACCACGCCGATGCAGCCGACGCGGAAGGTTTCGACCTGGGTCAGCTTGCCCGGGTAGAGGATGAAGCCTTTGGCCTTGACCCGTTCGTAGAAGTCCTTGAACTGGTAGCGGGCATTGTTCGGCGCGTGGAAGGTAACGATGATCGGCGCCTGGATTCCGGCTGGCAGGAAGCTGTGCAGGCCGATGGCGGCCATGCCGTCGAGCAGGGTCTTGCAGTTGTCGGCGTAGCGCTGGTAGCGCGCCGGCAGCCCGCCTTCTTCGTTGTACTGCTGCAGCGCTTCGTGCAAGGCGGCGACCACATGTGTGGGCGGGGTGAAGCGCCATTGGCCGGTCCTGGCCATGTAGGCGTGCTGGTCGTGCAGGTCCATGGCCAGCGAGTGGGCGTTGCCTTCGGCGGCGGCCAGTGCGGTTTTTTCGGCGAAGACGAAGCCCATGCCCGGCACGCCTTCCAGGCATTTGCCGGAAGCGGCGATCAGTGCCTCGAAGGGGATTTCCCGGGCATCGATCGGCAACGCGCCGAAGGAGCTCATGGCGTCGATGATCAGGCGCTTGCCGTGGTATTTGATCACCTGGGCGATTTCCGCTAGCGGGTTGAGAATGCCGGTACTGGTTTCGCAGTGGATCAGCGCCACATGGCTGATGGTCGGGTCGGCGGACAGCAGGCGGTCGACATCGGCAGCGGTGGTTGGCTGGTCTTCGGCGGTTTCGAAGGTGGTGTAGCTGCGGCCCAGCACTTTGCAGATCTTCGCCAGGCGCTGGCCGTAAGCACCGTTGATCAGCACCAGGACCTTGCCATCGCGTGGCACCAGGGTGCCGATGGCGGCTTCCACTGCAAAGGTGCCGCTGCCCTGCAGGGGCACGCAGTGATGGCTGGCGCTGCCGTCGATGATCGCCAGCAGCTGTTCGCAAACGCTGGCGGTCAGTTGGTTGAAGTCACGGTCCCAGGAGCCCCAGTCCACCAGCATGGCCTGGCGGGTGCGGATCGATGTGGTTAGAGGGCCGGGGGTCAGCAGGATCGGGGCGTTGCTCATGCCGTTATTCCTCGCAAGCGGTGGGCTGAAACTACGAGGCCTAGGTTGCAATTCGCGCTGCCATCAATCAAATTGTTTGTTGTTATCTCAGCTATAAGTCAGGCCGATAGATATGAACCTGTTCCAGTTGCGCGCCTTCGATGCCGTTGCCCGCGAGGGCAGCTTTACCCGTGCAGCGCAGCGCTTGTTCATCAGCCAGCCGGCTGTGACCGGCCACGTCAAGGCGCTGGAAGAGCATTACCAGATCACCTTGCTGCGGCGCACCGCGCGGCGGGTGGAGCTGACTGAAGAGGGCACGCGGCTGGCGGCCATCACCCGCGCCATGTTTGGCCTGGCCGACGAGGCGCAGGCCATGCTCGAGGCCAACCGGCAGTTGCTCACCGGCCGCCTGGAAGTGGCAGCGGACGGCCCGCACCGGGTCATGCCGATGCTGGCGCAACTGCGTGAGCGTTACCCGGGCATTACCGTCAACCTGCGGCTGGGCAATGCCCAGGAAACCCTTGCTGCACTGCTCGGCGAGCATGCCGATGTGGCCGTGCTGACCGAAATCGAGCCGCGCAAGGGCCTGCACCTGCAAAACCTCTGCGAGTCGCGGCTGTGTGCGTTGCTGCCGGCCGGGCACGCCTGGGCTAGCGGAGCAGGGGACTTGCCGTTGGCCTCGCTGCATCAGCAGATCATGGTATTGCGAGAGCCGAGCTCCACCACCCGCCGCACCTTTGACAAGGCCTGCAGCCAGGCTGCGGTCCAGCCGCGGGTACTGCTGGAGCTCGACAGCCGTGAGGCGGTGACCGAAGCGGTGGCTTCCGAGCTTGGCATCGGCGTGGTGTCCTCCACTGAAGTTGCCCACGATCCAAGGGTGGTGGCGCGGCCACTGGCCGGCGAAGGCCTGGTCAACCAGCATCTGATTGGCTGCCTGGAGCGCCGCCGCGAATTGCGCCTGATCCAGGCGTTCCTCGGCTTGGCGGCCGGCGCATGAAGCATGACTGGTGTTTTTTCCAGTGCGGCTTAAGATGGCCGGCACAGAGCAGGCTGGGTGGCCAATGAGCGAGAAAGACACCATCTCCATGCAACTGGTGCGCGAGGCCCTGTTGCAGACTTGCCCGGCCGGGCAGCCCGACCATGCCCTGCTGGTGCGTGCCGGCATCGACAGTGCCCAACTCGACCTGCCCGAGGCGCGGGTCAGCGCCGAGGCTTATGCACGCCTGTGGCGCCTGCTGGCGCGCCGCTGCAACGACGAGTTCTTCGCCATGGACCCACGCGGCCTGCGCAGTGGCAGCCTGGCGTTCATGTGCCGGGCGAGCATGACGCAGCCGACGCTGGGGGATGGCCTGGACACCGCACTGGCATTTCTGTCGCTGATGCTGGAAGACCTGCAACCGGGCCTGGTGCGCCAGCGGGGGCTGGCCGAAATTGTCATCAACGAGCCACGTGACGCGCCGCGTCGGGCGTTCACCTATTTCACCTTCTGGATGATCGTGCACGGCGTGGCCTGTTGGCTGGCCGGCCGCCGTATCCCGATTCTGGCTATCGACCTGCGCTGCGCCGAGCCGCCGTTCTGTGACGACTACCGGGTGATGTTTTCGGAAAACCTGCAGTTCCAGCGACCGCGTACGCGCATGATCATCAGTGCCGACTGCCTCGACCTGCCGCTCAAGCGCACGCAGGCCGAGCTGCAGCGTTTTCTGGCTGAAGCACCGGGCAATATCCTGGTGAAATACCGTGATCCTGCCAGCCTGGGGCGGCGGATCCGTACCGACTTGCTGCACCTGTCACCTGGCCACTGGCCGGACGGTGACACGCTTGCACGGCAGTTGAACCTGTCGCCTTCCACCTTTCGCCGCCGCCTGGCGGAGGAAGGGCAGACTTATCAGGGCCTCAAGGACAGCGTTCGCCGTGAGCTGGCCATCGCCTGGCTGAGCCAGCCCGAGCCTGCCCTGGACGATATTGCAGTGGGCCTGGGGTTTGCTGACAGCAGCTCGTTCTACAAAGCGTTCCGCAAATGGTTTGCCTGTAATCCGGGCCACTACCGTGCCCTGATTCACAAGCGTGGTAGTGGTGGCTAGCCTGCGACACCTTCCCGCTGCCCTGATCCGTGAACAGCGCTCATGTTGACAAGCCGGTCACTAACCAGGATGTCGCCATGTCTCCAGCTGCCTCCCCCAGCAAGCTGCTTCACCCCGCTGAAGATTTTATCGCCCGGCAGTTGCCGGGTTGGCTGAAAGCCGCCACCCCTCAGCAACTTGCCAGGTTGCAGAGCTGCCTCAAGGCTCACCTGGCCAGCCAGAAGCAAATGGCAAGCGTTGCCAGTCGCCTGCTGCCGCTGGATGGTTTTGCCAGGCAACGGTTGGAAAGCGCGCTCAGCCAGGACAGCCAACTGCACCTGAAGGTCGATCTGGACAAGCTGGAGTGGCGCGAGGAGCGTGCGCGGCTGGAGGTCAGCCTGGGTGTGTTGCCCGATTACCAGTCGTACTTCGTACGAGTGCCAGCACTGCAGAAGCTCCTGCAGAATTTCAAGGCGGGTGAGTCCTTTTTCCAGGGGACCGCGCTGACTTGCCCGAAAGGCGAGCAGCCTGAGCAAGTGGTGAGCGGTGATGTGGACCGGCTTGTCAGCCTGTGCCGGCAGGTGGACGTGGGTGCAGCCTATCAACGACACCTGGGAGAGGTGATGAGTACCGGTTTCAGCCAGGCGCTGGCCAAGGACAAGCGCCTGGCGCTTGCAGTAGCGCTGGAAGTGGCCGCAATCAAAAAGCAACTCATGGCACAACGATGTGCACATGCTGCGCCAGCTCTGCAGGGGCCAGCAGCCCACGTTCGGGCACCCTCTGCAGCTGCGCGGTGGTGCGCTGCAAGTGCTGGGTTGCCAGGTTGACGGTGCATTGGCTTTTGAGCTGATCGTGCCGGCACGCAGTCAGTCGACCTTCCCCTTTGGTGACCCTGAACGGTTGAAGCAAGTAGTGCTGTATCTGCCAGATGACCATGCGCAACCCCTGCGCGTATTTGCCAACTGGAACGAGGCGAACCGTGTACTCGCCACTGGGTTGGCTGACAAGGCATACAGGGCAGCGTTCGCGCGCCGTATAGCCCTGAACGACCGAGCGCAATATGAACGTGGCCTGGCTAACCGTTTGCAGGATAAGCAGCCTGATCTGGAACCCCGCAGGGTGCGCGCCACCGGCGATGTCTTTGCGTTGTCGGCAGCGTGGCACATACAGCGCGTCAAGGCCGATGCAGGCTTTCTCGCGGTTCCTACCTCGCAGGCTGATGGCAAGGCCTCGGCGCAGCGCTTACGCGATCTGGAAAGCACCGGGTTGGTGTTGCTCAACCTTGCAGGTCTGTTTGTGCCGGCCATTGGTGCACTGCTGTTGGCGGACCTTGGCAGGCACCTGCTCAGCGATGTCTTCGAAGGTGTACGTGATTGGCAGTCAGGTCATCAGCACGAAGCACTGCAGCATATGCTTCAGGTGGCAGTCAGCCTGGCCACCACCGGAGCGATTGTCATGGGCACGCATTTGGCCCGTAGCGCCTTTGTCGAGGCACTGGACCCTGTGACTACCGAAGATGGCCGGGCACGGCTGTGGCGCAACGACCTGCAACCCTATCAAGCTGACCCGTTACCCGCTGAGGTAGCTGAAACTGACAATGGCTTGCTTACGGATGGCAAGCGCCATTGGCTGCGGCTTGAACAGGCACTGTACGGGGTGCGGCAGGATGCCAGGGGAGGATGGCGCTTGCGCCATGCCAGTGACCACGAGGCATACGGG
>Ga0302347_1004741_pt1 | contig 10587 bp, 8 predicted proteins | sample PhyWR1_FD_202178 | JGI IMG/M metagenome (GOLD analysis project Ga0302347, IMG submission 202178) | Leaf surface microbial communities from wheat plants in UC Gill Tract Community Farm, Albany, California, United States - DLSL W.R1 (v2)... | ecosystem: Host-associated > Plants > Phyllosphere >...
ATTCACGATCAACATCCTGCGGCCAGCGAACCGTCTTAAACGGCGTCCAGCTCAGCGGCACCTCTGTTATCAGCGGCCTGTCAGAGACCGCTTTCCCCTGCATGTACTGGCAGCAGTGGCTCCACAGCCCGTAAATCATGCGGATATCGCCTACCGTCCAGTTCAGGATAAACCTGTCAACCACTTCGTATGTGCCCGGCTTACAGACCGCGCAGTACAGCTGATGACCATAATTCCCGCGACCGGCCACAAACACCCGCTCGCCGTGAATATCGGCCCAGTCGAATACCTTGATGGTGACTGACCAGCGTTTCCACGGCCATACATATTGCTGATACTCGTAGACGTAGACTTTCTGCCGCTTACGGTTGAAGCGTACGGGAGCGCCGCGAGGGACGAATAAGACCATCCTGAAACACCAGACTACAAATGATAGTAAAAAGAAGTTGGAAAATATAAGCATTATTTTCATATCTATAGATGCCCTATCGAAAACACCCGGCAACTGAAGAAATAACATGCTGTTAATGAAAAAAACTAACAGCATTATTGCGTAGAACCATAATCCACCCCAGCCGTGATTGACGTAGCGGGGGATTTCCATCCAGATATCGTTAATCTCATTCACCCGAATCAGCCGGGGATAAACACGCTGCTCCTCTTGCGGTTCGGGTAAGTCTTCATCCCAGTATTTAACCTGTGGGAATAAGCGGGAGGTTTTTAGCGCCATGGCATTACTGTCCTTGTTATATTAATTTCCGGTCCGCTTATTCAGGCGCAGTTGTCGATTCACGATCAACATCCTGCGGCCAGCGAACCGTCTTAAACGGCGTCCAGCTCAGCGGCACCTCTGTTATCAGCGGCCTGTCAGAGACCGCTTTCCCCTGCATGTACTGGCAGCAGTGGCTCCACAGACCGTAAATCATACGGATATCGCCTACCGTCCAGTTCAGAATAAACCGGTCCACCACTTCATAGGTTCCCGGCTTACAGACCGCGCAGTGCAGCTGATGACCATAATTCCCGCGACCGGCCACAAACACCCGCTCGCCGTGAATATCGGCCCAGTCGAATACCTTGATGGTGACTGGCCAGCGCTTCCACGGCCAGACATGTTGCTGATGCTCGTAGACGTAGACTTTCTGCCGCTTACGGTTGAAGCGCACGGGAGCGCCGCGGGGGACGAATAAGGCCGTTCTTAATAAATATGCAGTTATAGTTAAAAAATTAAAAATAATTACAATTAATAATAACTTAAAGCTTCCATCTGGCTCAGGCCATGAAATAACAAATATAAAACTAAATAAAAAAACAAGAGGGATTGGGATCAACAAAAAAAAATAAAATCCACCCCAGCCATGATTGACGTAGCGGGGGATTTCCATCCAGACATCATTAATTTCATTCACCCGAATCAGCCGGGGATAAACACGCTGCTCCTCTGTTATTTCGGGTAGGTCTTCATCCCAGTATTTAACCTGTGGGAATAAGCGGGAGGTTTTCAGCGCCATTGTATTACTGTCCTTGTTATATTGATTTCCGGTCCGCTTATTCAGGCGAAGTTGTGGATTCACGCTCAATATCCTGTGGCCAGCGAACCGTCTTAAACGGTGTCCAGCTCAGCGGTACCTCTGTTATCAGCGGCCTGTCAGAGACCGCTCTGCCCTGCATATACTGGCAGCAGTGGCTCCACAGGCCGTAAATCATGCGGATATCGCCTACCGTCCAGTTCAGGATAAACCGGTCCACCACTTCATAGGTTCCCGGCTTACAGACCGCGCAGTACAGCTGATGACCATAATTCCCGCGACCGGCCACAAACACCCGTTCGCCGTGAATATCGGCCCAGTCGAATACCTTGATGGTGACTGGCCAGCGCTTCCACGGCCACACGTGTTGCTGATGCTCGTAGACGTAGACTTTCTGCCGCTTACGGTTGAAGCGCACGGGAGCACCGCGAGGGACGAACAAGACCATTCGTAATAAATATGCGGTCATAGTTGCAAAACTAAAAACAATGACAATTAGTAATAATTTAAAACTTCGGTCGGGGTCGGACCATGTATGAATAAACATAAAAATATAAAAGAAAAGAACAGGAATTGGAATCAATAAAAAAAAGTATAATCCACCCCAACCATGATTGACGTAGCGCGGAATTTCCATCCAGATATCATTAATCTCATTCACCCGAATCAGCCGGGGATAAACACGCTGCTCATCTGTTATTTCGGGTAAGTCTTCATCCCAGTATTTAACCTGTGGAAATAAGCGGGAGGTTTTTAGCGCCATTGTATTACTGTCCTTGTTATATTAATTTCCGGTCCGCTTATTCAGACGAAGTTGTCGATTCACGATCAACATCCTGCGGCCAGCGAACCGTCTTAAACGGCGTCCAGCTCAGCGGTACCTCTGTTATCAGCGGCCTGTCAGAGACCGCTCTGCCCTGCATGTACTGGCAGCAGTGGCTCCACAGGCCGTAAATCATACGGATATCGCCTACCGTCCAGTTCAGAATAAACCGGTCCACCACTTCATAGGTTCCCGGCTTACAGACCGCGCAGTACAGCTGATGACCGTAATTCCCGCGACCGGCCACAAATACCCGCTCACCGTGAATATCGGCCCAGTCGAATACCTTGATGGTGACTGGCCAGCGTTTCCACGGCCATACATATTGCTGATACTCGTAGACGTAGACTTTCTGCCGCTTACGGTTGAAGCGCACGGGAGCGCCGCGAGGGACAAATAACACCATTTTGATTAGAAATAAAATAAAAGAAACAATAAAAAAAGCCAATGTGTAAAATAATAAATCTAATCTATCAATATTATTAAATAATGAATCACTGACAATAAATAATGGAAACAATGCTAAAATCAAAAAAAACCATAATCCACCCCAGCCATGATTGACGTAGCGGGGGATTTCCATCCAGACATCATTAATCTCATTCACCCGAATCAGCCGGGGATAAACACGTTGCTCCTCTTGCGGTTCGGGTAAGTCTTCATCCCAGTGTTTAACCTGTGGGAATAAGCGGGAAGTTTTTAGCGCCATTGTATTATTTCCATTTTGGCCATCCGTGTAGTCCTGTTGCGGAAATTCCACCTTCCCACCAGCCACGAGTCGTCCTGATGGTTAGGGCCAGCTTATTATGAGTATCTGATTTATCTGGCCAATAGTTGGTAACAAGCGTAACAACAGGATTGGAACTCTGTTTAACCCAGACGGTAATCCGGATAATCAGACTTCCATTTTCGAGACTCTGCTGATAAGAATCTGAATAGCGCTCTGAATAAGTTATCGATGCGCGATCCTTTACTGCCGTTAGATTATGTGACTTTGAAAATAGCCCATTATTATCACCACCTTCCAGAAACAGTTCCCAGGCTGAAATGGTATCATCATAACCCGGCAAGCATATTTTTATGTCTACCCGATTATAATCCACGGCCTGAATTGCAGCGGTACCGGTAATATCAACTTCGGCGATCATACCGCTGGTAATGGCATAATAAGCTTCAAGTGCGCTATTTAGATCTTTTTCGCTATTTTCATGCCATACAAAATCGCTGTCATGAGGTATACCGAAGCAGCAGCTTCGTAACCAAACCTCAAAGAGCGTGCTTGTTTTCTGACTTGCCTGCGAGGCCCAAATCATACCAAGTAATATTAACGCAGCCCCCCATCCAGCAGGACCCAGTAAGCATACTTCACTAAAAATTGTAAATAGACCTAATAATGCACCAGTACCACTTATTAGCCCTCCGCTTAATGTAGCTAGAGCTGCTTTTTTATATAAAAATGAAGCATCATCATCGCCAGCTTTTTGCGTTTCCTCCGCATAGATCCATATCCTCACCCCATCCACCACCGATGCCGCTCCCGCCAGCACGCCGCCGAACTTCACCAGCGGGTGAACAAAGTCCGGTCCCCAGACTATCCAGTTCTTTTTAATGGTTAGCATATGCGCAAAACCCGCGGTTTCAGCGACTGCACCGGTCACCATCAGACGATTGATAGCGTAATCGGCTACCGCGTCGGGCGTGTTATTTACCGCATCCTGCACGCTTTTGGCTTTCGCTTGCCAGTCGGCCATCTGTAGCGCCAGCATGCCCATTGCCAGTACTACGCCAAAACCATTGCCGCTGATATAGCGCCGCATTCGTTCATTAAAGGCATCAATTTGAGGTCGACTCATCATGATATTAACGTGAGGTGGGTTCTGTAATGAAATGCCAGAAATATGCATATTGTGGACGTAATCAAGCAGTTGCGGATGACTAAGCGGAAGATCGGTTTGACCGATATCCTCTAAAACCCGCTTGATATCCTCAAGGGTTCCGAGAATACTTTTTTGTACAACGATCTCCTGGGCGAGAAGATTTTTTTGCTGAATACCGATAATCCAGTCGGTTGCTGAGGTGCTACCATTTTTTATCAAGCCACCAAAGGCCGTTTCGTTTTTTGCCATGGCTGGCGAGAACCATTTTGCTGCTTTAATCTCTTTCTGAAGCTGTCCAATAGTGGTTTTATATTCGAACACCACGACGGATTCCCCGGTGGCTGTCAGCAGTGCGGCCTGCATCATCCGTTGAAAACCCTGGTACGCGGCTTCATCCAGTTTGTTGTTCAGGCGAGCAACCGATCCACTCAGGGCGGCCATACGGCTGGTCCAGCTCTGTTTTATCGCTATGCCTTTTAAATAGTTGCCATATTCATCCGAGAGCACGGCAGTCTTAAGATTGCTATAGACATTGCCGCCACTAAAAATAATGTCGATTAAGGATGACTGCATCCCGGCAAATCCGATATAAGCGGGAGAGCCAGGATTTTTTATCCACTCAGACCAGACATCGTCGGTTTCGGTATCCATTCCTCCGCCCTGAATACAGGCGGAAACGGTGAGAAATTGTCTTATCCAGCTTCGTACTGAGATATCCGGCGCATAGTCATGTCCGATTGCCATTAACCAGCTTTTAGCCCGATACCATGCCGCCAGGTCTTTACCGATGGCTTTATTTCTGTCTTCCCAGGTTTCCATTCTGCTGGCGTAGTCGGTAATAAATGCTGCGCGCACAGGTTCGTTATAACTTTTTCTCAGGCGGTTAAATTGTTCAGCAAATGTCTCTTCGGCCGCCTGCTCAGCAGTAATGACTTTGCCGCCCCAGACCGTTGGCTGATTTTCAGGAAACTTATATTTTGCCTGACTACTGCGATCGATCGCTTTTTGCGTCGAATCAAGATATTGACCAATTGCTTGTGAAATTAAATATTTATGCAATATTTCTGGCCGGGAGGTATACGCCTGACAGGCGTCCGCCACCTGTATCCGGGCGTTATTTAACTCCTCGACGATACCCACCTCATCGGGGAGGATCAGTGCCGCTATCGGACACTTAAACTGCGATTGCAGTTGCGCGATGCGTATTGCCAGCGCTTCTGCGCCCTCATGTCGTGGATAAAATCCGTGGGCGCTTGCTGAAATATTACTTTCGGGATTTTCAAACCACGGATAGAACGTTGCCGCGAACTCTGCCACATTTGCTTTTAAGACTGATAATGACGGATCCAGCACCCGCGCCTGCGGAATTAAGGCGGGATTTTGCTTCAGGGTGTTAAGATCTATTTGCGTAAAGCGCGTCGACAGCTCCGGACTACTCTGGTACTTATCCAGAACGTCGCTGCTCCACGGATCGCTACTAAATGCCAGCCAGGCCTGAGAATATGCCGTGTCGATATTAATAAAACTGGCGGCAATTTCATGACCTCTTTTTACACAGACAGGCGCTAACGGGGTGACTGTATCGCCTTCCGGCATAATAGAGGGCGTAATCTGCCGCAAATAGCCTTCGGCGGTGACCTCATAGGCCTGCCAGTATTTTTTATCGAGTAAAACATACAAATAGCCCATCCGCAGGGTGCGCAGTGCATATTTAAACAGTCCACCCGTTAATTCAACGTTTGGATCGGGTACCGCCGGCACCCAGTTTCTGCCCGCCATTTTCTGTGGTACAACCGCAACCCGTAATGGAAAAACAGGCAGGCCTTTACGCTCACAGACTTTACATCCAGAGGGAATTTGCGCCATCTGCAGAGTAACGCCCGCGTTCTGATTAATCTGTTCTTTAAGCCCCATAGTGGATGCTCCCTTGCTGACGACTGAATTTTGTTGCTTCCTGGCTTTCCAGCTCCAGCCAGACCGTATCGGGTACTGTCTGTATTAGCGGCAGGATACGCTGAGACGGATTGGCGATAGCCTGCCGCACTAGCGCGGCAATAACCGGGTGCTGTTCGATATCGATGCCCTGCGTGAGTCGGGTCAGCGCCAGAAACTGGCGATCGTCACGGTCGGGCAAGCCGGTTTTCTCACTGTATTTGAAAGCGTCATAGAGTTTGCTGACGGCATCATGAGGTAATTGGTGACTTATCTGATGCCACGAAAAGAGTAATTTCCACAGGAAGTGAAGGTGTTGCTGGGCATTTTGCATCGCCCAGCTCATTTGCCACTTTTCTTGCGTCGGTGCCCCGGTTTGACCAAGAACTTCACCGGTTACCGACATGTACCACCAGTGACTTATCGGCCATAAATACCCGGCAAACGCTGATTGACTGCTCATCGCCTGCAACAATTCAAAACGTAACGGCTCAAAAAAAGGCAGGCACTCCGTTTCATTTAGCCGATCGCATTGCGCTGCCAGCGTAGTTGCCAGTTGCGCAGGCTGTTCAGTGCTGCTGAGCCACCCACAAAGGTAGCGTTTACTTAAAAATATCTCTGAACGCGCATACTCTTCTGTCTGCTCAAGCCAGGGATAATTACAGCATTCGCCAGGCGAGGCCAGGAGGACCAGAAATGGACAGTGCCCGGGGGTATAAGCCAGATCGCGACGCAAGATGGGATAAATAGCGCGATCGCCCAAAGTTTTGCGCAAATTTGACAGGTGTAGCGGATTTGCAATTGATACCGCTTTTAGAGGATCGAGTAATAAATAGCGATACTCATTAACAGGTTGATTCAGCCTGTCTTTTATATTTGATCTTTCTGTATACGTCATTGTCTATCCTTATTTACGGGCTGTTTACCGAACATCTTTATCAGCCACGCTACCGCCTCAGGTTTTATCTGCTCCTGGAACCACGACGAGCATATTAACGTGGTTTTTTTGACGCATGCTTAGTGTGGTATTTTCTTATTCATTGATTAAGTAAATTAATAAAAAACTACCGCTTAACGCTATACATTGTGAAATGGAAAACATAAAAAGATATGATCGTTATCATTTAAGCTAAAAGAATGCTGGGAATAAAACGACAGTTTGCTATTTACAATGAAGAGGAATTAATGATTTTATAACAAACTATTTAGCTAAATTTATAAAACTGGCTAACACATTGGCCAAAATAATATATTAAAGCAGAGTAAACCTGTTAGCAGGCCCGATAAGCGCAGCGCTTATCGGGCACTCATTGAGCGGACTTATTTAAATAGCTTCTGCACAAATTCAGCATATGCCGGACGCCAGACGTCCATTTCATGCCCAAGATTGGGGTATATTTTATAGTCGTTGTGAATACCCTGTTTATCCAGGAGCACTTTCAGTTGGTTGATATCCTTTCCCGTCACCTCATCGTTCGCGCCAATCACCAGGGTGAAATTACGCAGTTGCTGATTAACAGACTGTGGATCGGCCAGGCGCTGTGCAACGGTTTTATCAGGCACGGTAACGGTGGTCACGCCGCTGAATAGGCCCAGCCAGCCAAAACTTTCCGGATGTTTTAGCGCCGAAAGCTCGGCCTGGTAACCGCCTTGCGAAAGCCCGGCAATCGCCCGTCCAGCGATGTCCTTACGCACGTTGTAGCGCTGGTCGATAACCGGAATGATATCGTGCATTAACTCACGATCGCCAAGCGTGGCATTGGGCAGATAGAATTGCGGCCGGATCTCACTGTAGCGGTAGTTTTCTGGCGTTGTGCCGGATGTGTCGGTTTCAGTTTCCGGCACAACCACCAGCATCGGTTTAATTTTTTCTTCGGCCAGCAGGTTGTCCATTATCTGCGGAATACGCCCCTGGTCGATGGCTGAAAGCGTGGTATCGCCAAAGCCATGATAGTAATACAGCACCGGCAGCGGATCTTTACTCGCCTGATAGCCCGGCGGCGTCCAGACGTAAACCTGACGCTCGGCGTTAAGCTCGCGTGAGTGATAGGTGAGTAAATGCAGTTCACCGTGCGGTACGTTGCGCGTGTCGAGCAGGCTTCCCGGCACCAGAATCAGACTGGTATTGACCTGTCGCTGCGGTTTAGTGCGGGCGCTACCGGGATCAATCGTTCGCAGGCCGTCAACATCATAAAAATATTCATACAGATTACCGGCAAGTACCGGACTGCGCCATGTCCAGACGCCGTTTTGATCTTTCTGCATGGGATGCGTTACATGGCTTTCATCCGTTGCACCGGTCACTACGCTGACCTTTCTGGCATTCGGCGCCCAGAGTCTGAATGTGACGCTGCGGTCTTGATGAACCTGAGTAATAAATTGACTAACGGGGACGGCTTCACCGGGTTGTGTCAGTACTGGAGTAGCCTGAGCCTGGCTGATTAGGGCGGTCAGCGCCAAAGTAAGAGGAACTATTTTCATGAGCATGTCCTTGCACAATAATTATCCAAAAAAGAGTAACATCAGTCACTATGACCTTTTGTGATGAACAACGAAAACCGGGCTGTTCATCCGTAAAGCGGTGTTTTAACGTAGGTGTTAATACTGTGTGATAAAAGGAAACGCGATGTCTACCGCTAATAAGCTCCTGCCAACGTTCAAGTACCACCCACAGCCGCTGGAAACGGGCGCATTCAAACAGGATCAGACCGTAACCTGCGACTGCTGCGAACAGCCGACGCCGGTCTATTACACCAATCCCTTTTATAGCGTTGATGATATTGATCATCTGTGCCCATGGTGTATTGCTGACGGTAAGGCCGCGGAAAAATACGCGGGCAGTTTTCAGGACGATGCCAGTATCGAAGGAGTAGAAGCCCAATATAATGAGAAGGGCGACTACGAAGGGGCGCACCTCCCCTGTTCTGAAGACGCACTGAGAGAAGTGACGGAGCGCACGCCGGGTTATTGCGGCTGGCAGCAGGAGCACTGGCTGGCACACTGCGGTGATTTATGCGCCTTTATTGGTTACGTTGGCTGGAATGAAATTAAGGACCGGCTGGATGCGTTTGCGCACCTGGCAGAGGATTGCGAGGCGTTTGGCCTGCCTTATGAGGATTTGCCCAAATATCTGTATAACGAAGGCGATTGTCAGGGCTACCTGTTTCGCTGTCTGAAATGTGGCAAATTACGTCTGTGGGCCGATTTTTCATGATCGGGCGTCAAATCAAGGAGTAAATATTCATGCCGGATTTACTGTCACGCTATCAGGGCTGCTTACTGGGATTAGCCAGCGGCGATGCCGTCGGAACCACGGTTGAATTTCGGGCCAAAGATTCGTTCACGCCGCTCACCACCATGCAGGGCGGCGGTCCTTTTGCACTACAGCGCGGCCAGTGGACGGACGATACGTCGATGGCGCTGTGCCTCGCGCAAAGTCTGATTACCTGCCGGGGATTTGATGCAGGCGATCAGATGAACCGCTATCTGAACTGGTGGCGCTGGGGCTATTTCAGCTCAACAGGTGAATGCTTTGATATTGGTACCACCGTCGCCCGGGCGCTGGGAAAGTTTGCGCTGGATGGCGAGCCTTACGCAGGCTCCAGCGCGCCGAATACCGCGGGTAACGGCTCGCTGATGCGCCTCGCACCGGCCGTTCTGTACGCCTTTCCCGATCGCCAGCAGGCTCTGGCGTATGCTGAAGATTCTTCCCGCACCACGCACGCCGCACCGGAGGCTATCGCCAGTTGCCGCCTGTTCGCGCAGTATTTGCTGAATGCGCTGAGCGGAAAAGATAAAGCAGCGACGCTTGCTGACCTTGACGCGCTGCCCACACAGGAAAATCTGCGCCAGATTGCCCTCGGAGGCTATCAGCAAAAACCTCGTTCGGCGATCCACGGTACCGGCTATTGCGTACAAAGCCTGGAGGCGGCGCTGTGGTGTTTTTATCATGGGGAGAGTTTTGAAGAGACGATCCTGCTGGCGGCAAATCTGGGCGACGATGCCGACACCACGGCTGCGATAGTGGGTCAGCTTGCCGGCGCATTCTACGGGGTAGACGCAATACCCCAGACGTGGCGGGACTGGCTGTGGCAGTACGAGGATATTGACGCCCTGGCTCGTCAGCTGCTGGAGAGGCCTCAGGCATAAAAGACATCGCCGGGTGCAGTCCTGCTTCCCGGCGATATTCAGGCATTACTCTTTCGGATCGCGACCGGCCAGCAGCTTATCCAGTTCATCTCCGCCGATGTGACGGAAATCCTGCCCTTTGACGAAATAGAAAATAAACTCACAAATGTTCTGACAGCGGTCGCCGATACGCTCGATAGAGCGTGCGCAGAACAGGGCGGTGAGCACGCTGGGAATAGTGCGCGGATCCTCCATCATGTAAGTCATCAGCTGACGCACAATGCCTTCATATTCCTGA